>Ga0265797_10000466_pt1 | contig 74070 bp, 60 predicted proteins | sample P2T30metagenome_FD_192433 | JGI IMG/M metagenome (GOLD analysis project Ga0265797, IMG submission 192433) | Plant litter microbial communities from East Loma Ridge, Irvine, California - P2 T30 | ecosystem: Environmental > Terrestrial > Plant litter > Unclassified | place: USA: California...
GAAGCGGCGCGATTCCATGTCGTAGAACAGGCTCGACAAACCGCCGCCGGCGCCTTTGGTCTGGCCCAGGCGCGTGAACGCCGCACCCAGCAGGCCGAGGCCGAGCAGCGGCGTGCCCAGCAGTGCCAGGTGCAGGCGGCGCCCCGGCGGAAAGCGCATCATGACGACCAGAAAGGCGAGCAGGAAACCGATCCAGGCGCTGCGGCGGTAGGACAGCACGATGCAGGCGGCGGTGGCGCCCAGCGTGGCCCAGTCGACGCTGGTCCAGAACAGGCTGCGCCTGGCCCTGATCGTGGCGCTGGCGTTGGGGTTGGCGCTGGCGCTGGCGCTGGCGCTGGCGTTGGCGTTGGCGTTGGCGTTGGCGTTGGCGTTGGCGTTGGCGTTGGCGTTGGCAGCCTGGAACAGGTTGACAGCGGCGATCGCAAAGGCGAGCGTGCACAACAGGCTGTCGTTGATGTCGAAAAAGGTCAGCTTGATCTTGATCGCGTTCATGTTCGCATACACGTTGTTGGGGTCGCCGCCGAACGCGGCCCAGCGCGCCAGGCCGAACAGGGCGCGTCCCAGCCCGGCCAGCAGGATCAGGCGCGACAGCGCCAGCACATCGGCGCGCGTGCGGAAGGACAGCAGCAGCAGCGACACCAGCGGCGCCATCCAGACGATGTTGGAAAATCCCGAAGGTGCCAGTGCCTGCGACAGGCTCACGCTGGAAAACAATGCCACCGCCACATGGCCGCTCAGCAGCAGTGCCCAGGCCAGGAACCAGGCACGCAGATTGCAGGGCGGCGCCGGCGCGCCGCGGAAACTGGCCGCCACGCGCGCGCACAGCCAGGCCCCCAGCATGCACCACAGCAGCAGCGGGAAGAACAGCAGGCCGGAACCGCGGCTGTAGATGCCGCCCGAGGCGAGTAGCGACAGCGAGCCGTAGCTGGTCGAATTCGCGCAGAAGAACAGCGTCAGGTAGATATAGGCGAGGTAGCGCGGGCGTACCATGCCGACGCCGATGCCGATCACGGCGAGCGCGGCCAGCAGGGCCACCGCGATGAAGGGTAGCGAGGTGTAAAAATAGAGAAGGAAGTTTTGCATGGCGGCTCAGCCCTGGCCCGCGGCTTTGGTGCCGGTCGCCACACCCAGCAGGCGCGTGCGGTCATGTGCGGGCAGCGCAGCCAGCATCTGGTTGACGAAGCGGTCCTGCAGGCGCCAGGCGCCGGCCGCGTCGGCATCGATGGTCGAGACGCGCACCAGCATGCCGTCCGGGATCCTGCCGCTCAGGCCATACAGCAGGCGCTGGATTTTCTGGTCGACGCCGGACATCACCGCCTTGTCGCCGATCGTCACCCAGTAAGTGATCGGTTCGTTGCGCGCATTCTGGCGCGCCACCAGGCGCTTGACCGGCACCGCGCCGAAGCGGGTGGCCATCGTGCCGCCGTGTGACTGCAACATCGCGAAGCCCTGCGACACGTAGCAGACTTCGGGCAGGTGCAGCTGCAGCTGCTTGCTCTGGTCGCCGCCGTAGGCGATCGACAGCATCACGCGCTGGCCGGCATCGTTGACGTAGGTGCGCGCCAGGGTCTGGTCGTACAGGGCATCGAGCTGGGCTTTCTGGCCCGGGTCCGGGGTCAGGGGCAGCACGCTGTCGTCGATGTGCCAGCTGCCGAAGCGCTTCGGCACCAGCTGTTCCAGCGTAAATTGCTCGCGGCTGGCGGCTACCTTGTGCGTCGGCGTCAGCGCCAGGGTCAGCACCGAGGTGGCGGCCATGGCACCGCCCAGCACCGCGCTGGCGAGGAATCTGCGGCTCATACCATCTCCCGCGCACGTGCCGGCGGCCGTCCGGCGCGGCGCCGGATGCACCACTGCAGCAGGCTGTCGACCGCCAGGATCAGCACCAGCGCCGTGACGAACAGCACCATGCCGGCAAAGCCGTGCAGGAAGCCCTGCCCGGCGGCGTCGCCGAAATGGTAGGTGATCAGGGTCAGCACGATCACGCGGATCACGTTGGCCGAGAACGAGATCGGGACGATGAAGATCGCCAGGCCGATATTGCGGATGGCCGAAGGATGGCGCATCAGGTTCAGGTAGAACAGGCCGAGCGCTTCCAGCGTCAGCAGGGTCTGCAGTCCGGCGCAGGCGTCGGCCACCAGCAGCTGGTACTGGCCGATCTGCAGGATCACGCCCGCGCGGCTGATCGGGTAGCCGGCGGCGAACAGCAGGTGTTCGGTGGCCCAGGACACCGCCATCTTCATCGGCATCGTCACCGCGGCCACGAGCTCGGCCGGCAGCGGCACCATGAACAGCATGAAGAAAAACGGGAACCACAGCACGCGCAAGGCCGCGGCGCCGCGCTTGACCAACAGGACCGCCGCCATCACCAGGATGATCGAGCCGATCTCGAGCATCAGGATCTGCTGCGAGCGGCCGAGCAGGTAGGCGGCCAGGCCGAGTGCCAGGACGGCCCAGCCAGTGCGGGCGCCGGACGGCGGCGCGGACGCAGCCAGCATGGCCGGCCATTTGCGGTAGATCAGCCACAACGCCAGGCCGAAGATGATCGGGCCATGGCCCTGCTCTTCGCTGATCCAGGCGCCGGTGAACAGGCTGTAGAAGGTCGGGACGAACAGCAGCGCCAGGCCGACCAGCACCGGCCACCATTCCGGCAGCGCAGCGCGCAGGCCGGTGAGAAAGTCGGCGGGCGGGCCAGCGCTGCCGGGCAACTGCGCGGACGCTGGCCGGAGCGGATCGGCGCTTGGGCCTGCACCGTCGCCAGAGCCCGTGCCCGCATGTCGTCCGGAATGCACATGGGTATCCATCTAGAACTCCATCACCACCGAACCGAGCACTTCGCAGCCGGCATCGCGCAACTGCTCGGCGGCGCGGCCGATGTGGGCGATGCGCGTGTGGTTCTTGCGCGTGACCAGCAGCGCACCGCCGGCGCGGCTGGCCACGGCGACGGCGTCGACCCCAACCTGGAACGGCGCCACGTCGTACAGCACCACATCGAAGTGGCTTTCGAGCTGGGTGTTCAGGCCGCGAAAAGCTTCGCGCGCCAACAGTTCCTGCGGATTCGGCGGCAGCGTCCCGGCCGGCAGCACGGCGAGGTCGGCAAAGGCCGGCACGCGTGCGATCGCATCGAGGCCGGCGCGCCCGGCCAGCAGATCCGACAGGCCCTGGCGCGGCTTGAGCGCAAACGCGTCCTGCTGGCGCGGCGCGCGCAGGTTGGCGTCCACCAGCAGGGTCTGCTCGCCGAGCTGAGAAAACACGATGGCGAGATTGGCCGCGAACAGGGCGGCGCCGTCGTCCTGGTCGACCCCGACCACGGCCAGCGCGCGCCGCCCTCGCGCGAACCAGCGCAGCATCAGCTGGCTGCGGATCGCGCGCAAGGCTTCGACCTGGGGGGAGAACGGCTGGTAGGCGGCCACCAGCCTGGGCGACAGGCCGGCCTGCCCTTTCAGCAGATAGGGATAGGCAAACTGGCGCGCCAGCACTTGCTGGATGTCGTCGTCGTCGGCCAGGCCCAGCCGCACCGCCGCTTCGCCGAAGCGGATGCCGGTTTCCTTCTGCATGCGCAGCACGCGCTCGAAGTCTTCCGGGGTCAGCTTGCCAGCGTCGAGCAGCAGCGCACCCATCCGGGTGTCGTGAGCGGCGATGTTGGCGGGCGCATCGTTCGACACGTCAGCGCCGAGGTCGGCTGCTGTATCGGCCACTGTATCGGCCGCCATATCGTCCTGCCGGCGCGCTGAAATGGTGTTGAGAATCGGTGAATTCATGGTCGCTCCGCGGTGGACTCAAGCGTCGGGCTCTCAGTTCAGGCGCAGCAGGCGGCGCGGCCGCATCAAACTGCGGATGCCGCCCGCGCGGCTGTGCACGGGCTGCCATTCGATGGTGCCGAGCACCGGGATGCCCAGCATGTCCTTGAGGTCGCCGCTCGACCGCAGCGGACGGTTCAGCAGTTCCAGCAGCAGGGCCAGGCCGACGCCGAGGATGGTGCCGAGCAGGACCGCGACCAGGGCGTTCAGCAGCACGCGCGGGCTGGACGGCTCGAGCGGCGCCACGGCCGGGTTCAGCAGCGAGATGTCGGACTGCTCGGACTGGGCTTCGATGCGGGTCTGGGAAAAGCGCTGGGACGCGGCGTCGAAGGCGCGCTGGGCACTGTCGAGGTCCTTCAGCAGCACGCCGAGTTCGTCGCGCGCGCGGTTGAGTTCCAGCACCCGCGTCTTCTGCTGGGCCACGGCCTCGCGCAGTTCGGTTTCGCGCTGGCGCAGCACCTGGGCGTTGGCGCCAACGCTGCGCGACACCGTGCCGGTGGCGGCCGCCAGTTCGCTGCGCACCTTGTCGAGCTCGGCCTTGGCAGCCAGGTATTGCGGGTGGTTGCTGCCGTAGCGCTGGCTGGTGTCGGCGAACTTGCCTTCGGCCATGGCCAGGTTGGAACGGATGGTCTGGATCAGTACGTTGTTGGCCACGTCGGGCGAGCCCAGCGCGGACGCACTGGCGGCCGCCTGGCGCGAATTGCCTTCCATGACGGCGCTCTGGGCCTGCACCAGCTGGGCCGACAGATCGCTCAGGCGCGACAGCTCGACGTCGACGCGGTTGGTGTCGAGGCTGACGATGCCTTTTTCCTGCTGATACTTGGACAGCCGCGCCTGCGCCGCCTCGACATTGTCGCGCAGCTGCCGGGTCTGCTCGTTGAAATAGCTGGACGCCTTCTTGGCCGGCTCGGTCTTGAGCTGGACCGTGATCTTCTGGTACTCGTCGGCAAAAGAATTCGCCACCGCCGCGGCGAACTGCGGATCGGCGCCCCTGAAGCTGATCTCGACCACCGAGGATTCGCGCGAGGGCACGATGTCGAGCTTCTTCAGCAGCAGGTCGGCCAGCCAGTCGCGCACCGAACCCCTGCCCTCGTTGGCGTCGTGGAACTGACGCAAGACGTCCGGCACGCTGGCCAGGCGCAGCGCATCGACCACGCGCAGCGCCACGTTCTTGCTGCTGATGATGTCGATCTGGGTCGCCATGTAACCGGGCAAGAGCTGGCCCGGCATGGTCAGGCCGGTCAGCGGATCGACGCCCTTGTAGTTCAACAGCACCGACGCCGTCGCCTTGTAGGTTTTCGACAGCACCAGGCTGACGCCGAGCGCCAGCGCCACCGTCGTCAGCAGGGTCGCCAGGATGATCTTCTTGCGCGCTAGCAGGATCAGCAGGAATTGATGGACGCTCATATCGAAACCTTCAAGACAAGACCAAAAAATCAAAGAATGCACACTACTACCGCCTCAGGGCCTCGAGAAACCGTAGCGAGCAGGGCTCAGTTCCGTTCGAGAAGCGCAGCCGTACTTACGGTACGGCGAGCATCGCAGGACGGAAATGTGCCCGCGCAGTAGGTTTATCGAGGTCCCACTAAAACCAGCTTTCCGGGACGATGATGACGTCGTCGATTTGCACGAGGTCGTCAGCCTTGACCTCGATCGTGCGCTGGCCGCCGCCGGCATCGCGGCGCGCGACCTGCAGGCCGCGCTGGGTGCCGCGGATGGTCAGGCCGCCGCCGGCCGAGACCGCCTGCTGCACGGTCATCGCGCGCTCGATGCGGAACGGTCCCGGTCGCTGCACTTCGCCCGTGATGTAGGCCTTGGGTGCGCGTTCCACGAAGATGATGTCGCCGCCGGCGACTTCGACATCGCGGTTGAGTTCGCCCTTGCGCACCATGTCGACCACGTCCAGGGTCTCGCGCGTGGTCTGGCCATTGCGGGTCCGTACCAGGCTGACCATGTCGCTGCCTTCCGGGTTGATGCCGCCGGCCAGCGCCAGCAGGTCGAGTACCTTGCGCGGTCCGTCCACCGGGTAGCGGCCCGGTTTGTTGACCTGGCCCAGCACCGACACCTGCTGACTGGCCAGCGTGGTGATCAGGAGGTTCACCTGCGCCTTTTTCAGGTAGCCGCCCTTTTCCAGCAGGCCGCCGATCTTTTTCTCGGCCTGCTGCGTGCTGAGGCCGCCCACCTGCACCTCGCCAAGCAGCGGAAAGGTCAGCGTGCCGCTTTCCGACACCCGGGTCTCGACCGCCAGGTCGGGGCTGCCGTAGACGCTGGCCTTGACCACGTCGCCCGCGCCCAGCAGGACTTCGGCCGCATGCGCCGCGCCGCCGGCCAGGGCCAGGCTGGCCGCGATCAGCCAGGCGCTCATGCAGGTGCTTGTCCAGTCAATGAGCCGTTTCATGTTTGCTCCTTCTTGGTCATCAATGTCGACAGGAATTCACTTGAGGCCGGCGACGCCGCGGCCGAGCGCGGCCTTGTCGGCGCCGCCTCCCTCGTCGGCCGGCGCCGCCGGTGCCGATGCCGGTGCCGATGCCGTTGCCGTTGCCGGTCCAGCGTCCGAGGCCGGCGCCGCGGCCGCAGCCGTTACCGGCGCCTGGGCCGCCGCCGGCAACGCCGCCGGTCTGGCATCCGGCATCATCGCCTTGTTCAGGTACACGATGCGGGCCTCACCGCGCAGGCGCTTCAGCTCGTCGGCGGCCAGTTCCTGGTTCTTCTGCTTCATCAAGAACTGTTCGATCTGCGGCATCGCCACTTGCAGCGACACCGGCGCATCCCTAACCTCGGCCACCGCAACGAACATCGCGCGCCCGCCTTCCCTCACCACGAACAGCTGTCCCTTCGGCATGCCGAGCAGCTTTTGCGACAGCTGGCGCGGCACGTCGGCGGTCGAGCGCGTGACCTGGGTGCGGCCGTACTTGATCTTGTGCGCATCCAGCCACAGCGCGACTTCTTCCAGCGATTTGGCGCCGTCGGCGGCGGCGCGCACCTCGGGCGTCAGGTCGGCGGCGGCGATCACGAGTTCGTTCATGCTGAACTGCTTGCGGTTGGCAAAGAAATCCGGGTTCTTGTTGAAATAGGCTTCGACCTCCTGCGGCGTCGGACGTGCCACGTTGCCGATGCGTTTTTGCAGGTAGGCCTGGGCCACGATCAGCGCGCGGGCGCGGTCGATCGCCTGCATGACCTTCGGATCGCGGTCCAGGTTGTCGCGGGTGGCCGCTTCCTGCAGCAGCTGGCGGTCGATCAGTACCTGCAGCAATTGCTTGCTGGCCGAGTCTTGCTGGTTCGAGGTGACGTTGGCGCGCTGCAGTTCTTCATTCAGCTGCAACACCGTGACTTCCGCGCCGTTCACGCTTGCCAGCGCCTGGCCGGGCTTTTTGTCGGCCGCCTTGTCGCCGCAGGCACCGAGCGCAGCGGCCAGCGTGGCGGCAACACCGGAGGCCAACACGAATCTGGAAACAATGGATGTCGTCATCATGAGAACCAGCTCCTTGTATTGGATAAGCGCACTCAAACAAGCACGCTCAGGCAGCGCGCCGGTCGGCCCCGGCGCCGGACGCCAGGAAGGCGCCGTAAGTGCGGCGCAAGCCCTCGATCAGCGGCGTGCTGGCCTGCCAGCCGAGGCTTGCCAGACGCGACACGTCGAGCAGCTTGCGCGGGGTGCCGTCGGGTTTGCCCGTATCGAAACGGATGCGGCCGCGGTAGCCGACCACCTCGCCCACCAGCCGCGCCAGTTCGGCGATGGTGACGTCTGCGCCGGTGCCGACGTTCAGGTGCGAATGCATGGGCTCGGTACTGGCGGCGTACACGGCGTGGTCGAGGTTCATCACGAACACGCTGGCCGCGGCCATGTCGTCGACGTAGAGGAATTCGCGCATCGGCTTGCCGCTGCCCCAGATCGTCACTTCGGGTGCGTCGCTGATGCGCGCTTCGTGGAAGCGCCGCATCAGGGCCGGGATCACGTGGCTGTTTTCGGGGTGGTAATTGTCGCCGGGACCATACAGGTTGGTCGGCATCACGCTGCGGTAATCGGTGCGGTACTGGCGGTTGTAGCTTTCGCACAGCTTGATGCCGGCGATCTTGGCCATCGCGTAGGCTTCGTTGGTCGGCTCCAGCGTGCCGCTCATCAGGGCGTCCTCGCGCATCGGCTGCGGCGCCAGGCGCGGATAGATGCAGGACGATCCGAGGAACAGCAGCTTGCGTACGCCGTTGCGCCAGGCTTCGTGCACGACGTTGGCCTGCACCATCAGATTGTCGTAGATGAATTCCGCCGAATACGTATTGTTGGCGTGGATGCCGCCGACGCGGGCCGCCGCCAGGTAGACCTGGTCGATGTGCTCGCTTTGAAAAAAGGCGCGCACCTGGGCCTGGTCCGTGAGCTCCAGTTCGCGGTGGCTGCGCGTGACGATGTGGGTGTGGCCGCCCGCGCGCAGTGCCCGCACGATGGCCGAGCCGACCAGACCCTGGTGGCCGGCCACATAGATGCAAGGCTGCGTCATCAAGATTCACTCCTGTGAGATTGCAAGGTCGTAACCGTGCGAGGCCAGCAAGCTGTGGCGGCGCGCCGTTTCGAGGTCGCATGCCACCATCTCCTGCACCATTGCCTCGAAGCCGATGCGCGGTTCCCAGCCCAGGCGGCGGCGCGCCTTGCCCGGGTCTCCCAACAGCGTTTCGACCTCCGTTGGGCGAAAGTATTGGGGGTCGACCGCGACGATTGGTTGGCCTGGCACAATCGCGCGCGCTTTATCGCCGCTCACCGCGACCGCGATGCCGCGCTCGTGCACGCCCTCGCCCTGCCAGGCGATCTCGACACCGAGCGCGCGCGCGGCCAGCTCGACGAACTCGCGCACCGAACGCTGGCGCCCGCTGGCAATCACGTAATCCTCGGGCGCATCCTGCTGCAGCATCAGCCATTGCGCCTCGACGTAGTCGCGCGCATGGCCCCAGTCACGCAGCGCGTTCAGGTTACCGAGGTACAGGATAGTCTCCAGCCCCTGGGCGATGTTGGCGAGGCCGCGCGTGATCTTGCGCGTGACAAAGGTCTCGCCACGGCGCGGCGATTCGTGGTTGAACAGGATGCCGTTGCAGGCATACATTCCATAGGCTTCGCGGTAATTGACTGTGATCCAGTAGGCGTACAACTTGGCCACCGCGTAAGGACTGCGCGGATAGAAAGGCGTACTTTCGCGCTGCGGGCTGTCCTGCACCAAGCCATACAGTTCGGAAGTCGAGGCCTGGTAGAAGCGTGTTTTGTCTTCACGGCCGAGAAAGCGGATCGCTTCCAGCAGGCGCAGGGTGCCGAGGCCGTCGACGTCGGCGGTGTACTCGGGCGCCTCGAAAGACACCGCCACGTGGCTCATCGCACCCAGGTTGTAGACTTCATCGGGCGCGACTTCGTACAGGATGCGGTTCAGGTTCGAGGCGTCAGACAAATCGCCGTAGTGCAGGAAGAAGCGCTTGTTGTCGGCGTGCGGATCCTGGTAGATATGGTCGATGCGCCCGGTGTTGAACAGCGAGGCGCGCCGCTTGATGCCATGCACTTCGTACCCCTTCGAGAGCAGCAACTCGGCCAGGTAGGAACCATCCTGGCCGGTCACGCCCGTGATCAGCGCGGTTTTCATGGACCACCCCAAAGATTGCAAATCCTGCAAAAAGTCTACGCAGCCCAACCGGCATCGCAAGCGTCGATCCGATTGAACTGTCGTCTTTAAGTCGGCTTTAAGTGACGCCAACTCAAGTCAATTTTCAGCAATCAAATCCTAAAAAGCATTCTCACGCGCGAGCACGACTTTCACCGTGCGCAGGATGATCCACAGGTCCAGCCACACCGACCAGTTGCGCAGGTAATCGAGGTCGTACTGGATGCGCGCCTCCATCTTGTCCAGCGTCGCGGTTTCGCCACGCAAGCCATTCACCTGGGCCCAGCCGGTGATGCCCGGCTTGACCTTGTGGCGCAGCATGTAGCCCTTGATCAGCTTGCGGTACTGCTCGTTGTGGGCGACCGCATGCGGACGCGGCCCGACGATGCTCATCCGCCCTTGCAGCACGTTGATGAACTGCGGCAGTTCGTCGAGCGAACTGCGGCGCAAGAAGGCGCCGATGCGCGTCACGCGCCCGTCCTGGCGGCTGGCCTGGATCACCCGGTCGTCGTTTTCCATCACCGTCATCGAGCGGAATTTATAGACGATGATTTCCTCGCCATCCAGGCCGTAGCGGCGCTGGCGGAAGATCACCGGTCCCGGCGAATCGAGGCGGACGGCAAGCGCGATCCCCAGCATCAGCGGCGTCACCAGCAGCAGGATCAGGCTGGCCAGCACGATATCGGACGCGCGCTTGATGGTGCTGTTCAGACCCATGAACGGGCTTTCGCGGATGGCGATCACCGGCATGCCGCCGACATTGTCGAAGCGCGCCTGCATCAGGTCGAAGATGTACACGTCCGGCAGGAAATAGATCGAGGCCGTGGTGTCCTCGAGTTCGTCGATCAGCTGGCGGATGCGCGGCTGGGCCGACAGCGGCTGGCTGATGAAGATCATCTTGATGCCGTGCGCGCGCACATAGGCCACCAGTTCGCGCGTCTTGCCCAGCACCGGGTGGCGCAGCGCCGGCGGATGGCGGTGGTCGCCGCGGTCGTCGAAGAAGCCGCGCACTGCCATGAACAGATTCGGATGGCGCTCGCAGACGGCCGCGAACTTGAGGCCGACGTCGTTGGCGCCGACCACCACCACCGAGCGCACTTCCTTGCTGCGCGCCGGGCTGTGCAGCATGCGCGCGGCGATATGGCTGGCCACCAGGATGCCGGGCGTGGCCACGAACCAGGCCAGCAGCACGCGCTCGTCGTAATAGTAGCGCAGGCCGCTGGCCGAACCGAGGAACCACAGCACGGCGCTGGTCACGCACCAGCCGAACACGGTGTCGCGCGCGTACGCCCACATGCGTCCGCCACGCCAGGTGCGGTAGGGGTCGATGTGCTGGTACACCGCCGTCGAGACGAAGAAAGCCAGCACCATCAGCACCAGCAGATAGCCCGAGAACGGTTCGCGGAACCACAGCGCCGCCAGGTACAGCGTGCCCATCACGATCAGGGGATCGAGGACACGCTGGAAAAAGGAAATCAGCGGGATGTCGTTGACGGCCATATGATTCACCCGGCTAAACGACGCGACGCTGCAGTGCGTGAGCGCGGCTCAGAACTGGGCGCTGGCCGACAGCGTCACGCTGTTCGACGTGAAGCTGCCGGTGCCGAGGGCGGCCGCGCCGCTGCGCGCCTGGTGCACATAGCCGGCCGCGACCTGCACGCTGGGCCGCGGCGACCAGGTGGCGCGCAGGCTGGCGGTGCGCAGCGAGTCGCGCAGTGCATCGCCGGGAACCGCCGGCACCGTGTTGCGTGCATTGTAGTTGCGGCGTTCGGCGACGACGTCGGCATTGACCCGGATCTTGCCGCTGGCATCCCACTGCGCGCCGGCGCTGGCGCCCTTGTTCAGGGTGTAGCTGACAATGGTGCTCTCCAGCGGCGCGAAGTCGCGCCAGACGGCGGCGGTGTAGGTCATTTTGCCGTGCGGCTGCCAGGTCCCTTTGACCTTGCCGGTCAGGCCGCTGGTGCTGCCTTCGCCGAAGGATGGCTGCCTGCGCCGCGTGTGGCCGGCCAGCGCCTCGACGATGGTGGCGCCGCCGGCATTCCATTTCACGCGCAGCTTCAGTTCGTTTTGGGTGAAATCGTTATTCAGGTTGAACGGACCGACCGGACGCAGATAGGGATATTTGCCCTTGACCCGGCGCGCCACCAGGCCGACCGTGCTGTCGCTGCGCGCCAGGTAGTCGAGTTCCAGCTCGGGCGTTTCTTCGGTGCGGTTGTTGAAGCGCTGGCTGAAGGCGTCGTACTCGTATTTGTCGCGCTGGAAGCCGGCGCGCACCTGCCAGGCCGCGTGGAAGCGCCAGCTGCCGTCGGCGTAGCTGCTGCGGGTCTTGCGCAGGTTGCGCTCGCTGCTGAGGAAATCGGTGTACGGCGCCAGCACCTGCTGGTAGGACGTGCCGGCCTTGCCCTGCAGGCGGTTGCCGAGCTGCCAGTACCAGTCGGCGCGCAAGTCCTTGCCGTTGTAGTCCAGTTCCCGGAAATGGTCGAAGTCGGTCCTGGACAGCCTGGCCACGGCGGCGATGCGCTGGCGCCCCCAGGTCTGGTCGAACACCAGGCCGGCTTCGCGCGTCCACCAGGAATCCGAACGCGTGTTGTCGAAGCCGGGGCTGCCGTCCGGCACGCGCAGCAGGTTGTCGTCGTGGCCGTATGCGAGGCTGGCGACCACCTGCAAGCCATCGCCCGGCCCGGCCCGCACCGGGACGGAAGCGGCGACGCACACGAGAAGCGCAAGCGAACAACGAGGCGAACGGCGGCGTGGCTTTGGCATGATGGCTCATCTTCAAGGGTCAAGATGCGGACCGGAGAACCGGTCCCGAACGCCACAAGCCGCTGCCGGGAACGACCCTACCAGTACGACCAGTTGCCGGTCATGAGAATCCAGCCCCCCAGCAAGCCGTTGGTGACGGCATGCGCGAGGATCGGCGACCACAAATTGCGATGGCGCATGTACAGCAAGCTGTACGCTGCGCCGGCGACAATACCGGCCAGCCAAAGGTTATGCTCGAACCCGAAGAGCAGCACGGTGATAACGAAGCTTTTGAGGCCCAGTTGAGATGTCTCAACGGCCTGAAAGTCGGGATTGACGATCCAGCGCATGAGGAAAGAGCGCCAGAACAATTCTTCCATCACGGGGACGACCAGCGCGGCGCCGCCGATGCGGATCGCCACCAGCAGCCAGTCGATCCGGCCGCCATCGCGCGGATCGAAGCCGGGCGCCGAGCCGACGCTCATCCAGTCGGCGTCCAGGCTGACCCACAGCACCAGTACCACGACGCCGACCGCGATCGCCGTCAGAGCCGCAGGCAGGCGCAGGCGCAGGCCCTTCAGTTCGTCATACTGGCGCCAGAACAGCGCCAGCAGCAGCGCGACCACGCCGATCTTGACCGGATACAGCCAGCGCAGCGGCCCGGGCGCCACGCCCAGCCGCTCGAGCACATCGGCGATGACGATGAACAGCATGTAGGCCGCAAACGGCAGGATACGCAGCCAGGCCGCCCGGTTGAACATCGGCGTAGCGACGCCCGGCGCTTCGGTCGGGCTGGCCGCCGCGGCGGGCGCGGCGTAGCGGTCGTCATGCTGAGTCATTTCACTCCATCAAGTGACAGGTTGGCGGATCATTCGCCGCGGGCGCGCGCCTCCAGCTTTTCCCAGCGGTCCAGCGCGTCGAGCAGCAATTCCTCGATCTCGCCCGAGCGTGCCTGGATGCGGCGCGCGTCGGCCGGATTGGTCTTGTAGAAATCCGGGCCGTTCAGCATGGCGCTGATTGCCGACTGCTCGTCTTCCAGGCTGGCGATAAGCTGGGGCAACTCATCCAGTTCACGCTGATCCTTGTAACTCAGCTTTACCTTTTTTGCAACAGGTGCGGCGGTTTCGGCCGGTGCGGCGGCGGCCGCTTTCGGCTGGCTTGCCTTGGCTGCCTGCGCCGTGCCCGCCGCCGGTGCGCTGGCGCGGACCCGCTCCCAGTCGCTGAAGCCGCCGACGTATTCGCGCCACAGGCCCTGCCCTTCGGACACGATCACTTCGGTGACGACGTTGTCGAGGAAGGTACGGTCGTGGCTGACCAGGAACACGGTGCCGCTGTATTCGGTCAGCAGTTCTTCCAGCAGTTCCAGGGTGTCGATGTCGAGGTCGTTGGTCGGTTCGTCCAGCACCAGGCAGTTGGCCGGCTTGGCGAACAGGCGCGCCAGCAGCAGGCGGTTGCGCTCGCCGCCGGACAGCGATTTCACCGGCGAACGGGCGCGTTCCGGCGCGAACAGGAAGTCGCCCAGGTAGCTCATCACGTGCTTGCGCTGACCGTTGACCTCGACCCAGTCGCTGCCGGGCGCGATGGTGTCGGCCAGCGTCGCTTCTTCGTTGAGCTGGGCGCGCATCTGGTCGAAATAGGCCACGTTCAGCTTGGTGCCGAGCTTGACCTTGCCGGCGTCCGCGGTTTCCTCGCCCAGGATGATCTTCAGCAGCGTGGTCTTGCCGGCGCCGTTCGGACCGATCAGGCCGACCTTGTCGCCACGCAGCACGGTGCCGGTAAAGTCCGAGATGATGACCTTGTCGCCGTAGCGCTTGGACACGTTTTCCAGTTCCGCCACGATCTTGCCGGAGCGCTCTCCGGTACCGACGTCGAGCCTGACCTGGCCTTGCTGGTCACGGCGGGCGGCGCGCGTCAGGCGCAAGGCTTCCAGGCGGCGCACGCGGCCTTCGTCGCGGGTGCGGCGTGCCTGCACGCCCTTGCGGATCCAGACTTCTTCCTGGGCCAGTACCTTGTCGAACTTGGCGTTCTCGACTTCTTCGTTGGCCAGCAACTCGGCCTTGCGTTCCTGGTACTTGGTGAAATTGCCCGGGAACGAGAGCAGCTTGCCGCGGTCGAGCTCGACGATGCGGGTGGCGACGTTGTCGAGGAAGCGGCGGTCGTGGGTGATGAACAGGACCGAACCGCGGAATTCGCGCAGCAAGCCTTCGAGCCACAGGATCGACTGGAAGTCCAGGTGGTTGGTCGGTTCGTCCAGCAGCAGCACGTCCGGGCCCGAGACCAGCGCCACGGCCAGTGCCACGCGCTTCTGCATCCCGCCCGACAGCGTGCCCATCTTGGCGTCGCCGTTCAGGCCGAGGCGGCCGAGCGTTGTCTCGACCTTGTTGCCGAGGTTCCAGGCATCGGTGGCGTCGAGCTTGACCTGCAGGTCGTGCATGCGTTCCATCAGTGCGTCGTCGTTGCCCTGGCCGAACTGGCCGGTCAACGATTCATACTCGGCCAGCATCGCCTGCTGCTCGCCCATGCCGCCGGCGACGGCGTCGAACACGGTCGATTCCTGGTCGAAGGTCGGTTCCTGTTCGACATAGGCGATCTTGACGCCCTGCTGCATGACCAGCAGGCCATCGTCCAGTTTGGAGCGGCCGGAAATGACTTTCAGCAGCGACGACTTGCCGGTGCCGTTGCGGCCAATGAGGCCGACGCGTTCGCCGGTTTCGAAGGAAAAGTCAGCGTGGTCGAGCAGGGCGACGTGGCCGAAGGCCAGTTGCGCGGAAGAGAGAGAGATGACAGCCATGATCTGATCGTGTGCGGGACCGCGGCGCCGCAGCCCGGGGTCGATAACAGTGAAGGAAACGCGCATTGTACCGACTGGCGGACCATTCGGAACGGGGAAGTGCGGATGAAGGGGCGTTGAGCGGAGGAATTGGTATCGCCAACAGGAATCGAACCTGTATCTAAGTCTTAGGAGGACCTTGTACTATCCATTGTACTATGGCGACACACGCAGTCAGCTATTCTACCTGACGGACGGCGTGGCCACAATCATACCGTCGTCTGCCCCTGCTGCTTCTCTGCCGCTTCTCTACCGCTTACCGCCCTGCATCTCCCTTCAAGCGCCGCATTCGAATGAATAATGTTTGTTTCTATTTCATTGAAATAAGCATGCAGTTGGCAATATAGCGATTAAAAATTTCTATATTCACAAAGCGCATATGCTATGATTTTTTAATTGATCGGCAATGCCAACTGACATTTGCTTTATCCCAAACTTCGATAAGAATCCTGATTTACATTATCAGGCACAACACATTACATTTCGCTGACAAGCCACGTCATTCAAATGTAATTCTCGTGTCACGCAAATGTAATGCAGCGCAGTGTAATGTGATGCCACCATCCATTAATTGGCAATCTGCATTTTTTCCAGGATTCTTATGAAGGCATCAACCTTAAAATATGACGTGCCTGCGGGCATTGTCGTTTTCCTTGTAGCACTGCCGCTGTGCCTCGGTATTGCCCTGGCCTCGGGCGCGCCGATGTTTTCCGGGATTATTTCCGGCATTATCGGCGGCATCGTCGTCGGCATGGTCAGCGGCTCGCACACCAGCGTCAGCGGCCCGGCCGCCGGCCTGGCCGCCGTGGTGCTGGCGTCCATCACCAAACTCGGTGCATTCGATATCCTGCTGGTGGCGATCCTGATTGCCGGTGTACTGCAATTGGGTATGGGCCTGCTGCGCGCCGGTTTCATTGCCAATTACATTCCCTCGAACGTCATCAAAGGCCTGCTGGCGGCAATCGGCATCCTGCTGATTCTCAAACAGATTCCGCATGCAATCGGCTATGACGCCAATTTTGTCGAAGACACCTCGTTTGTCCAGGCAAATGGCGAAAATACCTTTTCGGCCATCCTGAACGCCTTCAATGCCATTACGCCAGGCGCGCTGGTCATTACGGTCCTGTCGATGCTGATCCTGATCTACTGGGACAAGACGCCGATGAAAAAGATCAAGCTGCTGCCGGCCCCGCTGTTCGTGGTCGCGCTCGGCGTCACGCTGAACCTGGCATTCAACCGCTTCTTCCCGGGCCTGCAGATCCAGCCGGAACACCTGGTCGACATCCCGGCGGTCGATACCGGCAACCTGGGCGCCTACCTGCAACTCCCGAACCTGGCCCATTTCGCCAACCCGGACGTCTGGGTCGTCGGCTTCACCATCGCCATCGTCGCCTCGCTGGAAACCCTGCTGAACGTCGAAGCCGTCGACAAGCTCGATCCACACAAGCGCGAAACCCCGCCCAACCGCGAACTGGTGGCCCAGGGCGTGGGCAACATCTGCGCCGGCCTGCTCGGCGGCCTGCCGGTCACCTCGGTCATCGTGCGCAGCTCGGTCAACATCCAGAACGACAACCGCACCAAGGCCTCGGCCGTGCTGCACGGCGTGCTGCTGCTGGTCAGCGTGGTACTGCTGGCGCCGGCCCTGAACATGATCCCGCTGTCGGCACTGGCCGCGATCCTGATCGTCACCGGTTACAAGCTGGCCAAGGTCGCCCTGTTCCGCGACATGTACAACAAGGGCTGGTCGCAATTCATCCCGTTCGCGGTCACCATCGCCGCCATCGTGTTCACCGACCTGCTGACCGGCGTGCTGATCGGCCTGGGCGCCAGCCTGTTCTTCCTGATGCGCAGTAACTTCCGTACCCCGTTCTCGATGGACCAGTACCGCCTGCACATCGGCGAAGTCATTAAAATGAAACTGCCGAACCAGGTGTCCTTCCTGAACAAGGCGACCATCAAGACCGCGCTGTGGGACATCCCGGCCAATTCGAAGGTCCTGATCGACGCCAGCAACGCCGACTACATCGACGAAGACGTGCTGGAAACCCTGCAGGACTACCGGGTGGCCGCCGCCGAGCGCAACGTGCGCCTGAACGTCATCGGCCTGCGCGAGAAATACCAGCACCACGACAGCATGGAATTCGTGCCGGCCCTCGACAAGGAAACCCGCGACAACCTGCACCCGGACGAAATCCTGCAACACCTTCGCGAAGGTAACGAGCGCTTCCGCTCCGGCCGCTTCACCACGAAGTACTATCACCACCAGGTCGAAGCCACGGCCGGCGGCCAGCACCCGATGGCGGTTGTCATCAACTGTATCGACTCGCGCACCTCGCCGGAAATCATCTTCGACGCCGGCCTGGGCGACCTGCTCACCATCCGCATCGCCGGCAACGTGATCAACCGCGAGATCATCGGCAGCCTGGAAATCGCGCACAAACTGGGCGCCAAGCTGATCGTGGTGAAAGGCCACTCCAGCTGCGGCGCGGTCGGCCTGGCGCTGGCCAACGAATCGGCCAACAGCGTCGGCACGATCACCGGCAAGATCCGCCGCGCGGTCGAGGATTGCGGCTGCGGGGCGCATGCACCGAAAGACGCGTACAGCGCCGACGGCAAGGCGATGATGGAAAAGGTCACGCGCCAGAACGTCGAGAATTCGCTGGGCGACATCATCGAGGGCAGCGCCTTCCTGCGCGAGAAAATCGCCCGCGGCGAGATGGGCCTCGTCGGCGCCTACCACGACATCAGCAACAGCATCGTGCATTTCGGTGATCTGGTGCTGCCGTCGGACTTCGACCGGTATCGTCGCGAGCATACTAGCGTGGCTGCCTGATTTTTTGCGAACCCGGCAGTGCCGATGGCCTGCCGGGTAGGCCTCTCAGCGACTGAAATTCCCGATCGATGCCACAAGCGTGGCGCCACAAGTGGTTTTATGCCCATCATAGGCAACGGCAACGCCGTCGATGACATGTGCAGGATCGCCTTCGGCAATCGTGCATTTGTCATGGCCTTTGATGGGACAACTACAAAGGTCACCAACGCAGGCAACCGGGATCCCTCCCACCGTGAAATGCGTTGCGCTGACACTCTCCACTTTACCGCCGTGTGACGTAAGGTCACCGAGACGAATCACGTTGGACATCGCCTACCCCTTAATGCGGTCTGGCGTGTGGTTCGCCGGATTTACACGGCCAGGCGCATCCTCGTAGCTCACCAGTTTCCAGACCGTCGCCGAAAGATATGTCGGTCGCTCTCCCTTGAGCTTTTGCCATAGAGACGGTTCAGCGGTCGACACCCTATGCGGCATGCGGTCGCCGGCCTTGATGTACTCGCGCAGGCCGGCTGTTCTTTCGTGTGGTTCGGCTTTGTTGCACAAATCCGTCCCCACAGCGGCCAAGCCGGGCCACGGGTAAACTGACAGGATGAGTGCACCAGCCAAACCGAAATACCGAACGACCAACTGGAAGGAATACAACAAAGCGTTAAGAGCGCGCGGCTCGCTGCTGGTTTGGCTGGACAAGGACATGCGCTGGCACGGCGTCGCCAGCGGCAGGCGGGGCCGCTGCCCGAAATACAGCGAAGCGGCGATTCAGTTCTGCCTGACGATGAAGAGCCGGTTCAATCTGCCCTTGCGGCAAGCGATGGGCATGACGCAAAGCCTGCTCAGATTGGCCGGTCTGGACTGGCAGGTTCCCGACTTCAGCACCGTCAGCCGGCGTCAGAAGCATTTGGCGGTGACGATCGAGGCGCGTCCGACGACGACGAGATTGCATTTGCTGGTCGACAGCACCGGCATCAAGATGCTTGGCGAGGGCGAGTGGAAAACGAAGAAGCATGGCGCTGACTATCGGCGTCAATGGCGCAAGGTTCACCTGGGCATTGACGCGGCCACACTGGAAATCCGGGCCATCGAAGTGACCGACAACGGCACCGGCGACGCGCCGATGCTGCCGTGCCTGCTCGACCAGATCGGCGATGACGAACCCATCGCGAGCGTCAGTGGCGACGGCGCTTACGACACGAAGGGCTGCCATGAGGCCATCGCGCGGCGAGGCGCGGAAGCGGTCATTCCAACTCGCAGGAACGCCAAGCCATGGAAGGACCGTCGGGCGGGCGCCGACGCTCGGAATGCCATCCTGGACGCCACGCGCCGCCTCGGACGGAAAATATGGAAGAAATGGACTGGCTATCATCGACGCAGCCTCGTCGAAACCAAGATGCGTTGCTTCAAGCTGCTCGGTGAGCGTGTCATGGCGCGTGACTTCGACCGCCAGGTCGCCGAGTTGCAGGTGCGCGCCGCCATCCTCAACCGCTTCACGCGGCTGGGCACGCCCAGGACGGTCGCCATGCCGTGATTCCGTCCGGGGTTTGGGGTATTACGCGCCCAGCTGATTTATGCAACAAAGCCGTTCACGGAACATCCATCATGAATTCCACCAATCGTCATATCGATTTCTTGTGAATCCGCGCCAATCGATCGCCCACCGGAAACCCGTCTGCTAGCATCCTGCCGACCTGGCCAGCGCGCGCCGACGTACATTGCACTGGAGAGAACGCGTGGTAAAAGCAGGCAAGACGAGGAACAGGGCGGCGGCAGTAACGATGTTCCTGCTGCTGTCAGGCACATTTGCCGCAGCCCCGGCCACCATCATCGGCCACATGTCACCCCCACCACCGCTGAGCGACGCCCGCATCGCCACCCTGCCCCCGCCCCTGCAGGCGCCATGGCAAGCCTACCTAACCCGCTCGCGCGCCCTGGCGACAGCCGACAAGGCAACGCTGGCGGCCGAGCGCAAGGACGGCGCGGCACCAGCCGATCCGCCCGAAACCCACCACAGCGCATCCGCCATGCCGCTCAAGCGGCCGCAAGCCTGGTACGCATCGTCGGAAGCGCGCCACGTGGCCGACGTGATCGTCAGCTTCCAGACCCCGGCCGGCGGCTGGGGCAAGAACATGGCGCGCAACGGCCCGCTGCGCCAGCGCGGCCAGAACTGGGTGGCGACCGGCGACAGTTACGTCGGCACCATCGACAACGATGCCACCACCACCGAACTGCGCTTCCTGGCACGGGTGCAGGCGCAGGTCCCGGGCGCCGACGGCCAGGCGTATCGCGACGCCTTTGCAAAAGGCATGCGCTACCTGCTCGACGCCCAGTACCCGGACGGCGGCTTCCCCCAGGTGTATCCGCTGGCCGGCGGCTACCATGACGCCATCACCTTCAACGACGATGCCCTGCTCGACGTCGCCCAGGTGCTGGATGCGGTCGCCCGGCGCGACCAGGACTACGGCTTCGTGCCGCCGGCGCTGGCGGCACAGGTCCGAGACGCATCTGCAAGGGTGCTGCAGCTGATCCTGTCGACCCAGGTCGTGGTCGGTCGCGTGCGCACCGCCTGGGGCCAGCAGGTCGACATGCTGACGCTGGCGCCGGTCGGCGCGCGCAACTTCGAGCCGGTGTCGCTGGCCAGCGCCGAAAGCGCCGCCCTGCTAGAGTTTTTGATGCTGCAGCCGGCCCCGTCGCCCGAGGTGGTGGCCGCGGTGCATGCCGGTGCGGGCTGGTTGCGCCGGACCGCGCTGCGCGACATCGACTGGACCGACGCCGCCTCCGACGCCAGCCCGGAAGCCGGCCGCCGCCGCGTCGACCGGCCGGGCGCCGGGCCGATCTGGTCGCGCTACTACGAGATCGACGACGCAAACGCCAGCACGCGCCCCATCTTCGGCGACCGCGACCGCAGCATCCACGACGACGTCAATGAGCTGAGCGCGGAGCGGCGCAACGGTTACGCCTGGTACGGCACGCGCCCGCTGGACGCCCTGGCCGCCTACGCCGACTGGTCCCGCCGCCATCCGCTCCCGGCGGCAACTGTTCCACATTGACCACACCCGGGCCGGCCGGATCCAAGTCGGCCCATCAGACAGTTGCTCAATTTCGCATTGTCAACTATTCTCAGTCCTGTATTTACTGGCCAGACCAGTAAAGACAACACATCATACCGATTCACTGGACTGTCTTGACCGCATCGACGCCTCAGCCCGCCCAAATTGGCCCGACCAATTTTAGATCCGGTCGGCAAAGATGCAGATTGGCTGGACCGGAAAGACAAAAATGGAGATGGAGACAATGAGAATGGCAGCATCGACCCCGCAGTGCAAACGCGCGGCCATCGCTTCGGCGGTGGCTCTGGCCGTGATTCAGATGAGCGCCCAGGCGCAGGAAGCCACCCAGGCAACCGACCCGACAAGTACCGAAGCCAAGGCCCCGGTGCAGGCCGTGGTGGTCACCGGCTCGCTGATCCGCCATGCCGCCGACGAAGGCGCCACCCAGCTGATCACCGTGAAAGCCAGCGAACTGCAGGCGCGCGGCAATACCGAGCTGAAGGACCTGGTGCTGGAACAGCCGCAGTCGCTCTCGCTGGGCACCAACAGCGGCGCCGCCGGCCCGGTGACCAATCTGCGCGGCCTGGGACCGATGCGCACCCTGACGCTGCTGAACGGCCGCCGCCTGGCCAACGAACCGCTGCAGGACCAGTACGTGTCGGTCAACGTGATCCCGCGCATGGCGCTGGACCGGGTCGATACCCTGCTCGGCGGCGCCGCCTCGATCTACGGCGCCGACGCCATCGGCGGCGTGCAGAACTACTGGACCAAGCGCGGTTACGAAGGCGCCAGCATCAAGGCCGAATATGCGACGCCGGAGATGAGCGGCGGTGGCCGCACCAAGTCGCTCGGCGCCATCATCGGCCGCGGCAACCTGGGCCGCGATGGCTGGAATGCCTACATCGCCGTCGAGCACCAGGAAAAGTCGGCGCTGTTCCAGGACGACCGTCCGGAGCAGCACGACCCGGCGGTGCTGCGCGCGCTCGGCCTGGGCATCGCGCCCGACAACCGCAACCCCAGCCCGACCGCCAACTTCGGCTTTACACGCGCCGCCAATTCGAATTACAACCCGACCTTCGCCAGCGGCTGCCTCGCGCCCTACTCGCAGCCGGTGCTGGGCAGCACCAGCGCCAACACGCCGCCGACCTATGCGCCGGGCTGCTTCCGCAACCCGCTGTACTGGACCGCCGTCACCGACGGCAGCGAGATCACCACCGTTGCCGCGCGCGCCAGCTGGAACCTGTCCGGCGGCCACAAGATCGACCTCGATTTGCTGCACTCGAACTTTACGGTGCAGAAGTACCGCGGCATGCAGGTGCCTGGGTCGACCCAGCCCTTCACCACCTATTCGCTGCCGGCCACAAGCCGCTTCTATCCGGGCAAAGGCATCACGCCGGCCGTCAAGGTCACCCCTGCCAACAACACCGCCACCGGTACGCCGGCGATGTACATCGACCCGGCCAAGACCCCGGGCACGCCGGTCGATCTGAACATGGCCAACCGCACCATCTACTTCCAGTGGGGGCCGGCCGAACTGGGACCGGCCTACCGCAACGACGAGCAGACCAACGACCGCATCGTGCTGTCGGCCGAAGGCGACGTCATGGGCTGGGATTACCGGGTCGGCCTGAACTACGGCCAGTCGAAGCGCGATACCCGCGCCGGCGAAGGCTACATCCTGTACACCAAGGCACAGGAGGGCTTCGACAAGGGCATCCTGAATCCCTTCGGGCTGCAGGACGCGGCCGGCGCGGACTACCTGCGCAGCATCCAGGCCGAGGACTATACCTACCGCCTGAACAAGGCCTTCAACCAGAGCGTCGACGCTACCGTGTCGAAAGGTATCTGGGCGCTCGGCGGCGGCGACCTGACGCTGGCGGTATCGGGCGAAGTGCGGCGCGATTCGGCGCGCACCTTCAACGCCCCGCTCGACTATGTGCTCAAGAAAGCGGACGGCAGCTACAACCTCGACGCTTCCGGCAACGTGGTGCGCACCGACCTGGTCGGCGAAACCCCGTCCGGCGTGGCCAAGAAGCTGCACCGCGACATCGCTTCGCTGCTGATGGAGATCGACGCGCCGATCACCAAGACCTTCCTGCTGAACGGCGCGGTGCGGGCCGATCGCTACCAGGACCTGAAGACCACCACCGTCAACCCGAAGCTGGCCGCGCGCTGGCAGCCGCTCGAGCAGCTGGTGCTGCGCGGTTCGGTGTCGACCGGCTTCCGGGCGCCGTCGATCATGGACATCCAGAACCCGACGCCGGAAGTGCGCACCCTGGTGATGGACGACCCGGTACGCTGCCCGAGCGCGCAGCCGACCGTAGCCGGCACCGGCGTCGCCGTCAACGGCGCGCCGCCCGACCTGGTATGCAATGTCGAGACCACCTACTGGACCAAGACGCCGAACAACGATTTCCTGAAGCCCGAGAAGTCGAAAGGCTTCTCGTTCGGCTTCGGCGTCGAGCCGGTCAAGAATCTGTCGCTGACCGTCGATTACTGGGGCATGAAGCTGACCGACGTGCTGGGCGCGGTGGCGATCGCCGAGATCCAGCAGAACCCGGCCAAGTACGCCAACCTGATCCTCCGCGACGGCAACGGCATCATCGACCACATCGTGGCCAGCCAGGCCAACCGCGGCAAGTCGCGCATGCGCGGCGCCGATTTGTCGGCCAGCTACCGCTTCCCGGCCACCCGCGCCGGCACCTTCAGTGCCAAGCTGGACGGCACTTGGTACCAGAAGTACGAGTTCCAGGCCGAGAAGGACGGGGCGTGGCTGCAGAACGTCGGCGTCATCACCAACGACGGCCGCTACGGCAGCGCCGGTCCGAATGCCGGCCTGGCCGGCCTGCCCCAGATCAACCCGCGCTGGAAGCACACGGCGTCGGTCACCTGGAACACGGGACCCTGGAGCACCACGCTGTCGCAGCGCTTCAATACCGGCCTGACCGACCTGACGCCGCGCGCCGGTTCGACCATGACCAAGGTCGAGTCGTACAGCCAGTTCAACCTGAACGCGAGCTACACCGGCATCAAGAACCTGACGCTCAGCGCCGGTGTCAACAATCTCACCGAGGAATGGCCGCCGGTGACCGCGAACTCTGTGTACAACGGCTACATCACCAGCATGGCGGATATGCTGGGACGCGTTTATCGAGTGTCGGCGGAATACAAGTTCTGATTGCGCTCGTTGGCGTAAGCACGTCGTCCCCGCACAGGCGGGGACGACGATTGGTTGGCTAGGGTACCAGCCGCCTGAATTCCACCACCCACACCAACGGGTCGGCATCCCAACTGTCGGCCCCGTTGATCCCTTCCCACACGGCGCGGTACGCCAACACCGGATCGCCACCCCGCACCACCCCTTCCGCCAGCGCATCGGCCGCACTCACCGCCTGCAGCCGCTCGGCACGCACGTCCACGATCTCGAGCAGGATGCGGCTGGCCGCGCGCGGCATGAACAGGGCCGGACGCGCGTGCCAGGCCGGTGGCGCGCCGGCGCTGCGGGCCGCGTGCATGGCGATGCCGGCGCCGTGATCGTCCGCTTCATAGCGCCAGTCGTAACCGGCGGCGCGCGTGAGGTCGGTGAAGAACCACTCCTCGCGCCCCTTCGCGGCATTGTGGCGGGTCTGCCAGTGACCGAAGGCGGCGAAGCGTTCACGCACCCACAGCAGGCCGCCCGGCTGCCCGAACGGGTTGCGCAGCGCGCGCAGGTCGGTGCCGGCCGCGGGTTGCGGGCGCAGCGCGCGCCGGGTCTGGGTCTTGGTGCCGGCCAGCAGGGCCGCCACCATAGTCGCCGAAAACATGATCCCGCGCGCGGGCTCAGGCCCAGGCGCGCGCATCGATCTCCGCGGCCGCGTCCAGCGAGGGCTTGCCGAACAGGTAGCCCTGCATCAGGCGGATGCCGGCGTCGGCCAGGTAGTCGCGCTCGGCCGGGGTCTCGATGCCCTCCGCCAGCAGTTCGATGTCCATGCCGGCGCACATCGCCTGCACGCCTTTCAGGATCGCCTGGCGCGGCCGGTCGGCGTCGATGTCGCGTATCAGGCCCATGTCGAGCTTGAGGATGTCGGGCTGGTAGCCGGCCAGCAGTTCGAGGCCGGCGTAGCCGGCGCCGAAATCGTCGATCGCGGTGCCGAACCCCAGCTCGTCGTAGGCGCGGATGATGCGCACCAGGTGGGCGCGGTCCTGCACCCGCTCCCCTTCGGTCACCTCGAAGATGATGTTCTCGATCGGGAAATCGCACTCGCGCGCGGCCGCCAGCGTCGAGCGGATGCAGGTGGACGGTTGGTACACCGCATTCGGCAGGAAGTTGATGGAGATGCGTTCGCGGATGCCGAGGCGCGCCGCAGAGCGGATCGCTTCCACGCGGCAGGCCTGGTCGAACATGTACAGATTGTCGCGCGTAACGCGCCGGAGCACCTGGGCCGCGCCCTCGCCGTTCGGGCCGCGCACCAGCGCCTCGTGGGCGACGGTCTTGCGGGCCACGATGTCGACGATGGGCTGGAAGGCGAAACGCAATTCGAAGCCGAGCTTTTGCCCCTGCCGGCACTGGACGCAGGCCTGCACATCGCTGGGCGGAATGGACTGCACGGATAGCATGATGACAACCCCTGCTGTAAAGCTTCAGTATGCATAAAACGTAAAGCCGGCGGCGCACGCCGCGCGCGCTTGGGACGGCCCGCGCAGTGTGCGGCGCAGCATGCGGGCCGCGTTCTGCAGCGCGCGTGCGACTCAGTGCGTGGCGCCGCCCGCTGCCGCCAGCTGGTGCCGCACCGCGGCAAGGGCGGCGTCGAGCGCCTGGCGCACATCCGTCCGACCCGGCACGGCCTGTCCCGCCACGGCCGCGAAACCGTCCGCCGCACCCTGCAGGCCGAGGGTGGCGCAGCCCTCGCGCAGGCGCGCCAGCTGCGCGCGCGCGGCCTCGATCTGGCCGGCGGCCAGCCACTGCGGGATGTCGGCGCCGGCGCTGTCCAGCTGGCGCTGCAGGCCGCCCAGGTAGAGCAGCAGGCGCGCGCCGTCGATGCCGAGGCGTTGCGCGGTTGCCTGCGGATGTTCGGCGACAGGCGCGGCGACAGGCGCGGCAGGCGCAGCGACAAGCGCCGCAGCCGGCGCAAGCAGTCGCGCCAGGTGCTCGCTCACCCGGGCGTGGTCGAACGGCTTGACGATGTAGCCGTCGGCGCCCAGGCCGAGCGCCTGCTCCATGGTGGCGGCGTCGCCGGCGGCCGAGACCAGCACGAAGGGCAAGCCGGCGAAGCGGGCGTCGGCGCGCACCCGCGCCAGCAACTCCATGCCGGACAGGCGCGGCATGCGCAGGTCGCAGAACACGATCGCCGGCGCGGCGCCGCCCTGCAGCTGGTCCCAGGCATCTTCGCCATCCTCGGCTTCGAGCACCTCGAATGCGCCGGCGCTGTCGATCAGGTGCATCAGCACCATGCGCGCCACCACGTCGTCGTCGATGATCAGGACGCGCACGGTTTCTCCTTCAACATATCGAAGCCCGCCAGCAGTGCCAGCAGCTGCGGCACGCGGTCCAGGCGGCCGGCGTCGGCCTCGTGTTCGAGCTCGCCGCACAGGGCGTGCAGCGCGTCCTCGCCGAGGTAGCCGGCGCTGCCGCGCATGCCGTGCAGCAGGCGGCCGGCCGCGTCGAAATCGCCGCCGTCGAGCGCCGCATGCAGCTCGGCGCGGCGGCGCGGCAGGTCGGCTGCAAAGGCGCTGCGCATGCGTTCCTGCAGCCCGGTCGCGGCAGGCGCGGGTGCAGGTGCAGGGACAGGTGCGGCCGGCGGCGCCCCGGTAAACACGCCGAACATGGCATCCAGCTCGGCGGTGCTGGGCAAAACACCGGCGGAGGACAAGCTCACCGATGCCGCCACACGATCGGCGCGCGGCGGCATCGGCGCCAGGGGAATACCGCGCTGCAGCTGGCGCTCGATCGCGCGCGTCAGGTGGTAATGCAGCTGGGTGTCGTCGATCGGCTTGGTCAAAAAGGCGTCCATGCCGCAGGCCAGGTAGCGCGAGCGGTCTTCTTCGCTGACGTTGGCGGTCAGGGCGACGATCATCAGGTGCTGGTCGATCACCGGCGCGTCGCGCGAGCCGCCCTCGCGGATCAGGCGGGTGGCGCTGGCGCCGTCCATTTCCGGCATGCGCCCGTCCATCAGTATCAGGTCGTAGCGCGTGCGCGCGCAGGCACGCACCGCCAGCAGGCCGTTGTCGACCACGTCGACCTGGTGGCCCAGCTCTTCCAGCATCATGCGCACGATGATCTGGTTGGTCGGGTAATCCTCGGCGCACAGCACGCGCAGGCGGTGGGTGTGCGGCTGGCGTGGCGTGTCGGACAGCACCGGCGGCGCCACGCCGTCGGCCAGCGGCAGCACCACGCTGAAGGTGGAGCCGGCACCCGGCGTGCTGACCGCGCCGATGCTGCCGCCCATCAGGTCGACCAGCTGGCGACAGATCGCCAGGCCCAGGCCGGTGCCGCCGTAGCGCCGGGTGGTGGTGGCGTCGGCCTGTTCGAAGCTCTGGAACAGGCGCGGCAGTGCGTCGGCGGCGATGCCGATGCCGGTGTCCTCCACCGAAAAGCGGATCATGTTGCGGCCCGCGCTGTCCCACTGGTCGGTGGGGCGGCGCTCGACGCGTACCGTGACCTGGCCGCTGTGGGTGAACTTGAAGGCGTTGCCGACCAGGTTCACCAGGATCTGGCGCAGCCGGGTCGGGTCGCCCACCACGAAGCGCGGCAGGTCCGGATCGAGGTGCAGCGCAAAGCCGACGCTGTGCGCCCCGGCCTGTTCCTCGAACAGGGTGACCACCTGGGCGATGCTGTCGTCGAGCGCAAAGTCGATGTTCTCGATGGTCAGCTTGCCGGCCTCGATCTTGGAAAAGTCGAGCAGGTCGTTGATGATCGCCAGCAGCGACTCGGCATTCGCCTGGCCGCGCAGGATCTGCTCGCGCGTGGACGCCCTCAGGTGGCCGTCGCGCAGGGCAAAGCCGAGCATGCCGATCACGCCGGCCAGCGGGGTGCGCATCTCGTGGCTCATGTTGGCCAGGAAGGTCGATTTCTGGCGCGTGGCATCTTCGGCGCGCTGCTTGGCCAGGTACAGGCCTTCCTCGTTTTCCTTGAGCGCGGCGTTGGCGCGCGCCAGTTCGTCGGTGCGGCGCCGGACCTGGCGCTGCTGCTCGCGCAGCTCTTCGGTCTGGCGCTCCAGCAGGCGGTTCTGCTGCTCGATCTTTTCGGTGCGCACGCCGACCTGATGCTCGAGCAGGTCCTTCTGGCGGCTCAGGCCATCCAGGCGCACGCGGTAGGCGCCGTAGCAGAAGCCGATCACCAGCAGCGCGCACAGGCCGCGGAACCACCAGGTCTTCCAGTACGGCGGCAAGATCGTGATTTCGAGGCTGGCGGCGGCGTCGCTCCACACCGCATCCTTGTTGGCGGCGCGCACCTGGAAGGTGTAGGTGCCGGGATCGAGGTTGGTGTACGTGGCGAAGCGCTTGCCTGAGTCGGCGCTGATCCATTCCTGGTCGAAGCCGGACAGGCGGTAGGCAAAGCGGTTGCGGCCCGGCGCGGCAAAGTGCAGCGCCGAGAACTCCAGCGAGAACACCGAATCCGACGCCGGCAGCGTGACCCCGCTGGCACGCTCGATCGGTCCCGGCAGCAGCCCCGGATGGACCTGCTGCACCGGCTGGCCGAAGATCTGCAGCCCGGTGATCACGGCGCGCGGCGCGATCGTGTTGTCGTGCAGCGCGCGCGGGTTGAAGGCGGTCATGCCGTTGTTGCCGCCAAAGTAAAGGGTACCGTCCTTCATGCGCAGGCTGGAGGCGTCGAAGTAGGCGCCTTCGATGGTGCCGTCGGCCGAATTGTAGTTGCGCCAGATGCCGCTGACCGGGTCCAGGCGCGACAGCCCGCTCGAGGTGCTGACCCACAGGAAGCCGTCCAGGTCTTCCTGCATCGCCGCGACGGCGTCGTCTTCCATCCCCTCGCGCCGCGTGTAGCGCTGGAAGCGCGGCGTGCCGTCGGAGGCGATCACCATCTTGTTCAGACCGACCGCGGTGCCGACCCACAGCGTGCCACGGTGGTCTTCCAGCAGGTAATGCACCTCGTCGTGACTCAGGCTGGCGGGATCGTTCGGGTCGTGGCGGAAGTGGCGGAACTTGCCGGTGGCGCGGTCCAGCAAATCGAGGCCATCGAAGGTGCCGACCCACAGCCGGCCATGGCGGTCTTCCAGCATCGGCCGTACCACGTTGTCGGCCAGGCTGGCGCTGGAGGCCGGGTCGTGCTGCCAGGTGGTCAGCGCGCCCCCGATACCGCCGTCCCCGTTGCCGCTGCGCGGATCCAGCCGGTGCAGGCCGCCGCGGGTGGCGATCCACAGCACGCCGTCGCGCGTGACCAGCAGGTTGCGCACGTTGTTGGCGTCGACGTCGCGCGACAGCGCGCGCCGCGCCATGCGCCCGCTGGCCGGGTCGAGCCGCGCTAGGCCGTTGCGCGCGCCGACCCAGACCGCGCCGTCCGGCCCGAGGGCCACCGCGGTGGCCATGGCGTCGCCGGTGATGCCGCTGGCGACCGGCGCCAGGCGCCAGGCGTTGTCATCGCCGCTGGCCGGGTCGAAGCGGTGCAGGCCGCCATTCGTGGCCAGCCATAACTTGCCGGCGCCGTCGGCGACGATGCCGCGCACCTTGTTGTCTTCCAGCGCGATCGGCGAATCGGCGCCGCGCAAGATGCGCGCAAAGCCGCCGCTGCCCATGTCGGCGCGCGACACCCCGCCGTACCAGGTGCCGACCCAGAAGGTGCCGACGCGATCGGCGTACAGCGCCGAGACCTGGTTGTCGCCCAGGCTGTAGCTGTCGGTGATGCGGTGCGGATGGTGGGCGAAGGTGCCGGCGGCCGGCTGCCAGCGGTACAGGCCGCGGTCGTGCGAGCCGACCCACAACTGGTGCTCGGCATCCTGGTACAGCACGCTGATCTCGCCGCCCGGCATGCCCTCGCCCAGCCCGAAGCGGCGCAGTTCGCCGGACTGGCCCAGCGGCAGGCGCTCCAGCCCGCCCATGCTGCCCACCCACAGGTGCTGATCGGGGTCGACCAGCAGCGCCTGGATCACGTCGTAGCTGCCGCCCTGCGGCGACGGGTGATGGCGGAAGTGCAGGCGGTCCGGCCCCATGCTGTCCAGCCCGGACGACGACCCGATCCACAGGCGCCCCTTTGCATCGAGGGCCAGCGAGCTCAGTTTATCGGAGGCCAGGCTGTCGGCCACGCCCGGCACGTGGTGCCAGATCGCGAAGCGGCCGCTGGCGATGTCGAAGTGCTGCAGGCCGTCGGCGGTGGCCAGCCACAGCCCGTCCTTGCCGTCGTCGAGGATGGCGCGGATGTGGCGGTTGCCGTTGCCGCGCTTGGCCGGTTCGTGCGGCAGATAATGAATGAAAGCGCCGCTCGACGGCTCGTAGCGATCGAGGCCGCCGTCGGTGCCGATCCACAGCCGGCCCTTGCGGTCGACGTACAGCACGCGCACCCAGTTGTTGATCAGGGTGGTCGAATCGCCGATCACGTTGCGGAAGCTGGTGAAGCGGTAGCCGTCGTAGCGCGACAGGCCGGACTGGGTGCCGAACCACATGAAGCCGTCCGCGTCCTGCACGATCGCCAGCACCGATTCCTGGGTCAGGCCGTTTTCCACCGACAGGTGCTCGAAGCGCAGGGTCGGGGCCGGGGCGGCCTGCGCCTGGGCGGTCATCGTCAGGAGGATGGGCGCGAGCAGCAGGGCCAGCAAAGCAAACAGGAAGCGGCGGATCACGCGAAAAACTCCAGTACGTCGTCATGGCGGGCATGGGTGTCGGCGCGCCCCAGCGCCATCAGTTCGCGCGTGTAGCCGGCTTCGAACAGCAGATACGAGGCCAGCGCCGCGCCGCGCGCCTCGGTGGCGCCGATCCCGGACAGCAGCGCGCGCACCGGCGCGGGCAGGTCGTGGGTGTGGCGCGCGGCGACGTCGTCGAGGCGCTCGGCTTCCAGCGCGGCATCCAGGCGCGGCAGGTCGAGCATGCGGTGCAGCAGGCCGGCCAGCGGCGTGTTGTCGAGCAGGGAATTCGGCGGCGCCGCATGCCAGCTGCGCAGCAGCCAGCCGAACGAGAGCAGCGACAGCCAGCGCGCGCCCGAGCGCAGCACGGCGATCGAATCGGCGCGATACACCTGGTGCGCGGCGATGCCGTGCCAGATGGCGCACAGGGATTCTACGGCGTCGGCGAAATCGTCGGCACGGCAGGCCAGGCCGGTGGCATTGATGGCGCCGGCCGAGGTGCCGCACACGATCGCGAACGGATTGCGCGCAGCCGGCCAGCCCGCCTCCGCCAGGATGCGGGAGATTGCCTGCAAGACCCCGGCCTGGTAGGCCGCCCGGGCACCGCCTCCGCTCAGGATCAACCTTGTTTTATGCTCAATATCCACACGGCAAGGTTAGCAAACTCTGCTGTGCTTGAGGTGAATAAATATCTTTTAGATTATTTTTATGTTGTATGGCACCTACCCCGTCGTCCCCGCGCAGGCGGGGACCCATACTGAGCTTCCGAAGCTCGTATGTCTGAAAAATTCGGGTGATTTCAAATATATCGAATGCTGTCACTCAGCATGGATCCCCGCCTTTGCGGGGACGACGAGATTGGTTTAATCGCCTCTCGCGATTCCTTCCCTGCGCGGGTCAGCACCACCGAACAACAACGGCACCCCATGGATCATGGTCCGCTCGATCCCCTGCAGCCCCGAAGTCTGTTCGCCAATGCTGATGCCGTGCCCGCGCGCCTTCAGTTCCGCGATCTCGGATGCCGGGAAGCGCCCTGCTTCCAGCTCGGTCGGTCCGTTGCGGCTGCCGAAGTTCGGCAGCGCGATCGCCTGCTGCATGTTCAGGCCCCAGTCGAGGGTGCCGACCAGCACCTTGGCGACGTAATTGATGATCAGGGGGCCACCGGGCGAACCGATGGCTTCCACGAAGCGGCCGGTCTTCTTGTCGAACACGATGGTCGGGCTCATCGCGCTGCGCGGGCGCTTGCCGGCTTCGACGCGGTTCGCGACCGGGCCGTGGGCGTCGCGCGAGTCGAAGGAAAAGTCGGTCAGCTGGTTGTTCAGGATAAACCCGTCGACCATCTGGCGCGAGCCGAAGGCGTCTTCGACGCTGGTGGTCATCGACAGACCCGCACCATATTCGTCGACCGCCACCACGTGCGAGGTCGAATGCGCCTCGATCGAATTGTCCAGGCCCCAGTTCCAGGCCATCTCGACGCCCGGCGGATTGCCGGCCGGCGCCTTGCCCATCGAGCGCTCCTTTATCAGGGACGCGCGCTGGCCCAGGTAATTCTTGTCGAGCAGCGCCGGCAGGCCGCGTCCCGGCAGCGGCACGAAGTCGGTGTCGGCGGCGTAGCGGTCGCGGTCGGCGTAGGCCAGGCGCCCCACTTCCGAGAACACGTGCACGGCTTCGGTGCCGGGGATGCCGTTGGTCGGCGCCAGCGACTTCATGTCGCGCGTCTCGAACATGCCCAGCATCTGCGCCACCGCGATGCCGCCCGAGGACGGCGGCGGCATGCCGCACACGGTGTAGCTGCGGTAGTCGCTGCAGACCGGCTCGCGCACCTTGGGCTGATAGGCAGCAATGTCGGCGGCCGTGAGCAGGCCCGGATTGGTGGGGTGGCCCTTGACCTTGGCTTCGATGTCGCGCGCGATGCGGCCTTTATAAAAGACGTCGGCGCCGCCTGCGGCGATCTCGCGCAGGGTCTTGGCCAGCGCCGGGTTCTTCAGCAGGTGGCCGACCGGCCACGGCTTGCCGTCCGGTCCATAGAAATAGGCGCGCGCCGCCGGGTCCTTGCCGATGTAGCGGTCGCCGGCCAGCAGGCTGTTCAGGCGCGGGCTGACCTTGAAGCCGTTTTCGGACAGGCGGATCGCCGGCTCGAACAGTGTCTTCCAGGCCAGCTTGCCGTGCTGGCGGTGGGCCAGCTCGAGCATGCGCAGCACGCCCGGCGCACCGGTCGAGCGGCCGCCGACGATGCCTTCCGTGCGCGACAGCGGCGTGCCGTCGGGACGCTGGAACAAATGCTCGTCGGCTTTCGAAGGCGCGGTCTCGCGGCCATCGAAGGCTTGCACCTTCTTGCCGTCGTAGTAGACCAGGAAGGCACCGCCGCCGATGCCCGAGGATTGCGGCTCGACCAGGGTCAGCACCAGCTGGGTCGCGATGCCGGCGTCGATCGCGCTGCCGCCCTTTTTCAGCATCTCGTAGCCCGCCTCGACGGCCAGCGGATTGGCCGCCGCCACCATGTTCTTGCGCGCGGCCCAGCCGGCCTTCTCGTGCCAGCCGCTGGCCGCCTCGGGGGCTTGCTGCAGGGCCTGGGGTGCGTTGCGAACCGCATCCTGGGCGAATGCGGCGGTGCCGGCAAAGGCGGCCAGGGCGGCAAACGCCGCGGCGGCAAGGGCGGGCAAGGTCAACTTCATCATCGATTCTCCGGTCATCAAAACGACGCGCGCGGCCGCAGCCGCGCACAATTTCACAGAGGATCGTACCCTAAATTGACAAAGCGCTCATTTGAGCGCTTTTGTTTGATTACTTGAGTATTCGTTACTGCTTACTTGGGCTGCATGCGGATCGCGCCGTCGAGGCGAATCGTTTCGCCATTCAGCATCACGTTTTCGATGATGGCTTTTGCCAGGTGCGCATATTCCGTCGGCATGCCCAGGCGCGGCGGGAACGGTACCATCTTGCCGAGCGAATCGCGCACTTCCTGCGGCATGCCCATCAGCATCGGGGTCTCGAAAATGCCGGGCGCAATGGTCATCACGCGGATGCCGCTGCGCGACAAGTCGCGCGCCATCGGCAGCGTCATGCCGGCCACGCCGGCCTTGGAAGCGCCGTAGGCCGCCTGGCCGATCTGGCCGTCGAAGGCGGCGACCGAGGCAGTATTGATGATCACGCCGCGCTCGTCGTACTCGAGGCCCGCCTGCTTGCCCATCGCGTCGGCCGCCAGGCGGCACATATTGAAGGTGCCGACCAGGTTGATGTTGATGGCGCGCTGGAAGGACTCCAGCGGATGCGGGCCGTCCTTGCCGACGGTCTTGATGGCGGGCGCCACGCCGGCGCAGTTCACCAGGCCGCGCAGCGATCCCATGGCCAGCGCGGCGGCGACCACGGCCTGGCCGTCGGCTTCCGAGGTGACGTCGCATTGGACGAACTGCGCCTGCTGTTCGCCCAATTCAGCGGCGAAGGCGGCACCGGCTTCCGCCTGCACGTCGGCCAGCATGACCTTGCCGCCGGCCTGCACGATCATGCGTGCGGTGGCCGCGCCCAGGCCGGAGGCGCCGCCGGTCACGATGAATACATTGTTCTGGATTTGCATGCTGTCTTCTCCAAGGTTGTCGTTTTTGTTAGTGTTAATTTACGCTGATTGACGTTTACGTAAACGTCACCTCCGGATTGTAGCGAGCTTTGCCTGGAACACCAAGCATGCGTCAGAAGCACTGCACGCTGATCCCGGTCCGCGTGCACAGCCGGCCGCTGCTGTTGACGCCGGCATTGCCGGTGCCGATGCCGTTGTAGCGCTGGCCGCTGGTGTCGGTGCAGGAATTGCCCTGGCAGCCGACGATGACGCTGCGGGTGGGTCCGACTGCGCGCGGCGGCACGGGCTGGGCTGGTGGCGGTACCGGCACCAACACTGCAGGCGCAGTATCGGCCGCGGTGTTGCCCGCGTTGGCGCCCGGGTTCGCGCCCGCGTAGGCACCCGCGTCGGCCGAGCGCAGCGGGCGTGGCGCCATCGGTTGCGTTGCCGACTGCCAGGCGGGGCGGCGCAGGTTCGGGTTCGTGGTCTGGCGCTGCGAGGCCGCAGGGTCGGACTGGGCCGGCGCCGGGCGGGTCAGGCTGTCGGTTTCATCGTGGACTTCGGCCGGATCCTTGCGCGCCGGGTCGCGCGGCGGCTGACCGCGTGGCGCCAGCGTCGGGCCGTACGAGGGGGCGCCGGCGCTGGTCCCGCTGCTGGTTCCGCTGCTGGTTCCGCTGCTGGCCCCGCTGCTGCCGCTGCTGGCCCCACTACTGCCGCTGCTGCCGCTGCGGCGCGCCTGCGCTTCATATTGGGCGGTCTCGGATTGCGCGGTGCGTGCGGCCTGGGCCGCGGCGCTGGTCTCATCCTCGACGGCGGCGGCGCGGTTGGCCTGGTCGGTCTTGCGGGTCTGGCGCTGGGTGGCGGCGTTTTGCTCGCTGGCGCTGGATGGCTGGGTCTGGGCCCCGGCCTGAGCCTGGGCTGCCTGGGCTGGCCCTGCCGGCCAGGCACAGCAGAGTGCCAGCATCAGGGCGGTCGCCGCCGAGGCCGTCGATATCGATTGTCGCTGTTGCATAGGTCCTCCCGCTGCTTGGCTGCGTGTCTGGCTGCCATTATCGGATGCTGCTGCCGAAGCTGGCGCGCGTGTCAAATTGCTATCGCGGATTGCTGCCGCGGATTGCTGCCGATTGGCGCCGCCATCCTGCTATGCTGGCAAAGGCGCAGCGCCACAATAAAAGCGATGGGAGACCGCCATGCAGACTGTGCAGGAAATGTATCGCGCGAAACGCGGCAGTGCCGAAGATGCTTTAGACCATTTGCGTGACGGCGACATGGTCATCGTCCCGACCGGCGTCGGCGAGCCGCCGGCCCTGCTACATGCGCTGTCGGCCCAGTGTCGCCGCTTCAAGGACATCCAGGTCGCGCAAATCCTCGCCATGCGCAAATACGGCTATTTCGAGCGCAGCTGCCACCCGCACGTGCGCCACGCCGCGCTGTTCTTTGGCGGCGCCTCGCGTGCCGGCGGCCAGGGCGGCTGGTGCGACTTCATCCCCAATTACTTTTCCGAAATCCCGACGCTGATCGAACGCGGCCTGATGCCGGCCGACGTGGTGTTCGCGATGGCATCCAGCATGAGCCCGCATGGCCACTTTGCGCTCAGCCTGGGCACCGACTACACGATGGCGGCAGTCGCCAAAGCGCGTGCCGTGGTGCTGGAAGTGAACCCGAACGTGCCGTTTACCCACGGCCAGTGCCACGTGCACATTTCGCAGGTGACCGCACTGGTCGAGAGCGAAGACCCGATCCTGGAGGTCGGCCTGCCCCACATCGGCCCGGTGCAGGAAGCCATCGGGCAACTGGTCGCCGAGCAGATCGAAGACGGCTCGACGCTGCAGATCGGTTACGGCGGCATCCCGGATGCGGTGGTGATGCAGCTGACCGGCAAGCGCGACCTCGGCATCCATACCGAGATGATCGGCGACGGCATCTTGAAGCTGGTGCAATCCGGCGCGGTGAACAACAGCCGCAAGACCCTGTTGCCAGGGAAGATGGTGGCGACCTTCGCCCTCGGCTCGCGCAAGCTGTACGAATTCATGCACCAGAATCCGATGCTGGAGATGCATCCGTCGAACTTCACCAACGATCCGTATATCGCCGGCCAGAACGACAAACTGGTGACGATCAACGCCAGCCTGCAGGTCGATCTGCTCGGCCAGTGCGGCAGCGAAAGCATCGGCCACCTTCCGTATTCCGGTAACGGCGGCCATGTCGACTTCGTGCGCGCCGCCAACCGCTCGCGCGGCGGCAAGTCCTTCATCGTGCTGCCGTCGACCGCCAAGGACGGCACCATCTCGCGCATCGTGCCGACGTTGACGCCGGGCACCCACGCCACCACCAGCAAGAACGACGTCAACTACGTCGTCACCGAATGGGGCGTGGCTCAGCTGCGCGGCAAGTCGGCGCGCCAGCGCGCGCAGGCATTGATCGCGATCGCGCATCCGGACTTTCGTCCTTGGCTGCGCGAGCAGGCCAATGGCATGTGCGTGTTCTAGAGCTGTCCGGGAAAGCCGCAGACGCGCTGCCGGAACAGCAGCCGAATGGCGCTCAGGAAGCGCGCACCTCGACACGCGTTCGCGCAGCCTCGCCTGCCGTGCCGTACAGCAGCAGGTTGCGGCGCAGTGCCGTCAGTTCGCTGTCGGTATCGGCTGCAGTGCGGGCTGCGGACCGGACGGTGTCGGGCAAGCGCTCCTCATCCAGCGCAGGGCTGCGGGCGCCAGGCAAGCCCAGGTTCTCGTCGTGATGCGACATGGTCAATCTCCATTTGGTTGGTAACAGGCGCGGGGCAGACGTAGTACCGGGCTCGCGTGAATCGACCACCATGAGAACGGAGCACAAGCCACCGCTGATGGGACTACTCTACCGCAGATCCAGCCGCGGCGGCGCGAGATTGATGCTTTTTTGACAGCAATTTCCCAGCCGAAAGCTGCGCCAGCAATCCGCATTGCCGTGCCATGATGAACCCATCCGGTGGCGCATGCCCGGCATGGCGCTGCCTCAATCATTCGGATCGGAGAAACCATGCAACGAGTCGACGAAATCGGCAAGGAAGAACACGTACGCGGCCCGCAGGATGCGGCCCTGACCCTGATCGAATACGGGGATTTCCAGTGCCCGTATTGCGCACGCGCCCACTTCGCGCTGGCGGAGCTGGTGGACGAGCTGGGCGACGAAGCTGGCGGCATCCGCCTGGTCTACCGCCACCTGCCGCTGGCAGATTTGCACCCGCTGGCCGAACTGGCGGCGGAAGCGGCCGAGGCGGCGGCCAGCCAGGGCAAGTTCTGGGAAATGCACGATGCGCTGTTCGAACAGCAGCGCCAGGTCGCGGACCCGCAAGACCTGGCCGTGCTGGGCGAAAGCCTGGACCTGGACATCGACCGCTTTGGCGCCGAGGTGCAGGAGCGGCGCCACCGTGCGCGCGTGCAGCAAGACGTGACGCGAGGGCAGCGTGACGGCGCGGACCGGACGCCGACCTTCTTCATCAATGGCGTGCGCTATCCCGGCGATTCGGACCGGGATTCGCTGGAGGCGGCGCTGCGCGGGGCGCTCGGGCGCTGATTGCGGGCGCACGCGTTGAACGGCACACCTCCGATCACGTGTGCGACGGATCGGAAGGCGCGTATCAGCGCGTGGGCGGCGCAACCGGTGGCGGTCATTCACCGGCGGCGGTCTAGCCGCCCACCCTACCCGTCACGCGACGTTCAGCGCTAGCGCGGCCATCATGGTTTGCGCGCCGCCACGGCGGGCTGTGACGGCGCTGTGGCGCTGGTGGATACCGCGGTCGGCACCGCGCGGATCTGCGCAATCGCCGGCTCGGTGACGGCCAGCCAGCCGCCGGCCGGCAGCAGCGGCACCAGCAGCAGCGCCACGATGTTGATGATCTTGATCAGCGGGTTGACGGCCGGGCCGGCGGTGTCCTTGTAGGGGTCGCCCACGGTGTCGCCGGTGACGGCCGCCTTGTGCGCATCCGATCCCTTGCCGCCGTACTTGCCGTCCTCGATGTATTTCTTGGCGTTGTCCCAGGCGCCGCCGCCGGTGGTCATCGAGATCGCCACGAACAGGCCGGTGACGATGGTCCCCATCAGCATGCCGCCCAGTGCAGCCGGCCCGAGCAGCATACCAACCGCCACCGGCACCACCACCGGCAGCAGCGAAGGCAGCACCATCTCTCGGATCGCGGATGCGGTCAGCATGTCGACCGCCTTGTCGTACTCGGGTTTGCCGGTGCCGGCCATGATGCCGGCGATGTCGCGGAACTGGCGCCGCACCTCGACCACCACGGCGCCGGCGGCACGCCCCACCGCTTCCATCGCCAGTGCCCCGAACAGGTAGGGCACCAGGCCGCCGATGAACAGGCCGACGATCACCATCGGGTTCGACAGCTCGAAGCTGACGCGGGTACCGTGCGACTCCAGCGCGTGCGTGTAGTCGGCGAACAGCACCAGCGCCGCCAGTCCGGCCGAGCCGATGGCGTAGCCCTTGGTGACGGCCTTGGTGGTGTTGCCGACGGCATCCAGCGGATCGGTGACCGCGCGCACCTGGTCCGGCATGCCGCTCATTTCGGCGATGCCGCCGGCGTTGTCGGTGATCGGGCCGTAGGCGTCCAGCGCGACGATGATGCCGGCCATCGACAGCATCGCCGTGGCGGCGATCGCGATGCCGTACAGTCCGCCCAGTTGATAGGACAGCAGGATGGCCGCGCACACCACCAGCACGGGATAGGCGGTGGATTTCATCGAGACCCCGAGGCCGGCGATGATGTTGGTGCCGGACCCGGTCGTCGATGCTTCGGCGATGTGGCGTACCGGCTTGAAGTCGGTGCCGGTGTAGTACTCGGTAATGTAGACCATCAGCCCGGTCAGGACGATGCCGACCAGCGCGCAGCCCAGCATCGGCCAGCGCATGGCGTTGTCCGGCCACACCAGCCAGGTGACCGCGACAAAGCCCAGCAGCGACAACCCGGCCGCCCACCACAGGCCGGTGTACAGGGCCGCCATGATCTTGTGGCCGGGGCGGTTCTTGACCAGCGAGCAGCCGACAATCGAGGCCAGGATCGAGACGCCGCCCAGCAGCAGCGGATACAGCATCGCGGGGCCGCCTGAGGCCGCCCCGCTCGCGCCGAGGCCGGCAGTGTCGCCGGCCGTGGGCACCATCAATGCGCCCAGCAGCATGGTGGCGACCAGGGTCACGACGTAGGTCTCGAACAAATCGGCCGCCATGCCGGCGCAATCGCCGACGTTGTCGCCCACGTTGTCGGCGATGACGGCCGGATTGCGCGGATCGTCCTCGGGAATGCCGGCTTCGACCTTGCCGACCAGGTCGGCGCCCACGTCCGCGCCCTTGGTGAAGATGCCGCCGCCGAGGCGCGCGAAGATGGAGATCAGCGAAGCGCCAAAGGCAAGCCCGACCAGCGGCTGGATGACATCATGTGTAGAAAGCGCAGCGTCGGCACGCGCCACCAGGAACCAGTAGAACAGCGACACGCCGAGCAGGCCCAGCCCCACCACCAGCATGCCGGTGATGGCGCCGCCGCGGAAGGCGACGTTGAGGGCCTGGTCCAGTCCCCTGGACGCGGCCTGGGCGGTGCGGACATTGGCGCGCACAGAGACGTTCATGCCGATGAAGCCGCAGGCGGCCGACAGCACCGCCCCTGCCAGGAAGCCGAAGGCGGTCGCACTGCCGAGCAGGAAGAAGATGGCGACCAGCAGCACGATGCCGACCATGGCGATGGTGCGGTACTGGCGCGACAGGTAGGCCGAGGCCCCCTGCTGGATCGCCAGCGAGATTTCCTGCATGCGGCCGGTGCCGGCATCCTGTTGCAGGATCCAGCTGCGCGACCACAATCCGTACAATACCGCGATGACGCCGCACGCGACGGCGAATAGGAGCTGCGTGGATGCCATGTCGTCCCCCCTGTCTTCGATCAAGCAACACCACACGTTCGAAAGGCCGCATCCTGCCCGGCCTACCTACCTGCGTACTGCAAAACTTTGATCCAAAAACCTGGACGGATGGCACTGCGTCATCCGGAGCCCGGGAATAGCGTCAGGCTACTCCCTATTAAATAAGATTACTCCGCCAGCGCGGCAAACGCGGCATCGCGCACCTGCTCGACCGGGCCCACGCCCGTGATCTTGCGGTACTTCGGCGCACCCGGCAGGCCCGACTGCGCCCACTTGTTGTAGTAGCCGAGCAGCACTTCGGTCTGGTTGTGGTACACGGCCAGGCGCTTGGCGACGGTTTCTTCCTTGTCGTCGTCGCGCTGTACCAGCGGCTCGCCGGTGACGTCGTCGATGCCTTCGGCTTTCGGCGGGTTGAACTTGACGTGGTAGACGCGGCCCGATGCCGGGTGGCTGCGGCGGCCCGTCATGCGCTCGAGGATCATTTCATCGGGCACGTCGATTTCCAGCACGTAGTCGATGTTCACGCCGCTGTCCTTCATGGCGTCGGCCTGCGCGATGGTGCGCGGGAAACCGTCGAACAGGTAGCCGTTCTTGCAGTCTTCGTCCTTCAGGCGCTCCTTGACCAGCCCGATGATGATGTCGTCCGACACCAGTTGGCCCGCATCCATCACTTTTTTCGCCGCCAGACCGAGCTCGCTGCCGGCCTTGATCGCCGCGCGCAGCATGTCGCCGGTGGAGATCTGGGGGATGTTGTACTTTTCTTTGATGAAGTTGGCCTGGGTACCTTTACCGGCACCTGGGGCTCCTAACAGAATGAGACGCATGAAGGATTTCCTAATAGTTTTGTAAACGACAACTGGCACCGCCATGGTGCACGGATATCGTGTTTGATGCTAATTCTGATGCATACTTGCCTAGCTTGACACGAAACTTACCACAAAAGCACCCCTGAAAGCCACTGGCAGGGGGCGATTGATCGACCGGTTGAGGTGGCGCAGACCGGTCACCGTAAAGTTTCCAACGGGATCAAGACTGGGAGTATCAGTTCAGTTATGGGCCTGGTAGTGACGCTGCACCCGCGCCAGGTCTTCCGGCGTATCCACGCCGGCCATGGGCGCCTCGGCAGTCACGTGCACCGCGATCGGGACACCGTGCCACAGCACACGCAATTGCTCCAGGGCTTCGATGACTTCCAGCGGCGCCGGTTCCAGCTGCGGATACTGCTGCAGGAAGGCATTGCTGTAGGCATACAAGCCGATATGGCGCAACGGGACATAACCCGGCGGCAAGCTGGCGCGGTCGCGCGCGAAGCCGTCGCGGTGCCAGGGGATGGTGGCGCGCGAGAAGTACAGCGCACGGCCGGCCTTGTCGAGCACGACCTTCACCACGTTCGGGTTGAAGGCCTCGTCGGCCGCCGACAGCGGATGGGCGCAGGTCGCCATCGGCACATCGGCGCCGATGCGGGCGGCGCAGGCGGCCAGCAGCGCCGGGTCGATCAGCGGTTCGTCGCCCTGCAGATTGACCACCACCGCTTCCGGCGCCAGTTGCAGCGTGCGCGCCACTTCGGCGATGCGGTCGGTGCCGGACGGATGGTCGGCACGCGTCATGCAGGCTTCGATGCCATGCACGGCGCAGGCCGCCGCGATATCGGCGTGGTCGGTGGCGACGATGATACGGTCCGCACCGGATTGCTGCGCGCGCTCGGCCACGCGCACGATCATCGGCTTGCCGCCGAGGTCGGCGAGCGGCTTGTTCGGCAGCCGGGTCGAGGCCAGGCGCGCCGGGATAATGACGACGAAACTCATGCGGCTGTCGTCCCGATCACAGGGTCGGTTCGACCTTGCGGGCCTGGTCGGCCCACATGATCGGGATGCCGTCGCGGATCGGGTAGGCCAGGCGGTCGGGGCGGCAGGTCAGTTCCTGGGCTTTCTTGTCATATTCGAGCGGTCCCTTGCACAGGGGGCAGACCAGGATATCAAGCAGTCGGGCGTCCACGACATTTCTCCACAATTTGAGCGGCCAGGGCAGCATCGATCTGCGCCGTGACCGGGACGACCCACAGGCGCGGATCGTTGTTGATGTTTTCAAGTTGCCGACATTTTACTGCATCCTTCTCGGTGACCAGGATCACATCGGCCGAAACGCCCCGGAACGGGTCGTCCAGGAAGTCGTGGTGGTCGGGCAGCGGCATCTCGTCGATCTCCAGGCCTGCGGCGCGCAGCATGTCGAAGAAGCGTCCCGGGTTGCCGATGCCGGCCGCCGCCAGGACGCGTTGTCCCCGGAACGCCGCCAGCGCCTGCGGCTGGCCGGTTCCATCGAGGCGCTCGGCCATGCCGCCTTGCAACAACATCTGGAACGGTTGCCCGCCGACCGCGGCCGCCAGCGCCGGCGTCAGCTCGGGCGTGTTGACCACCGTGAAGTCGCGCCGGCGCGCCGGCGGTTCGCGCAGCGGCCCGGCCGGCAGGGTCCAGCCATTGCCGACGCCGCGGCCGTCGAACAGCACGACTTCGACATCGCGCTGCAGCGCGTAATGCTGCAGGCCATCGTCGGTAATCAGGACGTCGACCTCGGGGTGCAATGCCAGCAGGCGCCGACCGGCCGCGGCGCGGCGCCGCCCCACCACCACCGGGCAGCCCGCGCGGGCGGCGATCAGCAGCGGCTCGTCGCCGACCTCGCGCGGATGCGATGCTGGCGTCACCTCGCGCGCTTCGCTTTCCGCACTGCCATGGCCGCGCGAAATCACGCCGGGCCGCATACCGGCGGCGCGCAATTGTTCGGCCAGCCAGATCGTCAGCGGGGTCTTGCCGGTACCGCCAATAAAGATATTGCCGACCACGATGACCGGGACCGGCAGGCGATCGGATTGCAGGATGCCGGCGCGGAACAGGGCGGCACGCACGGCGGCGAGCAGGCGGAACAGCAGGGATAGCGGCCACAGGGCCAGGGCCAGCGGGCCGCGGCGGAGCCAGGCGCGGGTGAGCGTGGATTCGAGGGAGGATGCCATTAAGGTCTTGTTGCAATAACTTGGAAACGCATTAGCTTAGCGTTAGCTTATTGACGTGCGTTAGCCCAAAAACGTCGTCCCCGCGCAGGCGGGGACCCATACTGAACCACAGAATTCGGTACGTCGGAAGCAGCTACGGGGCTTCAACAAAACCGACTCCGAACACTCAGCATGGGTCCCCGCCTTCGCGGGGACGACGGGCTATTTACGTATCTCTATTTCTTCAAATTTTTACTTCTGCCCACCCGTCTGCGCCGCAAACGTCAGCTTGTCATACCCCGCCATGCGCGCCGCTTCCAGCACATTGATCACCATCTGGTGCATCGCAAACTGGTCGGCATTGACGATGATCACCGGATCGCGCGCCGGGGTCGCAAGTGTCTGGCCATCCGGGCCGGTGGCGGCGGCGCGCTTGAGGTCGTCGGCCAGGCCGGCCACGCCGTGGAAGGAGACCGGCACATTATTCACAGTGTAATTGCCCTTGGCATCGACGGTGACGTTGATCTCGAAGGGCTTGTCGATCGCCTTTTCGGCATCGGCGGTCGGCAGCGTGATCTGCAATTCGGTGAACTTGCTGTAGGTGGTCGTGACCATCAGGAAGATCAGCACCACCAGCAGCACGTCGATGAACGGGATCAGGTTGATCTCCGGATCCTCGCGTTTGCGGCCGCGGCGGAAGTCCATCATTTGCGTGCACCGTGGACGACGTCGACGAATTTCACGGCCTGCAGCTCCATGTCGATGATGAAGCTGTCGACCAGCGCCCGGAAGTGGCGGTAGAACACCAGCGCCGGCATAGCGATCGCCAGGCCGAAGCCGGTGTTATACAGCGCCACCGAAATGCCGTGCGCCAGCTGGGCCGGGTTGGTGCCGCTGGCGTTCTGGGCGCCGAAGATTTCGATCATGCCGACCACGGTGCCGAACAGGCCCATCAGCGGCGCCAGCGAGGCGATCGTGCCCAGCGTGGTGAGAAAACGTTCCAGCACATGGGCCACGCCCCTGCCCGCTTCTTCGATCGATTCCTTCATCACGTCGCGCGGGGCGTCGACGTTGCGCAGGGCAGCTGCCAGCACGGCGCCGAGCGGCGAATTCGTTTGCAGCTTGTCGATGATGTCCGGCGTGACTTTTCCACTGCGATAGACCTGGATGACTTCATCGAGCAGCTGGCGCGGCAGGATCTTCTCGCGGCGCAGGTAAATCAGGCGCTCGATGATCAGCGCCAGGGCAATGATCGAAGCAATCAACAACAACCAGATGGGCCAGCCGGCGGCCTGGAGAATGGCGAGCAAAAGGAACTCCTGGATAAGTAAAAAACAACCCGACAGGGAATTGCGCAATGTAACGTGTTGCTGGTTTTGCGGCAAGTAGAGTTCTTCACACTTTCTGTGGATAAAAGTGTGTGCAATGGGCTGCATGTCCAGCGAGTGCTTTGATTCTTAAGGGATATTTCCCCATGCGTAAAAAGTGACCATGGCACGTTTATGTTTCCTGCGGGTAAAATTCGCAACTGCGCGATGCGCCGAGTTGCTCACAATTTCTGTGGATAAATTTGTGCGGAACATGACTTCTTTTAGCTAAGGCTTTGATTCTTATAAAAAAATTTAAAAGATCAAAAATGAAGCAGGTTTGCGCGATATCAAACGGCCACTCTGCAGGTCATGCTTGCACACATTTTTTGTGGACAAAATTGTGCGCAAGCGAACACAGGCGACCCAAGGCCCTTGATTTTAAAGGGAAAAGTTACCAAGCCTAATTTTTAATCAGCACGTTTTCTCGGCCAGATGCCATGACTTTGCACACAAACTGTGGAAAACAATGTGCGCAACAACTGGGGGCAGAGGTCAAGTACCTGATTTCATTCACAAAAGATATGCAAGCCCAATTATTAGGCAGCCCCGGCAGCAGCCTGGTGCATGGCACGCAAGCGTTGGCAGGTAGGGTAGCTCGCAAAGCTTGCTGGTATAGTCTTACCCTTTGCTGCTGGACGACTATGCAACGCACGTTCTGCACAAATTTTGTGGAAAAGATTGTGAGCAAGGGCCTTGATCCATATCAAAGTCATTGAATTTAAAGCGAATTTAGTTGCTGCGCTTTTTTTGAGCACAGGCAAATTCCAAGTTTCAAGCCAAGGTGTGCACATAAATTGTGGAAAACGATGTGAGCAAGGATGCGAAGTCTGACCTAAGTCCTTGATTGCCTTGAGAAAACTTTTGCTAGCCTAAATTTTCAGCAGGGGGTTTATCCACTTCCTCACAATTTCTGTGGATAAGATTGTGGCCAAGTCCCTGTACTCAGACGGAAGCCTTTGATCCGTAAGGAAATTTTGTTTCTGCATCGAAATCAGGCAGCGCCGTTTTTCATTTAAAATCAAACGTTTACAAAAACTACCTACCGCACTACAGCAGATATAAAATCAACAATACTGTTGCAGATTTTTGTGGACAGTTCCTATAGCTCATCCATATGTTCAGTAACGACGACGCCGATCCCGCCTACACCGCCCCACCCGTATTGAGCGTTACCGCCCTCAACCAGCAGGTAGCACGCCTGCTCGAACGCTCTTTTCCCCTGGTCTGGATCGGCGGTGAAATCTCCAACTTTACGCGCGCGGCCTCGGGTCACTGGTATTTCACGCTGAAGGACGACGCAGCCCAGGTGCGCGCCGTGATGTTCCGCGGCCGCGCCCAGTACGCCGGCTTCACCCCGCGCGAAGGCGACAAGGTCGAAGTGCGCGCGTTGGTCACGCTGTACGGCGCGCGCGGCGATTACCAGATCAACGTCGAGGCGATCCGCCGCGCCGGCGTCGGCGCGCTGTACGAAGCCTTCCTGCGCCTGAAGGAAAAGCTGACGGCACAGGGTCTGTTCGACCAGGAGCGCAAGCGCCCGCTGCCGCTGTTCGCGCGCAGCGTCGGCATCGTCACCAGTCCGCAGGCAGCTGCATTGCGCGACGTGCTGACTGCGCTCAAGCGGCGCGCACCGCACGTGCGCATCGTGCTGTACCCGGCGCCGGTGCAGGGCCAGGGCGCCGCCGAAAAGATTGCCGAGGCGATCCAGACCGCTTCGCGCCGGGCCGAGGTCGACGTGCTGATCGTCGGCCGCGGCGGCGGTTCCATCGAAGACTTGTGGAGCTTTAACGAAGAAGTGGTGGCACGCGCAATCGCGGCCGCCAGCATGCCGGTGATCTCGGGCGTGGGCCACGAGACCGACTTCACCATCGCCGACTTTGCCGCCGATTTGCGCGCCGCCACGCCGACCGCCGCCGCCGAGCTGGCGGTGACGGCCCGCGCCGACTGGCTGGGCTCGCTCTCGGCCGATGCCGGCGACCTGCGCCGCGCAATGGAACGCATCCTCGGCGACGCCGGCCAGAACCTGGACAACCTCAGCCGCCGGCTATTGAGCCCGTCGAGCCAGATCGAGCACCAGCGCCTGAAACTTCTTGGCATGGCCAGCACTCTGACCCATGCGGTGCGCGGTCCGCTCAACCGGCAAAGCGTGGTGCTGGCCCAGCTGCAGCAGCGCTGGGCGCGCCATCTTCCGGACACGCGCGGCTTGCGCATCGGGCTGGCGTCCGAACAGCGCCACCTGGTTGGCAGCATGGCGGCCCAGCTGCGTGCGCGGCGCGAAGCCTTGGGGGGACTGGCGGCCCAGCTGGAACTGCTGAACCCGCAGCGCACGCTGGAGCGCGGCTATGCCATCGTCAGCAATGCCAAAGGCAAGGTGCTGCACGCGCCGGGGCAGATCAAGCCGCGCGACGTGCTGCGGCTCCGGCTGGCCGAGGGCAGCGTCGAGATCGGCGTGAGCGGGGTGCAGAACGTACTTGATGAATAAACAGGCCCGGGCATGCAATATCGACACATCCGGTTTAGAATAAGCGCCCGATTCGGAACATTCACCGTCTCTAACTAATCAAGGAACAAGACATGGAACATACTCTGCCGCCGCTGCCGTATGCCAAGGACGCCCTGCAACCGCACATCTCGGCTGAAACCCTGGAATACCACTACGGCAAGCACCACCAGGCGTACGTCACCAACCTGAACAACCTGATCAAGGGCACCGAGTTCGAGAACCTGTCCCTGGAAGAGATCATCAAGAAGTCGCAAGGCGGCATCTTCAACAACTCGGCCCAGGTGTGGAACCACACCTTCTTCTGGAACTGCATGACCCCGAACGGCGGCGGTGCGCCGACCGGTCCGGTCGCCGATGCGATCAACGCCAAATGGGGTTCGTTCGACAAGTTCAAGGAAGAGTTCCAGAAGTCGGCCGTGAGCAACTTCGGTTCGGGCTGGACCTGGCTGGTCAAAAAGACCGACGGCACCGTCGACATCGTCAATACCTCGAATGCCGCCACCCCGCTGACCACCGAGAACAAGCCGCTGCTGACCTGCGACGTCTGGGAACACGCTTACTACATCGACTACCGCAATGCCCGTCCGAAGTTCGTCGAGGCATGGTGGAACACCGTCAACTGGGACTTCGTGAACCAGAATATGGCGTAATTCCAGTAGCATCCTCGGGCCTCCGGTCCTGACACACAGCCCGCTTTTGCGGGCTGTCTGCGTTTACGGCCACCAGCATTGATCGATATTACGCAAACCCCGCAATCGCATGCGACACATACGGCCCCTCGAGCACCGCAAGCTCATCCGCCGTCAGCCTGATCGACAAGGCCGCAACCGCATCGTCGATGTGATGCGGTTTCGACGCGCCGATGATCGGCGCCGCCACCGCCTGCTTCTGCAGCACCCAGGCCAGCGCGATCTGCGCGCGCGGCACGCCGCGGTTGTGCGCCACCGTGGCCACCGCATCGATCACCTTGCGGTCGGCCTCCAGCGTGGCTTCGTACATGCTGCGGCCGAAGGCGTCGGTTTCCTGGCGTTCGCTCGACGCATTCCAGTCGCGCGTCAGGCGGCCGCGCGCAAGCGGGCTCCACGGGATGACGCCGACGCCCATGTCTTCGCACAGCGGCAGCATCTCGCGCTCTTCTTCGCGGTACAGCAGGCTCAGGTGCGGCTGCATCGATACGAAGCGCGTCCAGCCATGGCGGTCGGCCGTGTATTGGGCTTTGGCGAACTGCCAGGCGTACATCGACGAGGCGCCGATATAGCGCGCCTTGCCGCTCTTGACCAGGTCGTGCAGAGCCTCCATGGTTTCCTCAATCGGCGTGTGTGGATCCCAGCGGTGAATCTGGTACAGGTCCACATAATCCGTGCCCAGCCGCTGCAGGCTGGCATCGATCTCCTGGAAGATCGCCTTGCGCGACAGCCCGGCACCGTTCGGCCCCGGACGCATGCGGCCATTGACCTTGGTGGCGATCACCACTTCTTCACGCGAAATCAGCTGCTTAAGCGCGCGTCCGACGATTTCTTCGGAGGTGCCGTCCGAGTAGACATTGGCGGTATCGAAGAAATTGATGCCGTTCTCGATGGCCTGCCGGATCAGCGGAAAACTTTTTTCTTCGTCGAGCGTCCAGGGATGCGGGCCGCGCTCGGGCACGCCGTAGGTCATGCAGCCGAGGCAGATTTTCGAAATGCCGAGACCGGTCTTGCCGAGTCGTGTGGTTTCCATGTGTTCCTCTTAAAAATAGTCATTGCAGCTTGCGGTACTGCGAGCTCGCCGGATCCGGCGCCAGATAGGCCAGCAACTGCTGCGCATGCACCGACAGGGCGTCGGGATTCTGCACGCAAATCCGCAATTCGCGCGCCGCCCATGCATCCGCAATCGGCACCTGGCTGACTTTCACATCGTGTGGACCGGGGTTCAGCGCAATTTCGGGCATCAGGGCGATGCCCGCCTTTTCGGCCACCAGTTCGATCATGGCGTTGAAACTCGGTGCCCGCACCCGGACCTTGATCGAGCGTGCATTGCGCAGCGCGATGTCTTCCAGGAAGTGCTGCATCGGCCGCTCGGGCGGCAGGCAGACGAAGGGGTAATCCAGGGCCTCCTTGAAGGTGACTTCCTCGCGTGCGCTCAAGGGGTGGTCGGCCGGCACCAGCAGGATCAAGCGATGTTTTCGGAACGGCATCGTCAGCACGCTGTGGGGCGCGACGCTGGGGTCGAAGACGCCGATGTCCACATCGCCGGACTGGACCGCGTTCAGCACGTCGGCATCGTTGCGTTCGATCATCTGCAGATCGACCTCGGGATAGTCGGCCAGGAAGGGGCCGATCGCCGCCGGCAGGAACGCGGTGGTCGCCACCGTGGTGCCGGCCAGGCGCAGGTTGACGCGGCGGCGCCCGGTCAGGTCGCGCACCGTTTCCTGCAGTTGCTCGGCTTCGCCGACGATGCGCTGGATGCGGTCGAGGATCAGGCGCCCCGCCGGTGTCGGCGTCATGCCGTCGGCACCGCGCGTGAAGAGCTCAATGCCGCATTGCTGCTCGAAGCGCCGCAGGCGGCTGCTGGCGGCCGACAGTGCGATCGGCAGCGTGACGGCTGCCTTGCTGAGGCTGCCGGTCTGGAGCACCGCCAACAGCAAACGAAAATCCACCAGATCGAAATTCATCCCTTCTCCAAACGCGAAGGCTTTATCAAAAAAACAGGCATTCCGAACGTCAACTTTCGGCGCGAAAATATGGTCTTCCCTCTGGACCTTTCCAAAGCCAGCGGGATTTTACAGCTTCGAGCCGAGGCACGCTTACGCCGAATTCGAAGGCAGCATTCACATTTGACATCGTCGCCGGGTGCAGGCCGCGCACTTTTACGCCGCCTGCCCGTGCAACTTACAGAGATCATGATGAAACTTAAAACTATCCTTTTCGCGGCCTCTTTCCTGACCGTCCTCAGCGCCCACGCAGGCGAGATCGACAAGTCCCCTTACGGCGCCGCCGTCCCTGACACGGCCCCAGCCGAACGCGTGGTCGAGATCCGTCCAGGCGACCGCTGGGCCAATGTCACCAACGGCGAGACCGTCAAATTCGTGGTCGGGGATAAAAGCTTCACCTATCACGTCTGGACCATGCCGAACGTGAATGCGTTCGACCTCGACAAGATCGCGCCCGCGGATGTGAAAGCGGCCGGCATCACGGTGTACGTTGCCGGCAGCGCGTGGTACCGCAACAGCTGAGTTTCACGCAACCACGCTTCCCCCAAGCGCTCTGCAGCTTTCTCATCAGGGCTTTCGACGACGAAAGCCCTTCTGTCTTTGAATTCCATGAAGAAGTCTCTCTTATTCCTGCTCGGCCTGTCGGCCGCGGCTGCCCATGCCCAGTCGCAGGTGTCGATCTATGGCGTCGTCGACGCCGGGATCGTCGCCGAGCGCGGCGGCCAGAACGCGCCCGGCGCCAAGGTCAGCAGCGGCGCCGCATCGGCATCGCGCATCGGTTTCCGCGGGACCGAACACCTCGGCAATGGCTGGTCCGCCTTTTTCACGCTGGAAACCGGCGCCAGGATCGATAGCGGCGTACTTGACGCCGGCAACACCATCTTCAACCGCCAGGCCTTTGTCGGCCTGCAGGGTGACTTCGGCGCGGTCGCCCTCGGGCGCCAGTACACGCCGATGCATATCCTGCTGGTGGCATTCGATCCCTTCAAGACGGGCTACGCCGGCACGGTGAAGAACCTGTTCCCGGACATCGGCACCAACATCCGGACCAGCAACACGATCACCTGGAAATCGCCGAGCGTGCACGGTGTCGATGGGATGCTGGCCTACAGCGCCGGCGAGCAGAGCGATGCCTCGGCCGGCCGCCAGTTCGGTGGCGCCGTCGGCTACGCGCAGGGCCCGATTGCCGTACGCCTGGCCTACAACCACAAGAATTCGGACGTGGCCGCGACCGACAGCACGCCATTTGTCAGCCACGGTAGCGGACGCAATACGGTGCTGGGCGCGAGCTACCAGTTTCCGAAAGTGAAGCTGCACTTTATCTACGGCATCGACAAGGGCTATGGCAGCACCCCATTGTGGAATACCGGCAATCCGTACGGCGGGGTCAAGCCGATTGCGTCGACCGACGGCCGTGACCTGCTGCTCGGCCTGAGCGGGCACGTCGGCCCCGGCACCCTGATGTTCTCGACGATGCGCAAGGATGACCGTACCACCTTCGACCAGGACGCCAGTTCCTGGGGCGTCGGCTACAACTACCCGCTGTCGAAGCGCACCAGCCTGTATGCGGCTTATGCGCACATCGACAACAAGAACGGTGCGGGCTATACGGTCAACAACAATGCCGAGGCTGGCAGCGGCAATACCGGGACCAACATCGGACTCCTGCATACCTTCTGACCGGCGATGGGCGGCACGTGGATGCGCGTGATGACTTTCCACAGGGTATTGACTTATAATGCGAGCGCTTCAGAATATGCGTCCCGGCGCCCTGCCGCCACGCCCTGAAGCCCGCCCTCCCTGCCCGATTGCCATTCTTATCGTGATCACTTCGGAAAACATCCCTACCTTTATCATCAGCCTGCCCAAGGACAAACATCGTCGCGAATTCCTGGGCGGACAGCTGGAACAATTGAACATGCCTTTCACGGTGCTGGAAGCGGTCAACGGCAAGGCGCTGTCGGCCGCGGAACTGGCGGCATCGTATGACCCGAAAAAGGCAGTGCGCCTGTTCAATCGGGAACTCTCGAAAGGTGAAATCGGCTGCACGCTCAGCCACGTCAGCATCTATCAGAAGATGGTTGCCGAGGACATTCCCCACGCGCTGGTGCTGGAAGACGATGCCAGGATCCTCGAAGACGATCTGCCGGCAACGCTGTCGAAACTGGCGCAACTCTACCCGGCGGACGTCCCCGTCGCCGTCATGCTGATTCATGTGAAGCGGGTCGATGCGAATAGCCGGGTGCAGCTGGACCAGAAGCACAATGTCTATGACGCGTATCGCGGCGTGCACACGCACGGTTATTTCATTACCAGAGCGGCTGCCGAGATCCTTGCGAAGAAGTTATTCCCGGCGTATGTCGTCGCCGATAAATGGGAATATTTCCAGGAAAACTACATTGACGTGAAATGCCTGGTGCCTTATCCGGTGGGCCTGACCGAAGCCGCGCTGGCATCCAGTATCGAAGCGATGGGCGTGCGCGAGAAAAAACTCATCGATAGCCGCAATTACCGCTATTACCTCCGCAAGAGTGTGCGGCAACTGGTGCATCTGGTCCGCTCGCGTCCTTTCATCCGGATCGAACACAAAGGCCGCTCCGAACTCGATCAGGCCTGACTGCCGGCCCAGACGATTTCCAGCTCCATGCCGATCGAGCGCGCCAGCCCGTCCAGGTCGGGAAACAGGGTGGCATTGGTGACGTTCATGCGGTAGAGCGCCTTCATCGCCTCTTCCCGCACCGCCGGCGGCAGCACGATCTTCTTGAGCAGCGGCGCGGCCCGCCACAGGCGCGCCGTGTTCAGCGCGTACACGGCGGCATCGCCGGTGGCGCGCTCGAGCGCAAAGAACACGGCGACGAAAGGTGACTTGGTGAAGTCCAGTAACCTTGTCGGTGCGCCGTGGTGCTGCATCAGCGCCAGGCAGCGCAGCGCGTTGTGCAGCACGCTCGGGTCATCCAGGTAATTGTGCGCCTTGCGCTGGAACACGCGGATGGCGCGCTCTTCGCGCTGGCGCCAGCTGGCACGGTCCGGGATATAGGCGTTCAGGTAGCGCGACAGCGAGGTCAGCAGCGGCCAGCGCCCATCCTGCTGGCCGCGGAAGGCCCAGCCGTCCAGCTCGGCGCTCAGCGACATGAAATCACTCCAGCTCTCGACGCATACCTCGTCCATGCCCACTCCTCTTGTCACGAAATGTATTGATTTGTCGTGCAGGTCACATAATGTCCGCCCGACTCACTCCCTCTTATAGAATACTGCGCGGAGGTGACAATTATGTATCGCGTATTGCTGGTGGAAGATGATCCGCGCCTGGCGGAACTGGTGACGGAGTATCTGTCCGGCTATGAATTCACGGTCGAACTCGCCACACGCGGCGACCAGGCACTCGACAGCTTCAAGGCGAGCAAGCCGGACCTCGTCGTGCTTGACCTGATGCTGCCCGGCATGGACGGTATGGTGGTGTGCCGCCAGATCCGCGACATTTCCGAAGTGCCGATCCTGATCCTGACCGCGCGCGAAGACACCTACGATGAAGTCTCGGGCCTGGAGCAAGGCGCCGACGACTTCGTCAACAAGCCGGTGCAGCCGCGCGTGCTGCTGGCGCGCCTGCGCGCCCTGCTGCGCCGCTCCCAGCCCAAGACCTCCAGCGACAGCCGCGTGCTCGAATTCGGCGCGCTGCGCATCGTCACCACCGACCGCAGCGTCAGCTGGCGTGGTGAGCAGTGCGTCCTGAGCAATACCGAATACAAGCTGCTGCTGGTGCTGGCCGAGGCCGCCGGACGGGTGCTGTCGCGCGACGAATTGCTGAAGAAGATGCGCGGGATCGAGTTCGACGGGCTGGACCGCAGCATCGACAACAGCATCTCCAAGCTACGCCGCAAGTTCGACGATACGGTGTCGGAAAAGATCAAGACGGTGTGGGGCGAGGGGTATCTGTTTTCGCCGTCGGCGTGGAATTAGCCAGTGACTTCGTCGTCCCCGCGCAGGCGGGGAACCATGCTGAGCCTTCGAAGTCAGTATATTTGACGCATTCCCGGTTACTTCAAAAATTGCTAATTCTGTGGCGCAGCATGGGGGCAAATAGCCGGCGGCTATTTGGCACCTTCGCGGGGACGACAGTCACTCGAATAAAGGCAAAATCGCCAGCGGCACACTGTCCGTCAGCACCTGCCCGCGCTCACTGCCGAAACGATAGGTCACCACCGGCAAGCCCTGCTCGGCCGCCCCCGGCGCCACCGGCAATACTTCCTCGGCCCCGCCCTCGCGCCGCCAGTGCGCACTGCCCTCGCCTTTTTTGCTGAACACGAAGCGCGCGCCGACGCACTGGCGGTTGCGCTGAGAGGCGTCGGCGTAGCGGGCGAAGCCAAGCGCCTGGCCGCAGGCGCTGCGCAGGTCGGCGCTGTCGTAAACGCCGTCGGTGCGGGCGGCGATGCTGACCTGGGGGCGCAGCGCGAACGATATCCCCTTGCGGCTCAGCGCCAGTGTGGCGTTCTCGTCGTAGGCCGCCTTTTGCAGCGGCAAGGCCGTGCGCCCGAGCGGATCGAGCGGCAGGTGCAGCTGGGTGGTCTTGCCGGCCAGCGTCAGCTGCAGGCCCTCGCCGAGGACGCCAGGGTCGCGCGGCAGCACTTGCAGCTGGCTCTGCAGGAAATTCTTGGGGCCGCCATATTTCTCGAACACGACCATGGCGCGGTAGGCGTCCCGGTAACTCGCCCACTCGCCATCGTGCAATTGCGCCCGCGCCTGCCCGGCGGCGAGCAGCAGCCCGATCATGAGCAGCGGCGAGGCGACGGAAGCGGAGATGAGCCGTACGGTGCGCATCGTCAGAAGCGGTAAGCGATGGCGGTCGAGACCGTCACGTTGGTGGACCGCTCGACGAGCGGGCTCTTGGCGGCATTGCCCAGCACGCGCCTGGCCTGGAGGTTCGACGTCAGCATCCAGGATGGCGTCCAGTCCCAGGTCCAGCGCGCGCCGACATGCACGTCCTGCAGGCCGCCACCGGGCTGGTAGTAAGGGAAGCGGCTGCGCAAGGCTTCCTCGCGGGTCACGCCGTACCAGGTTGCATTGTCCTTGCGGTTGACGATGGTCACGCCCGCCGCCACCGACAGGCGGTGGTGGTCGCCGATGGCGGCGGCAAGGCGCTGCACGCCCAGGTCCAGGCGCGCACCCTCATGGCCGCGGCCGGAACCGGCGAGCGCGGCGGCCGTGAGGCGCCATTGTGGCGTCATGTAATAGTTGGCGAAGGCGCCGGCCTGCAGGCGCGGATCGATCTCGTCCATGCCGCCCAGGCGCTGGCCGCGCAGCAGCGATTGCCGTTCGATGGGATTGACCAGCACGAAGCTGGTGGTGTCGATCACGCCGCCGAGGCCGTTGCCGTTGCCGCCTTCGTCGCGGCCGGGCAGCACCGCCAGCAGCGGGCCGTATTCCAGCGTCGGCGAATCGGACAGGTGCATGCCGGCGCTCATGCCGGAAATGAAGATGCCGTTGCTCCACTGGACCTGCAGCACCGGCAAGGCTGCGACCTTGCGGCTGTCCGCGCCATCGTAGCGCGGCGCCGATTGCGCACCGAGGCCGATGTACATGTCGCGGCTTCCGTCCGGCATTGGATTCTGGGCCGGCGTCTGGGCCCGGACCGGGGCACAGGCGGCGCTGCAGGCAATGCTCAGGACGAGAAGCTGGAGCTTGTTCATGTCGAAGATTGAAAGATTCGGGAAGACAATATTCTACGTGCTTGTATTCCCACCTCCCATATCTCTTGAGGAACTCAGCTGAATAAAAAAACCCACCTTCGCTCGCGCTTCAGGTGGGCAAACGGAAACCTGATGTATCCGCATCTTACGGAAGGCAAGTGCGGGAATCATCCACGACATGTCGGGCGATTGTCGTCAATTTGTAAAACCCGTTTGATTGCAATTACTCCTATACAATCTCGCGGATGCACAAGTCCCACTCATCCGCCGGCGGCGGGGCGGCGTGAACCGCCTTTTCTTCCGTTTTTTCGTGCTCGTGATGCTGTCCATCACGGCGGCGACCTTCGTCATCTACTTTGTCTTTGCGCGCCTGTTCGGCGATCCGCTGGAAGACATCGCGCGGCGCCAGGCGTCGGCGCAGATCTTCCTGATCGAGCAGTACGTCGACCAGGCCCCGCCGGATGAGTGGCTTGCCCGTCTGAACAAGGTGCGCGAAGTCTCGAGCACGCACTTCGACCTGGTGCCGCTGGCGCAGGCGCGCGCCGCCCTGCCCGCGCGCCAGCAGGCGGCGCTGGCACGCGGCGAGATCGTGCTCGACCCTGGCAAGCGCACCTTGTATCGCCGCGTCGACACCACCGGCGCACGCTACGTCGGCAGCGATGACGAGGCGATCCGCGCCTGGAACCTGCCGATCGACCTGGAACAGGCGCTGGCGATGGAAGTGCTGCGCTACGTGATCGTGGCGCTGGCCCTGCTGGTGCCGATCGCGCTGTGGTCGCGCGCGCACTGGAAGGCCTTGCAGTCGCTGTCGCGCGTGGCCGACGAATTCGGCGCCGGCCAGTTGTCGGCACGCGCCCGGTTGCAGCCGGCCGACGCGGTCTATCCGCTGGCCGAGCGCATCAATGCGATGGCCGAGCGCATCCAGGGCTTGCTGGAAGCGCAGAAGAACCTGCTGCATTCGGTGTCGCACGAATTGCGTACGCCGATCGCGCGGCTGGAGTTCGGGCTCGAGTTGCTGGCCGATCGGGTTGCGGATTCGGCGGCCGGCGACCCGGCGGCTGGCGACCCGGCGGCTGGCGACCCGGTTCACGCGGTTCATGCGGCCCACGCTGCGGCGCTGGTCAAGCGCATCGGGGCGATGGGTGGCGACCTGGCCGAGCTGAACGAGCTGGTCAACGAGCTGCTGTCGATGAGCAAGCTGGACAACGCGCAGGCGGCGCAGCGCGCGCCTTTCGCGCTGGCGCCGATGCTGCAGGAATGCGCCGACGGCATGCACCCGCGTCCGCAGCAGCTGGATTGCCTGTTAGATGCAGAGCTGGGCAGCATCGACGGCGACCGCCGCCTGCTGGCGCGCGCGGTCGGCAACCTGCTGCGCAATGCCGAGAAGTACGCAGCGCGGCAGGTGCTGCTGCGTGCGCGGCGTTTTGACGGCCGGGTCGAGATCGCGGTCGAGGATGACGGCCCCGGCATCCCGGCGGAGGAAGCCGAGCGCGTGTTCGAGCCCTTCTATCGGCTCGACCGCAGCCGCGACCGCGCGACCGGCGGCTTCGGCCTCGGGCTGTCGATTGCGCGCAAGGCGGTGTTGCTGCATGGCGGCACGCTGCACGTCGAACGCACGGCGCTGGGTGGTGCGCGCTTCGTGATCGGCCTGCCGCTGTAATCCTTCTTATCCGTTAATCCTTATTTGGATTGCGCCGCTTTGTCGACCAGCGCACTCGCCACCTGCAGCGTCGCATCGAACAGCGCGGCGCGGTCGCGCGGCTCGAACTTGGCGCCGACGGTCGCCGGCGAGGTCATGTAGCGGCCGTCGATGACCAGCGCCGGCGCCGAATCGATGCCGTAGTTGGCGGCGATCTTGCCCAGCTGGCGCAGCTTCATGGTCACGCCGAAGGAATTCCAGGCATTCAGGAAAGTCGCACGGTCGATGCCGTTCTTCGCTACCCAGTCGATGATGGCGTCGTCCTTATTGAGGCGGATGCGGTCGACGTGCACCGCCTTGAAGATTTTCGCGTGCATCCCGTCGACCTTGCCCAGCGCTTCCAGCGTCAGGTACAGGTGGGCTTCGGGATCGTTGGGACCGGTGTACGGGAAGTGGACCCGGCGCACGCTGATGCGGTCGCCCTGCTGGCGGATCCAGTTCTCGAAGCCCGGCTCCAGCGCATTGCACACCGGGCAGTGGTACATGAAGAACTCGATCACCTCGACCTTCTTGCCCGCCGCCTGGACGGGCTGGGGCTGGGCCAGCGTGACGTAATCGACGCCGTTTTGCGGGTTGGTGGGCGAAGCGAGGGTGGCGGTGGAGGCCAGCAGAAACAGGCCGGCGAGAGCGAGGTCCAGGAAACGCATGGTGCAATCCTTCAGGTCCGGTGGGCGAACCTGAAGGGTAGCATTGTTTCCAAGATACATTTACTTAGTAGAAACTTAAAGCGGGAAACGTAAACGAGAAACTTACAGCGAGAAACTCAGGCCAGTCGAGCTCACGACGTTCAGCGGCCCGGTTTTGGAGGCTGCTCCGGCTTTATGTGCGTCGCCCCGTACCACAGGTGTTCCCACCAGTGGTCGCGCGAGCGCACCGTGCGCAGGCATTGGTGGTCGATCGATCCCTTGAACACCGGGTCCGGGCACTTGTTGGTCATCAGGGCATTGCGTTGGTTTTCGGCATTCACCAGCGCAATGCTGAGCCAGACGACCAGCCCCCCGAACGCCACCGTCAGGCACCACGCCAGGTGGTTCCAGTTGCTCGAATCGAACAAGTCCTCCGTTTCCGGCTTGGACTTGTCGTACATCTTGAGGATCTTGCCTTCGACGTCGCTCATGTCTCGCTTACTTGATTACGTGATTACTTGGTTTTGGCGGCCTTGGCAACCAGGGCATCCATCACCTGCAGGGTGGCGCCGAACAGCTGCGGCTCGTTGCTGGTCTTGACCGAATTGTAGACGATCGCCGGCGAGGTCTGGTACTTGCCGTCGATGACGATGGTCGGCGCACCGTCGACCTTGTACGCCTCGACCAGCTTGCCCTGCTGGCGCAGCTTGGTCATCACGCCGAACGAGTTCCAGGCATTCAGGAAAGTCGCGCGGTCGATGCCGTTCTTCGAGACCCAGTCGATGATCGCATCGTCCTTGATCAGGCGCACGCGGTCCACGTGCACGGCCTTGAACACCTTGGCGTGCATCTGCTCCACCTTGCCGAGCGCTTCGAGCGTCAGGTACAGGTGGGCTTCCGGATCGCTGGCGCCCTGCGACGGGATGTGAACGCGGCGCACGACGATGTTGTCACCCTGCTTTTTGACCCATTGTTCGAACTGCGGTTCCAGCGCATTGCAGTGCGGGCAGTGATACATGAAGAATTCGATGACCTCGACCTTCTTGCCCGCAGCCTGCACCGCTTGCGGCTGGGCGAGCGTGATGTACTCGACACCATTCTTCGGGTCGGTCGGCGAAGCGAAGGCGGTGCCGACGGCGAGGGTGGCGGCAAGCAGGGCAAAACGCAGGGAACGCATAGAAATCCTTCTGGTAGCTGGTTGAACGAACGACCGCGAGATTACCACTTTTTCGCTATCCCGCCCTTAGCCCGGGCTTAGATTTTGCATTTGCTTACTGTCGTTACAGCCAAATGTCGCACTTCGGGGTCAGAGCACTAAGCACGTCCAGTTCGGGGTCAGAGCACAATGTCGAGTCATTGCGTGAACGATCGAGAAGTATTGCGCCCCGCCACCAGTCTGTCCGGATCGTCTGGATAAAGCGTGACAAGTACGTTTCTACGGGTCAGAGCCGTTCTGCTCTGACCCCGAATTTTGCCAAGCTTGTGCTCTGACCCCGAAGTTAAGCGCTTAGAAGTCGTAGCGCACCGAGGCTTTCAGCTGGCGGCCGTTGCTCGGGTAGATCGCCGAGCGGCAGCCGTAGGCGTAGCTGTAGTACTGGCGGTCTCCCAGGTTGAGGCCGGTGACGGCGAATTCCCAGCCGTCCACCTTGACCGCGTAACGCGCATCGAACGAGACGTACGAAGGCATGCGCGCCTCGCAGCTGTTGTCGAAGTCGTTGCCGTTGCGCTGGCGGTCGACCCACTGGACGCCGACGTCGGCCGACTGGCCATTCGCCGGCAGCCAGGCCAGGCGCGCGGTGACCACGTTCTTCGGCACCAGCACCAGCTCACGGCCGGCGTTCGGGCCTTCGGTGAATGCGGCGTTCACGTGCTGGACGTGGGCGCTGGCGTGCCAGTCGGCGGCGATGCGGGTCTCGGCGTCGATCTCGATGCCCTGGCGGCGGGTCGGGTCGAGGTTGGTGTTGGCGCCGAAGGCACCCGCGGTCGGGTCGTAGAAGATCTCGTTGTCCAGCTTGTGGCGGAACAGGCGTGCGGTCAGCTTGCTGTCGCCGGCGCCGTTGCTCAGCGTCGCGCCGAATTCCAGGTCGTGCGAGGTCTGCACCTTCAATACCTGGTTGGCTGGGAAACGGAAGGCGTTGTCGTCGACGTTCGGCACGCGGTAGCTCTGCCCCGCCTTGGCGTACACGCCCAGCGGCGGCAGCGGCTTGTAGCTGGCCTGCGCTTCCCAGGCGTTCTGCGATTGCTTGCTGTGGTCCGGGTTGGCGAAGGCCAGTTCGTCGGTGAAGTCCTTGTCGAAGGTCTCGTGGCGCGCACCCAGGGCCAGGCGGCCATCGTGGGCGGCGTCGAAGCGCAGCTCGTCGCGCAGGTAGACGGCGCGCGAGGTCTGGCTGGCGTCGGCGTTCGAATACGACGCATCGGTCTTGCGCTTCCAGCGCGCCAGGTCAATACCGGCCACGACTTCGTTGAGCATGCCGCTAACGTTGCTCAGCCAGCGTGCGCGCGGCGAGAACTGGTCCTGGCGGCCGTCGTAGGCGCTGCGCGACGGATAGTCGCCCGACAGGTAGGCCGAACGCACATTGCGTTCGCGGTGCGACAGCTCGGCGGCCAGGTCGACCGGGCCCAGGCGGTACTCGGCGAAAGCGGTGGTCCGGTTGGTGTCGAGCGAGCCGAAGTCGAGCAGCGTGTTGGACGTGGTCGGGTCCTGCTCGAACTCTTCCTGCGTCAGCGAACCCGGGAAGCGGGATTCCTGCTGCGCGCTCTCGACGCGCATGCCGACGCGGCCGCCGGTGAAGCGCGTCTGCAGGCCGACGCTGAAATTGCGCAGGTCGTAGGCGGCGTTGTGACGGTAGTTCTGGCTGCCCTGGCGCGCCACGGCGACGTCGGCGGTGATGTCGCCGGTGACCTGGGTCAGCGCCACGCGCACGTCGTGCTGGTGGAATTCGCCGCCTTCGGCGAACACCGAACCGTGCATGCCCTGCTGCGCACCGCGGCGAGTGACGATCTGGATCACGCCGCCGGTGGCGCCGTCGCCGTACAGCACGCTGCCGCCGCCGCGCGTGATTTCGATGCGTTCGACGGTGTCGATCGGGATCGCGGCCAGGCTGGTGGCGGTCTGTTCGTTCTCGTTCAGGCGCACGCCGTCGACCAGGATCACCATGTTCTGCGCGCTGTTGCTGCCGAAGCCGCGCAGGTCGAGCGTGAAGTCGGGCGAGGAATCCAGGCTCTGGCGCCCGTAGACGCCGCCGATCTTGCGGATCGCCGCGTTGACGTCGTTGACGCCGGCGCTACGGATCTCGTCCTGGGTGATGACGGTGGCGCCGATCGGCTGCAGCGCGGCGTCGCTCGGGAAGCGGGCGCCGGTGATGACGACGGTCGACGGGGTGTCCTGGGCGGCGGCAGCGCCGCTGATCAGCGATATGGCAAGGGCGCAGGCCAGCGCGAGCGGCCGCATGGCCGGGCTGGAAACAACAGCAGAATTCATTGGATTTTATTTTGATTCGTTTGGCCGGCGCGCGTCCCCGCATGCCGGCTTGTCATGGACGCTCCTTCGGGAGCGATCCCCCTGTTCTGGCCGGTATCCGGGCTGGCAAGACGGACTGCGTCACCTTCCTGCGCTTTGCACAGTGGTCGTCGACACAGCCTGCCGCTCGTTGAAAGCGGCGCTTGCTTACCGTTGCGGGGGCAGCACACGTTGACGCCGCGCCGGAGGCCGGGCGTGCCGTGTTTCCCGTTTGACTCGACGCGCGGAACGCACATCGGAGCACCAGAACCGGGCGATTATACCTTTGATAAAAGTCGACCGCCATCGGTGGACCGCCAGGTCATCATAAAGAGTGGCTTGTTGGTTGCGGTTTCGCATATAGTATGTGCATAAAAGCAAGATCCACTTTTGGGGGTGTTCATGCGCTTCAGTTCCACGGTAATCAAACTAGGTGCGGCCGGCGTTCTGCTGGCGGCGGGTGCGGCGGTCACGGCCGGCTTGCAGGCGCAAGGCGGCGCATCGACAGCCTCACCTTCGGCGGCCCTGCCCGCGGCAGCAAACTCAGCGGCAAGCCCGGCGGCAGCGTCGGCAACCCCGGCAGCCGGCGCCGACGGCATCCCGCTGGCCGCCCCGCACGCGGCCGCGGTCACCACGCCCAGCAGCCCGGATGCCTGGGGCGGCGCGCGCAGCGGCACCGAGGCGACCCTGTCGGACCGCGTGGTCCATTACGACATCGACGCCACGCTCGACCCGGTCAAGCACGCCGTCAGCGGCCGAGAAAAGCTCACCTGGCGCAACCGCAGCGCGGTGCCGGTCAAAAGCGTCTACCTGCACCTGTACATGAATGCCTTCGAAGGCAGCGGCAGCACCTTCTTCACCGAAAAGCGCCAGCGCGAATCCGGCTTCCGCTCCGGCGTCGATACCAAGGATGGCGAATGGGGCCACATCGCGCTACGCGGCGTCAGCCAGGGCGATGCGCAAGTACCGTGGACCTTCGTCCAGCCCGACGGCGGTCCGGCCACCGACCACACCGTGGTGCGCTTCGATTTGCCGACCGCGGTGGCGCCAGGCGCCTCGACCACCTTCGACATCAATTTCCATACCCAGCTGCCGCGCGTGATCGCGCGCACCGGTTACTTTGGCAGCTTCCACCTGGTCGGCCAGTGGTTCCCGAAAATCGGCGTGCTGGAACTGCCGGGCGAGCGCGGCGCCACCGCCCCGCGCTGGAACGCGCACGAGATGCACCTGAATTCCGAGTTCTACGCCGACTTCGGCAGCTACGACGTCAAGCTGAGCGTGCCCAAGGACTACACGGTCGGCGCCACCGGCGAGCGTGTCGGCACGCCGGTCGAAAAGGACGGCATGCTGACCCACCGCTTCGTGCAGGGCGACGTCCACGACTTCGCCTGGACCGCCGACAAGCGCACGGCCAAGCCGATCGTCGACACCTGGACCGGCCCGGGCAGCCCGCAAGTGACCGTCACCGTGCTGTACCCGCCCGAATACGCGGCCAGCGCGGCGCCGGCGCTGAAGGCGGCCAAGGATTCGCTCACCTATTTTTCGAACACGCTCGGCCCCTACCCCTATAAAACGCTGACCGTGGTGATCCCGCCCTACAACGCGGAAGAAGCCGGCGGCATGGAATACCCGACCTTCTTCACCGCCGAAGGCTATGCCAACGCCGATCCGGACACGCTCAACCGCTACGCCCTGGACTTCGTCACCATCCACGAATTCGGCCACGGTTACTTTTACGGCTTGCTGGCCTCGAACGAATTCGAGGAACCGATGCTGGACGAAGGCCTCAACGAGTACTGGGACCTGCGCATGCTGCGCGACCGCGGCCAGCACATCCACCTGGCCAACCCGCTCAGCCGCAAGCTCGGCTTCGCGCCCAGCTTCAAGGTGTTCGAAGCCGAACGCATCGGCACCCCGCGCAACGACCCGGCCGACGCCCTCGGCCAAAACGCCTACGACCGCCTGCAAGGCATCGGCCCGGTGTATTCGCGCACCGCAACCGCGATGCGCGACCTCGAAGCGCAGATCGGCAAGGAAGCCACCGAGCGCGCCTTCAAGGAGTACTACCGCCGCTGGAAATTCCGCCACCCGAGCGTGGCCGACCTGCGCGAAACCCTGGCCGAGGTGACCGGCCAGCGCGCCGCGGTGGAAGCCGTGTTCGCGCAGCAGGTGTATGCCAGCACCCGCGTCGACGACCGCATCGCCACCTTCAGCAGCCGCGAAGAACTGCCGCTGGCGGGCACGCGCCAGGCGGGCAGCGCCTGGGTCGAGGACAAGCAGGCCGACATCGACAAGCGCGTCGACACCGTGCGCGCCGACTGGAAGAAGGCGCATCCGGATGCCAAGACGGGCCTCGGCCCCTACCCGTGGCGCACCGAAGTGCTGCTGCGGCGCCAGGGTGCGCCGGTCGCGCAAACCCTGCAGGTGAAATTCGCCGACGGCAGCGTCGAAACCGTGCGCTGGGACGCCAACGAACCATGGCGCAAGTTCAGCTGGGTCAAGCCGGCCAAGGCGGTGTCGGCCGAACTCGATCCGCAGCGCCGCCACTACCTCGACGTCAGCAAGCTGGACGACAGCCGCACCATCGAACCCGATAACAGCGCCGCGCGCCGCTGGAGCCTGGATGTCGCCGCCATTTTCCAAACCCTTCTTGCCCTGATCGCGACCGTATGATGAACGCCCACCTCGAATCGCCGTCGCTGGCCCCCGAAAACGATGCCCTGCGCGGCGTGCGCCGTCCCCGTTTCGGCATCAAGCGCGCGCTGCGCGCCGCCGGCGCCGCGCTGCAATGGCGCCTGCTGCTGTGGTGGGCCCTGCTTCTGCTGCTGCCGGCCATCGTGGCCGCGCTGCCGGTGTGGCAAATGCTGTCCGCCAGCTTTGACCATTCGGTCCACGCGCCGCAGCTGGCCGCGCGCCTCGACATGCTGGCCATCGCCGACATCGTGGGCGGCGTGCGCGAACGCTGGAGCCCCGCGCTCGGCGCCGGCGGCATGGTCGCGCTGGCGCTGACGCTGCTGCTGTCGCCGCTGCTGTCGGGGATGACGATCGTCGCCGCGCGCGCACCGGGCCGCCTCGGCATGACCGCCCTGCTGAGCGGCGCCGCCCAGGAATACCCGCGCATGCTGCGCACGCTGATCTGGGCCGTGATCCCGCTCGGGATCGCGGCGGCGCTGGCCGGCGCTGCCTTCAATGCGGCCGGCAACGCGGCCGGCAACGCGATCCTGGAAAGCGACGCCGGTCATGCCTCGCGCATCGCGCTGCTGGTGGCAGCGCTGCTGTTCGTGGTCGTGCACGCGACGGTCGACGCCGGCCGCGCCCTGCTCGGCGCCGAGCGGCGCCGCAAGTCGGCGGTGGTGGCATGGTGGGGCGGCGTCAAGCTGCTGGTCCGTCGGCCGCTGGCGCTGCTGGGCAGCTACCTGGTGATCACCGCGCTCGGCCTTGGCGTGGCCGCGCTGCTGGCGCTGGCGCGCGTGCAGGTGCCGGCGTTGGGTGCCGGCGGCACGATCGGGGCCATCGTGCTGGCCCAGCTGATCGTGATCGTGCTGGGCTGGATGCGCAGTGCGCGGCTGTTTGCGCTGATGGCGCTGGCGCGCGATCAGGTCACCAAATAAAGGGGGCGTCGAACACGTGGACGGGGAACCCGTCCACCCTACCCGCGCCGTCACAACTTTCTCATCGATCGGCTACCATTGGCATTTGACTGTTGCCTGAAGGAGCCGCCATGTTTCGTCTGCCCACGTATTTCGTTTCACACGGAGGCGGCCCCTGGCCGTGGATGAAGGAGCAGTACGGCCCGACCTACGACAAGCTGGAAACCTCGCTGGTCGACATCCGGCGCCAGGCCGGCACGCGTCCAAAAGCCGTGCTGGTGGTGAGCAGCCACTGGGAAACCGAGGGCTTCACCGTATCGTCCGGCAGCGCGCCCGGCATGATCTACGACTACGGCGGCTTCCCGCCGCACACATACCAGATCCAGTACCCGGCCCCGGGCCAGCCGCAACTGGCCGAGCGCGTCGCCGCGCTGCTGAACGGCGCAGGCCAGCCGGCCGCGCTGGATGCCGAACGCGGCTTCGACCACGGCACCTTTTCGATGCTGAAATCGGTGTACCCGGACGCCGACATGCCGGTGGTGCAGCTGTCGATCCGGCACGGCTACGATCCGGCCGTCCACCTGGCCGCCGGCCGCGCGCTGGCGCCGCTGCGCGACGAAGGCGTGCTGATCCTCGGCAGCGGCCTGTCCTTCCACAACCTGCGCCAGTTCGGGTCGGGCGGCGCGCTGGCCTCGCACGCCTTCGACGCCTGGCTGCAGCACGTGCTGCTGGAATCGTCGCCGGCGGACCGGATGGAAGCGATGCTGCACTGGAGCGAGGCGCCGTATGCGCGGCATGCGCATCCGCGTGAGGATCATCTGGTGCCGCTGTGGGTGGCGCTGGGGGCGGCCGAGGGGGAGGCGGCGGCTTGCGTGTATCACGAGGACAGCTTTTTTGGGGCGCTGACCGTGTCGAGTTTCAGGTTCGGTGAGGCGGCGCCGGCGGCATAAACCGGCGCCGATTGCGTGTGCGGTTTTGGGCAACGGCGCGTATCACCGCATGGACGGCATATCCGCCGCGGGCGAATCAAGCCGTGGCGGTCGAGCCGTCCACCCTACGATGAATATCAATAGGTATGGTTCAGGTCCCGCGTTTGCCGCGTGCGGCTTCCTCGGCCTTGCGCGCCGCCTTTTCCTCCGCCAGGCGTGCCTTCTCTTCCATGTCGAGGCGGTGCTGTTCCAGCGCCGAGGCACGGCTCTGCGGGGTTTCCAGGCTGATGCGCCCCAGTGCGCCCTGGCGGTAGTCCTGCAGCAGCACGTGGGCCGCTTTTTCGTAGTCGAAGTCGCCGCCGCGCATGCGGAAACCGCGCCGCGCCGCCACGCCTTCGATCACGCCGACGCCGTCCAGGCCTTCGGTCTTCATGCCATAGCGCTCGGTCAGCAATTGCGGATAGCGCTGCAGCAGCAAGGTGCCGAGGAATTCCGCGACTTCTTCCTCGATCACGGCATTGGTGCCGACCGCGTGGCTGGCGGCCAGCATCATGCCGTCGCTGTCCATGGCAATCTTCGGCCACAGCATGCCGGGGGTGTCGACCAGCACCGTGAACTTGTCCAGGTAGAGCCGCTGCTGGGTCTTGGTCACGGCCGGCTCGTCGCCGACCTTGGCCACGCGCTTTTTCAGCAGCGCGTTCATCAGGGTCGACTTGCCGACGTTGGGGATGCCCATGATCATGATGCGCAACGGCTTGGTCGGCACGCCGCGGTGCGGGGCCAGCGACTTGCACAGGTCGGGGATGCGGTTGACGTCGGACGGCTTCTTGGTCGTCATCGGATACGCCGTCACGCCTTCCTGGGCGTCATACCAGGCGGCCCAGGCGGCGGTGGCCTGGGGATCGGCCAGGTCGGTCTTGTTCAGCACTTTCAGGCAGGGGCGCTGGCGGAACTTGCGCAATTGCTCGACCATCGGGTTGCTGCTCGCCTCGGGCAGGCGGGCATCCAGGACCTCGATGACCACATCGATGTTTTCCATCTGCTCCGCGGCTTCCTTGCGCGCCGCGGCCATGTGCCCCGGGAACCATTGTATCGACATCTGTATTCTCAAAAATCTGCATTCAAAGCGCTATTTTACGCTGGGTGCGCCACCTTTCCCTATTTCGGGGGCCGGGATCTGTGCCTTCTGCGCACACTCGCCCGGCGGCAAGGGTTGGGCCGGATCGAAGGCGCTCAGTTCCTGGCGCGCCAGCGCGACGTCCTTCGCAAACTCGGTCAGGTAGCGTGAGCGCTCCTCGCTCTGCCATTCGGCATCCGAAAATCCACTCAGCGGGTGGGCCCGGCCGGTGAACACCTTGCCCTCCAGCCGCGGCAGCAGGGCGCGGTCCGGATCAGCGTTCTCCTTGAGCAGGTAGCCGTCGACGTCGCGCAGCGTCAGTGGCAGCGCAGCATCCTGGTCGCGCATCAGCTTGCCGAATACGGTCAGCCTGATGTCGTTGGGCCCGGGGCCGAGGATGTCGTTGAAGGTCAGCAGTGCGAAGGGTTTGCCCTGCGCATCGTCGACGCGGCCGCTGATCACGTAGCGGCCCGGCATGCGCACGTCCAGCTTCAGGACGAAGGCCAGCGAGCCGTTCTCGACCGTTTCGCGCACGGGGCCGCTCCACACTGCCGGCAGCTCGGGTGTGTAGATGACGTCGAACAGCACCACGCCACTCTTGCCGCCGACGGCATAGCGGACTTCGGTGCGGATGGTGCCGTTGAAGCCGGCCAGGCCGCTTTGCGCCGGTGCCAGCACGCCGGCGAAGGCGCCGTCGTTCGGGACCGGGTCGGCGCCGTTGCCGTCGTCGGCGAAGGGCAGCGTGACCTGGGGCGCCGGACGCGCGGCGCCATAGCTGATGCCGCGCGCCAGCGCGCGCGTGACCACCAGCGGCAGCACCCTGCCCCCGGCATCGACCGCGCGCAGCGAGAACGCCACCGCCTCGCCCGCCGCCATGTAGACGCGCGACTGCGAGGTCTGCAACTGGACCTGGGTATCCGTACCGCCGCCGTCCAGGCGCATCGGGTTCATTTCCAGGACCGGGGCGTTGGGTGCGTTCTGGTCGGCATTCTCGGCCATCGGGCGCGAGCCGGCCGGGTACTGGCTGCCGGCGCGGTAGCTGCAATAGGTGTGGTCGACCAGTGCCAGATGGTCGACCAGTTCGCGGCGCCGGCGCGCACGGTCGTCGGGCGCGGGTAGTCCGCCACCATCGACCTTGCCGAAGAAGGGCCGCCCCGGCGCCCCCGGTGCCGGGGCGGCGGCGGCGCTGAGCGCCGGCGGCTCGTCGCGCGCCAGGCGCCATCCGATCAGCGCCAGCGCCAGCACCGCGGCGGTGCCCAGCGGCGCCCCCCAGCGGCGCAGCCAACCCTGCAGGCCGGACCGCGGCGACGCCGGACGCTTGCCGGCACCGCCCGGAGGACGCTTGTCAGAGCGCACTGTTCACCATCGCACTGCGGACCACGGACACGATGCCGCCCCAGTTCCCGTTCGCATAATGGTTGTAGGCTTCGCCATCGTCGCGGAAGGAGACGGAATGGTAACTCCACTTGGCGCTGCCGCCCTCGTTGGCGGCGGTACCCAGGGTCAGGTCATTGCACAGCCAGTCGCTCGGATTGCAATAGGAACCGCCCGCGCTGCCGGATACGCCGCCCGAGCTGTGGTAGGCCACGGCCTCGTCGTCCTGCCCGGGCAGGATGCCCGAGTACAGCGTGCCCTTGGCGCCGGCATACATGTAGAACCAGATGTTGTGCGTGGTGTTGTGGTTGTACATGGCGCGCGCGGTGCTGGTCTTGAGGTCTTGCACCAGCGGCTCCGACACCGCCCAGGAGCCGGCGTCGGACAGCTCCGAGCCGCCGCCGGCTCCCGAGGCGGAGCGCACCCATTTGATGTTCCAGCCGGTCTGCGAGCTGCCGTCGGTATTGCCGCACACGCCGGATGCATTCGCCGTCGCATTCTTCTTCAGGCGCGCCGAGCCGCCGTAGTTGGCCAGCGTGTAGCCGAGGATCAGGTCGCCGGCGCTGTGGGTCGCGATATAGCACCAGTTGGCGCCGGTGCAGAAGCAGTCGAGGGCGTCGCGGATCTTCGGGCTTTGGGACGCAATGCTGCTGCGTCCGTCCCAATTCACCGCCTTCTTGTTGACGCCTGCCGCGGTGCCGGCCGGCCCCCAGTAGGTGAAGCTGTTGTAGTCGCCGACGGTACCGCCGCCGGTGCGGCCGTTGATCCACAGCGTGTAGTTGCTTGCCGATGCCCAGCCCGAAACCACGAGCAGACACAGCGCCATTATCGTGCGCAGCATTCTCATCTCTCCTCCACTCATTATTAGTCGTTGGTATCGCTGAGCGGCGGCCGGGCGCTGGCGTTGCATGCGTCACGAAACGAACGACCGTGCTACAACGGAGTCGAATGTAGAGAGGATATGTACATGAGTCAATTACTGCACGATTGAAATTGACAGTTCCTAGAGAAAGCGCAACTCCTCTTCAAAAAGATGTGACGTGGCCAGGACGCAGCGCATGCCACTGCTCCGGCGAACCTAGCGCGCGTTGGCCACCACCGCCGTCCGCATCACGCCGACGATCCCGCCCCAGCTGCCGTTCGTATAGTGGTTGTAGTCTTCGCCATCGTCGCGGAAGGCCACCGCATGGTTGTTCCACTTGGCGCTGCCGCCCTGGTTCGGCGCCGTGCCGAGGGTCAGGTCGTCGCAGAACCAGTCGCCCGGATTGCACAGCGAGCGCCCCGAGCTGCCGGCGACGCCACCGGCGCTGTGATAAGCCTCGACTTCGTCGTCCTGGCCCGGCAGCACGCCCGAGTACAGGGTGCCGCGCGCGCCGGCATACATCCAGAACACCACGCCGCGGGTTTCGTTGTGGTTGTACATGGCGCGCGCGGTGGCGACCCTGACGTCCTGCACCAGCGCTTCCGAGGTGGTCCAGGCGCCGATGCTGGCCAGTTCCGAGCCGCCGCCGGAGCCGGCGGCCGAGGCCACCCATTTGATGTTCCAGCCGGTCTGCGTTGTTGCAGAACCCGCGCCGCCTGCGCTGCCGCACACGCCGGATGCATTGGCAACGGCATTCCTGACGGTGCGCGCCGAGCTGCCGTAGTTGGCCAGTGTGTAGCCGATCAGGAGGTCGCCGGCGCTGTGGGTCGCGATGTAGCACCAGTTGCTGCCGGTGCAGAAGCAGTCGAGGGCATCGCGGATGCGCGGGCTGGTGGCCGCGATGCTGCTGCGCCCATCCCAGTTGACGGATTTCTTGTTGATGCCGGCCTCGACCCCGGACGGGCCCCAGTAGGTCCAGCTGTTGTAGTCGCCGACCACGCCGCCGCCGGTGCGGCCGTTGATCCACAGCGTGTAGTTGGTTGCCGATGCCAGCCCGGTCAGCATGAGCAGACACGGCAGTACCAGCGAACGCAGAAAGTTTGGAAAATGCCGCAGCAGCAGTCTCATCATTCTCTCCAACGCGATTGTTGTCGAGCTTAGAGACTGCCGAGTTCAAATAGGTTCTCAGTCCAGCTCGGCCAGGGCTTTGACGTGCGCCACAACGCTGCGCCCCAAAGCGGACAGATTGTAACCACCCTCGAGGCAGCTGACGATGCGTCCCCCGGCGTGCTCGCGCGCCACCTCGACCAGCCGGTGGGTGATCCAGGCGTAATCGGCTTCGACCAGCGCCATGCCGCCCAGGTCGTCCTCGCGGTGGGCGTCGAAACCGGCCGACACGAAGATCAGCTGCGGCCGGTGCGCGTGCAGGGCCGGCAGCCATTGTTCCTCGACCAATTTGCGCACCGCGCTGCCGTCGCTGCGGGCCGGCATCGGAATGTTGACGCTGGTCGGCGTGACCGGGCCCGGTTCGGTGTACGGATAGAAGGGGTGCTGGAAAAAGCTGGCCATCAGCACGCGCGGGTCGTCGCGGAAGGATTCGTCGGTGCCGTTGCCGTGGTGGACATCGAAATCGACGATCGCCACCCGCTCCAGCCCATGCACCTCGAGCGCATGGCGGGCCGCGATGGCGACATTATTAAACAAGCAGAACCCCATCGGCTCGGACGGGCGCGCGTGGTGGCCCGGCGGACGCACCGCGCAGAAGGCATTGTCGATGGTGCCGGCGATCACCGCGTCGGTGGCGGCCACGGCGGCGCCGGCGGCGCGCAGGGCGGCGCGGTAGCTGTCCTTGCACAGCAGGGTGTCGCCGTCGAGCGGATAGTGCTCGCCGGCGGGCGGCAGGTTGTCGCGCACCAGGTCGAGCGCACCGCGGCTGTGGTTGCGCAGGATGGCCGCTTCGTCGGCCAGCGGGGCGCTGCAGTGCTCGATCAGGCCGTCCAGGCGCGCCAGGATCAACTGGTCCTCGATCGCGCGCAGGCGCGCCGGGGTTTCGGGGTGCCAGTCGCCCATGTCGTGCAGGAGGCAGTCCGGGTGGCTGTAGATTGCGGTGCTCATCGTCGTTCTCGGTATGCTGGTCTCATCCGTACCGCCCCCGTTTCACGGTTCTCGCATAGAATCGTTACGGAAGCATGTTGATGCCGGAATAAAAAGGTTGCCGTTTGACGCTAATCTACCATGCGTCTTGGGCTCGCGCAGAATCAGGAAAGGAATCCATGTTCAACAAATTGCACGCCGCGGCACGCCAGGTCAGCCAGATCGTGGTCGGCAAGGACCGCCAGGTGCGCCTGGCCCTGACCTGCCTGCTGGCCGGCGGCCACCTGCTGATCGACGACGTGCCCGGCGTCGGCAAGACCACGCTGGCGCATGCGCTGGCCCTGTCGCTCGGCCTGAAATTCAACCGGGTCCAGTTCACCAGCGATTTGCTGCCGGCGGACGTGGCCGGCATCTCGGTGTACGAGCGCGAAAAGAACGGCTTCGCCTTCCATCCGGGGCCGATCTTCACCCAGGTGCTGCTGGCCGACGAGATCAACCGCGCCACGCCCAAGACCCAGTCCGGCCTGCTGGAAGCGATGGAAGAGCGCCAGGTCACGGCCGACGGCGTCACGCGTCTACTTCCCGAACCCTTCTTCGTGATCGCGACCCAGAACCCGGCGCACCAGGTCGGCACCTTCCCGCTGCCGGAATCCCAGCTCGACCGCTTCCTGATGTGCCTGTCGCTGGGTTACCCGGACGCCGCCGCCGAGCGCGCACTCCTCATGGGCGAGGACCGGCGCGCCATGCTCAAGACCATCGTTCCGAGCATGCAGCCCGGCGAATTGATGGAAGCGCAGCGCGCCCTGCGCAGCATCCACACCTCGGGCGCCTTGATCGATTATTTGCAGGCGCTGGCGCAATCGTCGCGTTCGGGCCAGCTGTTCGCCGAAGGCCTGTCGCCGCGCGCCACGCTGGCGCTGCTGCAGGCGGCGCGCGCCTGGGCCGCGCTGGAGGGGCGCGACCACGTGGTCCCGGAAGACATCCAGACGCTGCTGGGTCCGGTCTGCGCGCACCGCCTGCGCCCACTGAAGGCCGCCCACGGCACCGCGATGGCCAGTCGCGACCTGGTGCTGCAACTGCAGAAATCGGTCCCGGTCTAGCAGCATGAGGACTGCAACATGAAGACGGCTGGGATCGCGGCCAAGGCGCAAGTCGCGGAATCGATGTGGTCGGGCTGGCTGCGGCGCCGGCGCGGCGCCTGGCGCAGGCGTGCCACCGCCAGCGACGCCGGCGAGGTGGAACTGGGCCAGCGCCGCGTCTACATCCTGCCCACCGGCGCCGGCATCGGCTTCGGTGTCCTGCTGCTGGTGCTGCTGATCGGCTCGATCAACTACAACCTCGGCCTCGGCTTCGGCCTGACCTTCCTGGCCGCGGCCTGCGCCGTGGTCGACATGTTTTATACCTACCGCAACCTGGCCCACCTGCGCCTGCGCGCCGGCCGCGCGCCCGATGTCTTTGCCGGCACCGAGGTGCCGTTCGAGCTGCACCTGGCCAACCCGACCCGCATCGACCGCTACGCCGTGCTGGCCGACGTCGACGATGCGCCCGAGCCGCGCCATGCGATCGACATCGCCGCGGGTGGCAAGGCGGCGCTGGTGCTGGCGGCAGCGACCGAACGACGCGGCTGGCGCGCTGCACCGCGGGTACGCCTGACGACGCGCTTCCCGCTCGGCCTGTTCCGCGCCTGGAGCTACTGGCAGCCGGACAGCCGCGCGCTGGTCTATCCGGCGCCCGAACAGGATGCGCCGCCGCTGCCGATGAGCGGCCGTCCGAGCCAGGATGGCAGCGGCAGCGCCGGCAGCGACGATTTCGCCGGCGTGCGCAGCTACCAGCCCGGCGATCCGCTGCGCCACCTGGCCTGGCGCCAGATCGCCCGCCTCGACCCGCTCGACGGCGGCCACCTGGTCACCAAGCAGTTCGAAGGCGGCACGGTGGACCAGTTGACCATCGATTTCGACGCCCTGCCGCCCCTGCTCGACGTCGAATTGAAACTGTCGCGCATGGCGCGCTGGGTACTGGAAGCCGAGCTGCGCACCCTGCCCTACGCCTTCCGGCTCGGCCGCACGGCTTATGACAGCGCGCTCGGCCCCGCGCACCAGGCGGCCTGCCTGCGCGCGCTGGCACTGTACGGGCTGCCCGAACTCGAACAATCATCTGCACCAGCGCAGGTGCAGCCGTGAAAGCGCGCCTGCCGCAACTGTTCCCGGCCCTGCCGCTGGCGCGCGACAAGCAGGACACCCTGCTGCTGCTGGCCAGCGCCCTGCTGGTGCTGGCCCCGCACGCGGCCCACCTGCCGCTGTGGGTGTCGCTGCTGTGCGGCGCCACGCTGGCCTGGCGCGCCGCCATCACGCTGCGCGGCAAGCGCATGCCGCCGACGCTGGTGCTGGTGCCGGTGGCCGCAGTGGCGATGGCCGGAGTGCTGCACAGTTACCAGACGCTGCTCGGCAAGGATGCCGGGGTGGCGATGCTGGTGCTGCTGGTGGCCTTTAAAATGCTGGAGATGCACGCGCGGCGCGACCTGTTCGTCGTGATCTTTCTGTGCATGTTCCTGATATTGACGAATTTCTTTTATTCGCAGAGCATCGGCACCGCCCTGTTGATGCTGGCCTCGCTGGTGGCGCTGCTGACGGTGCAGTTGTCGTTCCAGCTGACCGGCGCCGTGCCGCCCTTGCGCACGCGCCTGCTGATGGGTGGGCGCATCCTGCTGCTGGCGGTGCCGCTGGCGGCGGCCGCCTTCGTGGTGTTCCCGCGCGTCGAAGGACCGCTGTGGGGCATGCCGGACGACACCCACAGCGCCACCACCGGCCTGTCGGACACCATGTCGCCGGGGCAGATGGCGAACCTGGCACAATCCGCGGAAACCGCCTTCCGCGTGCGCTTCGACGGCCCGGTGCCGCCCCAGCCCCAGCTCTACTGGCGCGGCCCGGTGCTGGCCAACTACGACGGCCAGACCTG
>Ga0265797_10000467_pt1 | contig 74061 bp, 55 predicted proteins | sample P2T30metagenome_FD_192433 | JGI IMG/M metagenome (GOLD analysis project Ga0265797, IMG submission 192433) | Plant litter microbial communities from East Loma Ridge, Irvine, California - P2 T30 | ecosystem: Environmental > Terrestrial > Plant litter > Unclassified | place: USA: California...
TGTGGGGATGCAGGTGCGGCTACTTCGGCTGGTCCCTTCCGCTGGCTGCACGCCGATGATTGTCCGGAATGGGAGGCCTCAGGCGCGTGGACTTTACTTGACGACTCGAGCAACATCGATCTGACTGCCGGCTCACTCTCACGCTGAGAGCACGCAACAGGAAGCCATGGATCTCTTCGACGAGTTCGCTGCGGCTAATGCCACCGAGCAAGGCTACGCTCTCGCGGCCACCATATCACCCGAGCCACCCAAGGAGGACCCGGCGCGCCTCTACAACTTCTACCGCAGCATCAATGCTCACTCGGTGGTCAACGATCTGAAGTACAAGCTGCAATACAACCCGAAACTCCACTTGGCCAAAGAAGAAGTGACTGGATGGCTAGAGGTGTTCGCCGCATTTCACAAGTTCACAGGCATTCTGCTCGGCGCCGAAGAAGCCCAGAACACTGGTCGCGAGGCTGAGGCCAGATGGGGTGATGTGTATGAGGCTTGGAAGGACGTCGTCAATGCTCTGGTGAAGGGATACCAAAGTACTGCATTCTATGCCTGGACGATTCCTTGCCTGTACATCGCAGGTAAGTACCTTCGCGTCTTTGCCATCAAGGCCGACGACAGTGCTGCACTTCAGACGGGCAACGGCCTTGCGTACGGTGGTGGCATCCAAGAAGAAGATGCATTCGGCGCCGGCGGCAAGCACGAGAAGCTTGAAGACGCAGCCAGACAGATCAACAAGATCTTTGGCCTCTGCGTCAGTGACCGGTACGTAGAAAGTACTCTTCGCACCCAACAGCCATATAGTATGACTTGGCTAAGGTAGGTCTGTCTTTCGTATAGTGCACCTCTCGAAGACTCGCGCAAATGGGCTCTCTACAATATCACGAACCTTCTCTTCAAAACGTACTTCCGTCTGAACAGCATATCGCTCTGCAAGATTGTGCTGCGTGCGCTCGCCGCCACCTCAAACGACATGCCGCCCCTCGAGAACTTCCCGAAAGCACATCAAGTGGCCTACAAGTACTACCGCGGTGTGATCTATTTCCTGGAAGAGGATTATGCAAATGCCGAGGAAGAACTCGAGCGGGCATATGCCATGTGCACGACAGGCGAAAGCAAAAACAGACAGCTCATTCTCACGTACCTGATCCCGACAAAGATGATCACCAAACACCAGCTTCCTTCGCGCGCCCTTCTGGAAGCTCACCCTGCACTTGCGACTTTGTTCGCTCCGATTTGCTCGGCTGTACGCACTGGCAACCTCAAAGCGTTGGACGAAGCACTCGCCAATGGCGAAGCTGAATTCGTGAAACGAAGGGTCTACCTCACGCTGGAGAGAAGCCGAGATGTCACCATCCGCAACTTATTCCGCAAGGTCTTCCTCGTGGGTGGTTATATGCCGCTCAAGGAGGGCGAAACGACACCAGTGAGACGTACACGCATCCCCATTGTCGAGTTCGCGACTGCTTTGTCGGTATCTGGCGCCGAGGTGAGCGACGGTGAAGGTGGAATAGATAGGGACGAAGTGGAGTGCGCTATCGCCAACATGATCTACAAGGTAAGCTTTTTGTTGAGGCGATCGTCGGGGTTCCTTCTAATGTCTCCAGGTTCTAATGAAGGGCTATATCGCCCGTGACCACGGCATGGTTGTCCTCAGCAAGGCAGGCGCGTTTCCAGGTACTGGCGTATGAGCTCGGCCGCAAGGAGCACAGCAAAATCATACCCATCTGCCTCGACGCAGAGCCCACTCAAAACAGCCGATCTCACGAACAAAGTCGGCGCTCGACAACGCAATTCCCTGCAGTGAGCGGAGAATCTTCCTATCTCGTGCCTTCCAAGCGCTCGGAATATGGAGCGCACTTACGCTGCGACAGCGCTGCAACGCTCACAGAACAGCGCCAATGCCCAGGTCAAGCACATGCGATAATCCTGGATGGCGGACTGCTTATCAATGTTGCCGATCAAATGTTATAGCATCGATCTGACAGGGTGTCAACAGGAGCATAGTAGAGCGGGCATATTCTATCATGTATATACCACTGCCAAAGACTCATAACCCTTCATGTTTTGCTCCGAGTTTGCAAATGTGACTTCATTCATACTAGCACAGTAAGAAAGATACGTGCCACACGGTCCTCAATTCAACTTCCACTGCTGGACCTATGCTATGCTTATATGCTACAATTATCGCCGATGACATTGATTCAGATAGCCAATTGGCTGTGCTTGCCAGTGAGATGTAGCCACGAGAACAACTGGAGCTGTATGCCACCTCGAGGCATCTGTCTTCGACTACGTCTCTGCAGCCGGCTTTACAACGATGAAGTTCTCGATCTCGGCGGTGCCATCTGCAATGGCGGCAATCTGCGATTTCGTTAGCATGTATTTCAGATCAAGATCTCGCTATCTTGGTTCCAGGCTCTGCACGCGCATGTGTTCGGGCTTCAGTGTGCCACCGAAGCTATCGAGGGTTTGCCGAGCTTGGGATAGATCACTTACCTGGTTCTTTGCACACGTAGTTACAATGTCGTACATGTAACATTCCACTGGTGGTGGTGCAGGGAGCTCCTCTCTCCAACCATACGCACTCAACGGACCCTTCGTGGACCACTTCGCCGCATGCCTGTTGCGATTGAGACTCTTGCGGCCTGTGGGAATGTCGTGTCCGAAGATTGCGCGGTTGAAGATCTGGAAGCTGGTCTCTGGCTGGTACCAAGAGACATCATGGCCAGCTTGGAAGACACGAGAGAAAGATAACAAGCCGTGCTGCTTCGCAACGCCACCAATGTAGCTGCTGTTGACGTGAATCTCTTCATAGCCAGCCTTACGGTACGCTCCAGCTCCGTCCCAATTGGCCTGCATGCTGAGTTTCTCGGCGCCAATCCATGGGCAGCGGTAATCTCGGTCGCCGTAGATCAAGGCAATTCTGATGCCTCGAGAGAGCAGGTACTCGACATCCTTGAGTCCAGCACGACGGGAGATATCGCCGAATAGCACAGTTTGAGAAATTATCGAGTTTTCCGTGAAAGAAACCCGGGCGCCTAATTCCTGCAGGACCCAGGCTTTGTTGGCCCAGCCAGTAGCGTAGGCTGGAGGATATGGGTTGGGTAGTTTACTGGCCATATCGAAAGCACTGCGGCCGCTGACATCGTAGGCACCGAGAACGTTCAGGTAGCAATATCCTGTCGCCGATGCGCAGAGGTCATTGACTGTCTTGTTCAAGCCCACTTCGTCGGGATCGGAGAGTTCACCCAACGCACGACATTGCTGGATGAGATCACGGCAACCACCCGGCTTCGTGTAGTTGTCCATGGCTTCGACGTACTGCTCCTGGGATATCGCCTCGAATGAGTATGTGTTGTTGTGTGCCATCAATGGATAGGTCTCTGTTTGGTAGAGGAAGTCGACTTCTCCATTGGTGATGACAGCAGTGCCCAATTTCAAGCAACGTCCCTTGAGTTTACCGGCTTCGATCCTGACGTTCTGACGCTCAAAGTGGGCCATAGATGTCGATACCCAATAGCCTCCGTACGAGTTGCCCGCAAGGTTGAGTTGATCGTTTCTGGTGAGACGCTCTGGGAACTCGCCAAAGAAGAGCTGGGTAAAGTGCCACAGTGCACGAGCTGCAACCACCGAAGTGTTCGCTGTCAATGCTGGATTCTGATCGGGATATGTGCCGTATATTAATGTTGAATTCTCTTCAGGAACAGAGCCATTGTAAGCTTCGAACGGCGTAACGGGAGTCTGGGTGCCATCCGATCCATCCCACAGAAGGTTCCATGTTGAGTTGATGGCCTTGGAGTAGCTGAAGCCCGCCGTCACTGGCTGATCGACATACAACATATTGCTGTGCTCGTTCCAAGACCAAGGGTTGTTCTCGGTGCTGTTGGAGTCATTGAGCACGTAGCAAGGCCCTCCGTCACTGGTGGCGCCATAGAGTGAGCTTTCTCCAGGTCCGCCCGCAAGATAAATGGTTGTTGGTGCTTTCTCGGGTTCATGTCGAGCGTGGAAATACCAAAAGAAGGTAGAGATACTGTAGTTGCCTACGTCGGTGAGATAGTCGGCAGGCATGTTTATGTATCCAACATAGGCCTTCGCCTTGGTCTCGCAGATGTGAGTCTCCTTGTAAGATATCGAGGCTCCAGGAATATCCTTGATCTGCTTGGTAATAACGTTCTCTGGTGTTGGAGGAAAAGATGCCATCGCAAATGAAGCCAACGAAAGACAAGAAAGGATATTGAAAAACATCGTGATGATTGTGTGTAGGTGCGTGGACAAAACTGATCGATGCAAATATCAAGAAAGTGTTTTTCACAGCGGATGGTATTGACGAGGCGACGATTGAGTGACAATAAGCTCGACATTCCTGCGTTATTGACAAGCCATTTTATACATATTGTCAGCGAGCGCTCGCCAAAATGTCGACTTTGCTGCACGGATTTGGCTGCGACGCACAGTGGCGTGCTGGTGAGAGGGATCCTCTACACGCATGTTCTACTCTCTTGCAGACCATGTCTTACGTGCAGACCGGAGGAATTCGATGGTCTCGGTGATAACGCAGCCTAGAAGAGTTCAATTGTAGATCAGGAGCGTGTGACAAAGAGGTACCGTGGATGATGGCCGGAGATTAAAGACAGACTGTCGGTCAGAAGGCGTCTCGGTTGTATGCTTGCGTCAAGACACGAGCAAGTGGCTTGTCCCCAAGCAAGGGTGGTGTCAGAGTGAATGAACGTGTACTGCGGCTGAGCAGGGAAGGGGTCTTGGAAGGATCAAACCCACCGGGCTGCGCGCAGGAAAATAGCGAGCCAGACCATACACAATTGTACCGCATCCTTCGCGCTGTCAAGCTTATGACAAGCATTACAAGGAATGGGTTACAAGCAGCGCTAAGGAAGGATGTGTATGATCATATGTATGTACTCCAAGGCTACAATGCAGGCCTGAGGTGTGACGAGCAAAATAGGGATTCAAGTAATCAGCCACTTCGCAAGTATTGCTTTACAGGGGTTTTACGCATTGCAATGCATGAAAGACAGCCAGGTGTAGAGATGTCTTACATGCATTGTGCGCCTCTCTAGCCCTCTCAAACTAGGTAATTTGAGAGCTTCCTTGGGCGAAGGGGAAAATCATATGCGTACGCTGGCTCAAAGCAGTGAAGCCACCACGATTTTGTGCTACGCTTGAAACTCAGCAAAAAGCAATTTAAAAAAAGTACTTGTGCACATACATCCGGTCGTATCTAACAATTACCGACCTAACTACGTGATTCTTGCCCAGATCGCCGTCCATGGGGCAGCACGTCCCGTCATCTCAATAACTTTTTCATCGACTGGCGCTGCACTTGCCCAGCCAATTCTCTGAACACCGTGTCTCAAATCCTTGAATCTCGGCGTGTTTCCAAGCGGTATCTTTCGCTTCGCTTAGAACGAGCGAGCACTTTACCTGTCCTTCTTGGGGACGCTGTCCTTGGTGCTGACCTGGTCACCGAGCCTGTTGTACTCGTCGCTAAGACCCTGGCTCTGCTTCTTGAGCGCCTCAAGCTCGCGGTCCTTCTTCCTCAGAGCCTCCTTGAGCTGGGAAATCTCACCGAGCTGACCAGCATCGCCGAGACCGGACTTGCCCTTCTCGCTCTTAGAGTCGCCGGTAGTAAGACGCTTGTTCTCCTCCTCAAGACGCAGGACTTCGAGGATCATGGTGTAGGTGCGGTTGAGGATGAGGGAGAGGAAGAGAGTGAAGCCGCAAAGGTACATGTTGCGCTGGGAGTAGAACTTGCGGGCCTGGACCTCCATGCGTTCGCTGCCGGCAACGGCGCTGTGATTCTGTTAGTGGATTGTTATTGGGTCTGATGAAGAAGTCGTGACATACCCAGCGGCACCGCCCTGCTGCTTGGCCATGGTGAGCTCGACCTGCACCCTGTAGACGCGGTTGACGCTGTCAACAAACAGGATGAGGATGAAAATAAATGTGATCTGCAACACGTCAGCGCCAGAATTTCAAGTGCCACGGCATCCTGTCATACCTTCATTCCATATTGCAGCTTGGCAACCAGAGGGTTGCTGGAGATGAACTCAAAGAGTCCACGCTTCACCCTGAAGGGCATAGGCACAATCAAGGAGCAGAAGAGGAGCATCTCGAAGACGAGAAGTCCGAAGACCTGTGCGGTAGATAGTCAGTAAGGTGTTCCGGTGCTTCCAATGGCAATGTCTGCGGACCGGTGCGTAGATCAAACTCATGGTAGCTAGAGTATGTTCTGCTTGTGTGGTAGGATGGTGAAGAGGTTGTGTTGTGAAGGAAGAGAAGAGGAGCTCGGAAGGGAAAGGAGACTTACGAGAGAGTAGTAGAGCGTCATCTTGACTATTAAGTTGGCGTCGATCCACCGATTGGGTCCGTGGCTTGGGAATGATGTGTCGCGTGTGAGGAGCGGTCGAGGCTTGCGTAGGGCTTAGAGGGTGGAGATGGTGGTAGCTGGAGGAAGAACACAGAATGCTTGGTGGTGTTGGGTTTTAATAGGAGGCAGCGTGGTCACAATGAAAGGTCTCGACGCGTGGTGGGCGGTTTTGAGGAGAGGTGTCTTGTGTGCTGCTGTCCGCCGGCGAACTTGGATGTGTCCCACTCTGCGACGCAGGCAACGTCATTTGTGGCTGCGGACGACGGCACGGCTGATCACGGCCAGGGCCAGGCAAGTGAGAGCTCCCTCGTCATGTGTGGCGCTTGCCTTGTGGCGTAAGCCCACCTTCCCCATTGAGATTTTTGCGGGCGCATGTGAAAAGACGCCGAACAGCACGGCCAGCTCAGTCGCGCATTGGCTGACAACGCGAGCACCCACCGCCAACATGGATCCTCCTCCCAATGGCAACATGGGGCCTCCTCAGGTCAATCCCGTCGAGCCCTCAGAGCCGCTGAAGCAGGCGCCTGCTGAAGCAAAGCCTGAGGCCAACCCTCAGCAAGAAATCTTACCCGGAGACTCTGCCACTACACAAGCAGAGAAGGTCGAACGCAGCAAGGCACTCAACGGCGTTGCTGCTCACGATGCGAGTGATTTCGAACAGTCGCCGGCTAAGCGCCAGAAGCGCGAACACGACAATGTCTTGACTGCCAGCGAGCCGACCGACCGTAAGAAAGGCGTAGCGCCGATCAAAGCAGAATACCTCATCGACATGTCGCGCACTGCCGACCCAGAGGCACCTGCCCACGACGACGATGCCGCCGAGGAAGCCAAGTCATCTGAGCAGAAGCCCGCAGGCGGTCGCGGTGGCAAGAAGACCGAGGGCGGTCAGAACAAGGGTCGCACTTATGGATCATCTCGCGACGCCATTGAACTCTGCAAGGGAAGAGATCACGACAACGAATTTGGTCCCAGCAGCTGTCCGTTCGGCGAGAAGTGCAGATTCGAGCACGACATCCGCAAATATCTCAAGGATGGCAAGAGGGAGGACTTGCAGACATTTAACGGCAAGTGCCCTATCTTCGAACAGACTGGCAAATGCTCGGCTGGCTGGCGCTGCCGGTTTGCGGGAGGTCATTCAAAAGAGATCGAACTTGAGGATGGTCGAAAGGAGTTAATCATGCTGGCCAGCAAAGACGATAGCAAGGCGCAAGAGACGAACGAGGGTGGAGTTGTCAATGTTGTTGACAACAAGCACAAGATAACCCTGCGCAAGAAGAAATACGCAACGCCCAAGTCCGACGTGTACCTGTCGTGGCTCAACAAGATGGAGGGAGGAAAGAAGGACCAGAAGCCCAAAGATGAAGCATCAGAGGCAGATGGTGAGAAACAGGACGCGCGAGCAGCTTTCGTAGAGCCGCCTCTCCGCCCCTCAGAGAAGCGTCGCATCTACTACGGCGCAGAGACTCCCGTCCTGGCGCCTCTCACCACTCAGGGCAACATGCCTTTCCGCCGCCTCTGTGTCGGACTTGGTGCAGAAGTGACCTGGTCCGAGATGGCCATGTCTCTGCCACTGCTACAAGGTGAAAAGCAGGAGTGGGCTCTGTTGAAGGCCCACGAGTCGGAAATTCTCCCGCCGAAGTACACGCCCAAATCAATCATCAACAACTACGACAACAGCAAGGACTTCAAGTTCGGCGCACAGATCGCTGGCAACAAGCCGTGGCTTACATTGAAGACCACTGAAGCTATTACCGCTCTTTGCCCTTCGCTCCGCGCTGTCGACCTGAACTGTGGCTGCCCTATCGATCTCGTCTACCGTCAGGGAGCCGGATCTGCGCTTATGGATTCTCCGGGCAAGCTCGAGAAGATCCTACGCGGCATGAATGTTGTCAGTGGCGAAGTACCTATTACTGTTAAGATTCGTATGGGAACCAAAGACAAGAAGCCTACGGCAGAGGCATTGTGTCAGCGTCTGATCCTCGGCGGACACGACGCGCAGGAGCAGGGCGAAGGTCCGTCTGGTGTTGCCGCCATTACTCTACACGGTCGCAGTAGGCAACAGCGATACTCTCGCAGCGCAGATTGGGACTACATTAACGAGTGTGCCAGCCTTGTCAGCAACCTCGAGAAGGCGAGTGCTGACGTGGCAGACACTGTGCGCGAGCCTGATGCTCGTGATCTTTCCTCTTCGGTGAAGTCAAACGGCTTGCCTTACTTCTGCGGCAACGGCGATATTCTCTCTCACGTCGATTACAACAATGCCGTTCAACATGCGGGCGTCGACAGTGCTATGATCGCTCGTGGCGCGCTCATCAAACCCTGGATCTTCGAGGAAATCCAGTCACAGCAGTACCTCGATAAGTCCGCCTCTGAGCGCTTGGGCTACATCGAGCAGTTCGTGCGCAATGGTCTCGAGTACTGGGGCTCTGATGAGATCGGTGTCGGAAACACCAGACGCTTCCTGCTCGAGTGGCTCAGCTTCTCTTGCCGCTACATTCCTGTGGGAATTCTTGAACACTTGCCGCCTAAGTTTGGCGACCGTCCTCCGGCATACAGGGGCAGAAGCGACATGGAGACGCTGTTGAGCAGCGCCAACTACAAGGACTGGATCAAAATCAGGTATGTTGGAGATATTAGACTGGCAGAAATGAATGATTTCGCTGACAATACCACAGTGAAATGTTCCTTGGACCTGCACACAAAGACTTCATGTTCCAGCCGAAGCACAAGTCCAACAGCTACGAGATTGACGCTGAGGGTTAATTTCCGATGTTCGCGATAACTCGATCGATACCCTGTCGATACAACACACCATAGATAGCGTAGCTATGATCAAACGGGCGCTTCTCTGCGTGTAACTTGCGATCGATTTCAACAGTCCATTTTGTGGACATCAATCGTGGAGTCGCCACGTCCTCCGGCTGATAATCGAGATGTAGACCCACGGCATGCATGACTCTCTTCAGCTTGCTCCCTGAGCTTGAGTGGATTCGATGACTTCGCCCACAATCGACGCGCGTAATAGCGTGCGCGCCAGAGAGGCTGATCACATCAAAAGCAAGTCAGGAAAGCGACCTCGATTCGATCTAATCGTCTCCGTGAAACTCGTACACTAATCTCTACTGTACAATGTCTTGTAACTCTCTCTCCCGCACATGAAGTAATGATGATGATGGAAGTAGCCTTGGACCAAAGAAACGAGAGGCTGCCGCGCCAAACTTCCGACCATCATAATTTGTCGATCACCCTTTCGCTAGTAGGAGGTAGGCAGTGAGGCAGTGCCAAAACCTAAGGCACGAGGTACTGATCCGCAACACTCCAAACCCAAAATTCCCCATGTTCTCCGTAGCTGAGTCCGTCGCCGCCGACGGAGAAGAAAGGTGGCAAGCCCGCCTCGCCTTGCTATCCGGCGTGCCGCGCTTTGCGCAGCTCGCGCAGACGTGAAGCATATTACAAAGTCTCGACGATAATTGCGGTGGAAAGGTTGCGATGTGCTGTTGGCGGCTAACGTTAGCCGGCATGGAGGATGCGTGTGAAGTTGGGACTAGGCGAGCGCTTCGGCTACTGCACTGTACGGAGGACGGGTCCTTGCTTTTGGCCGTGTAGCCTTGTAGGCGCGCAGCAGCAAGAGAGTATAACATTTAAGTGACGGTACTTTGTGTGCCGTAAGGCTGGGCACTAAGTAATATCCTAATTCCCGCTTGAGCGAGGCTGCGAGCGAGAGAGCCACCAGGCCAAACAGTCCTTTACAGTACAATCATAGCAGCGTTGGGAGATGGGAGTTTTGCGTTTCGCGTTTCTCGGCCATACGGACGCGGACATGGCTTCGAATCTGTATAGCTTGCTTGCTTGCTTCAAGCTTAGTCGTGAACTGTTCTAGGGAGCGAGGTCAAACAAGCACATGCATATCGCTGTGGGGACAGCACGCTATTGTCGAGCGTCCCTGATACTACTGTGCACTAGGCAGAGGGCAGGTAAGCGCTGCGGTGCTCGGTCCCAGGTTTCACAGTTCTTGAGCCGTCTAGAAGCCATTAGTATAGACCCACTCGTCGTGGTCCTCGGTAGCTGGAAAGGGAGCGAGGCTCAGCGAGCACTTGTTTCGCCCTCATCTGGTGGCGCGGCACAACTGAGCGCCTCCTCGGCATTACTATGAATCAGACTGTAGCCTCTTGATCACGGAGGCTGGTATTCATCGGGCTAGGATGTGGAAGGGCGGTCAAGGACGACGAGACGTCTCTGGCGTTCATGTCGGTTCCGAGTACGTTGTTGGAGGGGCCTAGGCGCTTAGATGTTTGACCGCCAGACCGGCTGGAAGGGAGTCGAGACTGTGTCGTCTATTGATCAAGACGTCGTGGTTTGATATGGTGATCTTACATGGTGATCTTACATGGTGAGACTCATGGTATGGTACCAGTGCTGTTCTGATGGTGTCGCTGTCCACTGTTCGGCGTAGGAAGTGATGATCATGCTACAGGTCAATGCGCCAGTGGTTTTGGATCGGACCACGCTTGCAAGTGGACTCGAAGGCACTCCGTATCTAAAGGTGCAATCGATGAGCTAAAGCTATGGAACAGAACCTCGTTGTCGAGGTGTACGTACATGTGCGTGTACGTGCATGTAAGTGCAAGCGAATGATGGTAGGGTTGGGGTTGGGGTCACGACCAAGATGACCTCCATGGCCCAATATGTATTCTCGGACTGTTGAGTACATGCACATGTACATGTAGAGGCTCAATAGTTGGTGCATAACGTTTTGTGGCTCTTCATAGCTCACTGGCGTGCCGAAAGGGTTGTAACATCACGTATTGGCGCAAAATGAATCACTCGGATCGAACGGACGATAATCAAGCGGCACAAACGTCCCTTACAAATGCTACAACCAGACTCAAACGATTGATTGAATCCAATGATGTGAACAAGTTTACATGTTAGGCAGATAACAGGCACAGTTTCACAGTAGCAAGGACGCGAGATTACAGCGTACACTGTCCGCATCACTTTCCATGAACGGAAGGAGCGATATCTCAAAGGACATTACTCGAGCGACGGACCCCTTCTCGACGGACGCGCAAACTACGAACAACTGATGTTCGATCCAAATCGATCAACAGGAGCGACAACGATCGTGTCTACCACACACAGCCAACAACGATCCAGATCAGATCCAGAAACGCCATCAACCCCTAAATGCGATGTGGCGACATGCACTATATCCCACCCCGACGACCAGGCGGTCGGTCTGGCATTAACAACGGCTTCAAGCAAGAAGGCGCACAGCCCTAAGACCGTGTAATCTCGTTCAGACAGGTGCCGAAGGAAGTCGGGACATCGGCAGGCCCACCTGAGAGGCAAGATCCATATGGCGACAGGCTACAGCACCGGCGCATCGTTCGCGCGTGGTTGGGAAGCATTCCATTGACAAATGGAATTCGCGTGACTGGCTTGAGCAGAGCGGTTGAATGACCAGAGTGGCGTTGCCGTTGATACCCGCGTGTACAGTGCTCGCAGTCCCCACCGGTGGTATTGCGGAGGATGCGCCTCAGGGTCTTCTAGAACGAACTTCATTGCTTCTGGGTGGGCGCGCGAGGCGCGCTCGGTGCGATGGGAATTTATTGAATCCATGTTCGGTGTAGTAGTTCATTGCAGCGGCGCTATAGACTAGTGGTGTTGGCCGCGGACCGTTCAGAAGTGCGACACCAGAAAGATCAAGCCCAGCAGGATGAAGGCAACTCTCCTGACAACAATGTTAGCAGGAACGACCGGCGCCACGGATAATGCACCAGAACGATTTGCAATTGATGTTGCGGTCTGGCCGAGGTATGATTGATATCCTTGGCGGCCTTATTGTACCCATCACTGTGTTGAATTGGTGATGATGAGTTGTCGCGTTGAAGAAAGATTAAAGACGGACAAAGTAATAGAAGTGCTGTTTTCCGGATCTGCATAGGCGCAGAGTTCAGGGACACCGCTTTTTAGCAACTTCGCAGCCTTTCGAGGTATCAAAGTTTCTTGGTCACCGCGTAAGCAACTGCACAGCGGAAACTGTGCTCGACAGATTATCAGTCAAAAACCATAGCGACAACGTCAAGCACGTGAAGTTCGAACGACGATCCTAGAGAGGCGTACGCAGCGTGGGTTTGCGATCGCTGCAAGGAGGCAGGTCGAGCTTGGACCGCACGGTGAATCTCATCACTTACCAACGGTTACTTCGAGCCACATTCGCAGCAGTAACTCCCCAATCAAGGTGCAAGCATGGCGCTTGCCCCTCACCGAGCTTTCATGTCAACGATTGAACCACAATGGCTAGGAACGGTTCAAGATCTGTGGAGGGGCACCAGTGAGCGTTCCTGAACGCGTGCTCAGCGATGCCCCAGAAACGCTCCACCAAGCTTCACAGGTGCATCGCGTTAGTATTGCGTTCTAGCCAGCATGTCGATACCCCAAAGCGGTTCCGACTCTGTGGACTGAGGACGATTGCGGGAGAGGAACGAACGTCTTCAGGTACAGATCCGCTTGCGGATCGGGTGTTCGGTGCTTGCCCGCCGGACAGCCGCCTCACTCACGATGTTTCTCCGGACCTGAACCTTCCTGCACACTGGCGTCATGACAGATTGTGAGGTCATTCTCAACGTTCGGCTCGAAAGTACAGACTGCAGTAGACGAATGTGAAGCTCCAGATAGACTGGGATGGCTTTAGAGTTTGGCATCCATCCCACGAAAGGGCATTGCCACTGACTCGTCTAGCGAGAATGTGTTTATTGTTGATTGTCGAGACGGTGGAAAGTCGTCTGTATTGCCCCATATGGCATACACCACCTCAGTGGCTGAACGTACGTTGTACGAGTCGGAACTCGTGGCAGCTTGCGAAACTCTGATGCCGATACCGATTACCAGGATCATCAGCTAAGCGTAAACAGATGGTGGTCGCCACGACCTCGGGTTCATATGTTCGATCGCACGTTGTTGGCGGTTGATCTGCGTCAATGGCAAAGGACTACCATTCTTGGTGATAGCGCAGTTGCAACGGTAAATTACCACGAATGATAAGCGAATGCAGGAGCACGATCGTCTCAACAGTGGCGCGCGAGCATATAGTTGGTATTATCGAAAGTGTCTCCAAGGCTCATACGCCGGCAGTAGGGCATCAGGGCATGCCACAGGAGACTTGCCATGGAATCTCATGATCCGCGTTTGAGCTTGTAGCGAGATGTACCTCTCTTTCGCATTTCCAAGAGGCGGACAAGGGGTGGCGACCGAGGGCCCAGCATGCTTCATCGAGGTAAAGCGGTGGCTTGCAGCAGTCGCAACGTTGACAGCAGCATGAGCATGAAGCCTCTCGAGCATCTCAACTGGAAGCGGGGAAATAGCACCCCTGTGCCATTCTGGAGCTCTACTCGAAGCATGCCGACTCGCGTGAGTTTGAACGCGTCGAGGATAACATATCGTCGTTTCGATCTGTGATGTGATAGCAAAAGCAGTCAATCTACGCTGCCCTGATTGTTGTTGCTTGTGTGGGGCGAGCAATATGAATAGCTGATCACTACGTCAACACGTTGCGCAACCTCACTATTGCTACGATTCATGGCTCATGAGATTGTCCCAGTTCGTCAACGGCGTTCTCATGTAGATACGAACTTACAAAAGCCATTGTATCAGTGACGGCTAGTGTGATGATTGCGCAACGATATGCCGCTCCAACGCCGTATCTTGGCATCACCTCGCATCGAGACCACGCGAATGTGGTTCCTTGTTGCTTGTAGTCGTTCGAGACGTCACCCGGACTAGGGTCATGTGGGAGAAGTTTCCGGGGGTCGGTCAGTAACCAAGGCCTTATCCGGGGTCAATCTATCGCGCACGTGAGCAGACGGGCATCGGTGGCATACGTGAAGCAGGCCGATATGCACGCTTCCGAGCCTTCCAAGCTGTAACAGTCGACATCCGAGGACCGGCATGATGTGCGGAAGAGGGCCCTGATAGAGAGACACGAGAGTGCGAGAGTCTGGTAGCATGATCCAAAGCAAGCCGCTGGTGTTTGGCTCAGAGTATAGCTGTAAGTGAGGAGAAGCTGTGATAGAGTATAGCGGACCAATCCCGTCGCGCTATCAAGAGTGGCGGAGTGATGTGCCAGATGGATTGGTGCGTAATGATGTTCCTCGAGAATCAAGCGTAAGGCGGTAGAGTGTGCTGATCGCATCCGCAAGAAGCAGTTTCAACAGCAAAGTAAAGTTCACCGGCCAACCGTTCCACGACAGCCGTAGTGTGGCAGCCGCACTCGACTTCGGGGCATGACTCCGGGCTTCAGAATAAGGTTGTCCTTGATGGAACCGCAGGACGTCTTGGCGTAAGCCGGCAGTCGCCGCGCTGGTGAATCCCAGAGCCTCAACCATCTTCAAGACGATCGTGTGGAGATGGCAAGCAAGTCTGGAATTGCTGTGACGTCTCTGGCGACGAGCGCATCGGTGCCAGCAGACCAAATCAGCACGCCGATGGGCACTGCAATATTGTGCCCCATCTACTAGACGACTCAAACTCCTAAGCACCCACAGCCTTGCGTCGCAAACTCACAGCATGGACCGGAAAGTGTTCAGCACAGCTCTTGACACGCGAGGTTGTCATAGCGCATGTAGCATCCGCAATACTCCGCCGGTTGAATACGCTGTCGAGGTCCTTTGCAATGGGTTTCAACGAACTTAAGCACCAGCATAGAGCGGGAGTTACCAAACAGCAGTAAAGTGGTGTCCGGGAGTACAGAACACAGGGTTGGCGGTGAAAGGCTGCTGCTTTCCTGGTAGCGTTCGTCTACATACACGCCGTCGCTCCGCAGCGACAAGATGAGGCCGTGCGAAGCTCGAGAAACAGGGTCTCAATAGCTCCAATCTTGTAGACGACGGCTCGGTATCAAAACACGCGACAAGAAGGCGTCCAGTTTCTGGGGAGAGCAACGAACTACCCCAACGGTGGTGTGGTGCCTCGGGTGCCAACACCTCGACAGACGGTCTGACAAAGCCGTGCACGCGTCCGCATGCCCGGCTGTCTCGCGAAAAGTCACGGACAGGTTCGGAGAGGTTGTGAGAAGCGGGCCATTCGAACGACTTGGTGGATTTCCAGTTCGTCGACTTGTCTTCATAGGGAGATTGCCGTAGAACGATCGGGCCATCGTAATATTATTATTGACCGTAACGCACTCCCATCTAAAGGACAGTTGAAGCAGGCTGGACGCCTGATACCACGTTTGGATGAGAAGGGATTACGCTAGTGTTCGAAGTGATAGTGTTCACTCACTCACTACTCGTGTATAATTACCAGAACCCCTGAAGATAGGTTTCGCAAGCAACGCTCGATTGGCGATGATGCGAGCCAGGGCGGCCACGCGAGCAGGCGCCGTTGCTCCCAGAAAGAAGGAAGGAATTTGTGGGACTCGACCGAGCTCGTGCATCCGACTCCCGTTTCGGCCCTCGACGCGCCGTGCAGCATCTATACTAGCACAACCGTAGCCAAGAGCAGCGAGCAGCCTCGAGTTTCGCCCGATGTTGACCTGCGTGCGATTTACAGTTCGATTGTCAGTACTATCGACGTCTGTCACAAACCCGTCGGCTGCAGCAGCTGCAGGGCATTAGTCGCCGAACCTTACTACCAGCCTCACACGTGTAGATCTTGCTGCAGCACAGCGCTGTGAGCTCCGCACTGGCGTGACCGCCCGCTGCGAAGCTTTCGTGTGTCAAGTCGCCCTGTGCAGACCAGCAGGTCGGCATGAAGTGAAGTGAACTCTGCGATCGGGTGCACGTCCGCTAATCTCACGGCAGGTGTCTCGCTTGACCTGCTGCGCGGTACCAAGGATGCTGGAGGCCTTTGTACGGTAGAGATGCGATGGACATGTCTCAGATGTGCACACGATCAAAGTGCAACAATGGGCCAGGCAAGTAAACGGAGGTCAACCGCGGCTTGTCGTGGTGCGGAACGAACGGTTGTGTGAGCTGCTCGACGCTGGTGGAGTTTGATGGCTCTCTGGTTCGACGAGATTTGGACGGCGAGGCTGGGTGACCAAATTAGGCATGGCACCGCGCGCAAGGGTGAGGTAGTCTGGCACGCTTCTTCTGAGCACTGACCACATAGCGAGGGTTCGGTTTTCCTTCTGGAAACTTGCGTGCAGGCAGGGGTTGCCTGTCGGCGTCGGTTGCTGGGACATGACCAAACACTGGATATGGACATACGGGCTTGTGTCGGCGGGCTCGCGTGGATGATGCCGGCCACAGAGTGTCCAGGCGGCGGCGAGAATATTGCCACCGCGCGGAGGAATACGATCTATCATGTTTGCAGACGGTGGCGTCCGGTCGAGCAGGACGAGCAGCGCGTCGATGCGGTCGCAAGCAGCAACGGCGGCGGCAGCAGCAGGCGGTATGCCCCAATATGCGGTGCTGCCACAGGCGACCCATGTCGATCGCAGACGCCGAGTAAGTGGTGCAGCGGTGGTGGAGGAGGAGGGCTTCCGGAGGCTACCTGGACAGGAGCAACAGAGTGCGGTCCCGCAGCGCTGGTGCGGATCAGACACAAGCGGCAGCACGCCGGGACAGCTCAGGGACTCGGCTATGAAGGCAGGCGGTGATTGGACGGGGACGAGGCCGAGCTGTAACCTTCGCGCGGACAGGCGTTGCCTGCTCTGCGTGCTGCGTGCAAGCGTGGGAGGGTGCAGTTTGGTGCAGTTTAGGTGCCACTGGTGGTGCAGCTGCGAAGCCTAAGCCAAAGCGTAAGGCCAGGGCCCAGGGATCACAGAGGCTGGAGGGAGCGCTGGCCGACGAGGTGACGAGGTGACGCCCCGCCATGTAATCGATGCCGATGCTCGACCGCTCGATGTCCGCGAGCCGTGGGTAGGTAGGTTGACTGTTGATGGAGGTGGGATGTGATAGGCATGGATGGGCGTGGCGATGGCGATGGGAGGTGATGCGCGTGCTGGAGTGTATTGCATACATATGGCAGCTCGTCCGCCACTGCTCTGCCAGGCAGATCCAACGAGGCTATTCATCTTCCGTCTACCCATACCGAGAAGCCAGTCCCAATTATTTGTTCCACCATTGCCATTACCAATCCCGGCTGCCCAACCGTTGCAGCAGCAATTGAGCCAGACACCACCCAGTCCCATCCGCCGGCCTTCCATTCACCCATATCCATACTAGCCGGCTCGCCGCCTGCTACTCGCTGCCCTACGCTTCACCCTTACGTACTCAGCTCGAGCCTGCCCATTACTAGCCCAGCGCCCGCGTGCTCGTCGTCTCCACCCGACACTGTCCAAGCGCCGTGTCACGCTAAGTCTTATATTACCAAAGCTCCACCATCAGTCTTCATCGTGGCCTCCTCAACTCACTCCTCGACGCCGCCTCTCCACTACCACAGTGGACGCGAAAGCAGCGCTGAAAGCTCCCCAGTCAGCACTCCTAACTCTTCTCGCCACCACTCCGTCGCACACCCGCGCCCGCAGCAGCAGTTCTACCAAGTCGCCTCCGTCGGCTTCCAATCAGACGACAAAGCCCAAGATCTTTTTTCCCAGTTCACCACTGCCGACGAGTTCGACAGCGACGACATCCTCTTCCCCACCGACGACGCCGATTCTCGCGCCGTCGCCCTCTTCTCCGACGCCACTCAAACATCAACATATCCGACATCGCACTCGTGCGCCCCTAACGACATCATGCCGAGTCCGCCCATACAGATCGCCACCCCGCGGCAGGCCTCCAACTCGCCGCCGCGCAACCAGCAGTCAAATCTCACATCACAGCTCCGCCAGCCCCAGGCCTCCGACGACCTGGAAATGGACGGAATCCCCAACAACAACGACTTCAAGCCTCGTCAAGAATCCGTCAGCATGCTAAGTACTACGCCTTACGGCGCAAGAGCCATCCCAGTCAGCGACGGGATGGGTTTCCGTCGCGAAAGCCATGTCGGCCTCTCTGGCAGCCTTATGGGCGGCATGAGCTGGGGTGGTCTCTCTATGGGCAGCTTTGTCCGCGACGAGTAAGTCAAAATCGAACCACCAGAACGATGCCATCGAACGACGCCAACTAACCTCGTCTGCAGTCTCCTCATGTCCGGCACCTCACCCATGATGCACCACAGCATGCAATCGCCCTCACTCCACTCATCATCTTACCTCCCCAAGATGGAGGCCAACTACATGAAAGATTACGTCTGCTGCGATATTCGTCTCGACTCCATGCACGAGCTCCTCCAGCACTACGAAGAAGCCCACGCCGCACAGCCCAATCAGACCATGGGCCGCACACCTCGCGACCAGCAATATCCCAGCAGCCGCGCGGCGAACGCATCGAGCACCGCACAAGCAGTTCAACAGCAAGCGCAGAACTCGCACACTACACCCCAACAACAATACGCCCAGGCACAGCCTAGCTTCCAGCCCAGCACATCGCCACTGTTCAACGGTCAACATCACGATCAGATGGCTGGCTTCGATGGTCTAGATGACATGGAGATGGACGATGGCATGCCTGCGATGACCCAGCAAACGCAGGGCTCTCAGTTCCAGCCACAACCTCAGTTTGGCCGCCAGCAACCCCGGGCACCACCAATCAACATTAACATCGCCAATGCCTTCCAAGGTCAGGGTCTGAACACTGCCGACCCAGCGACGCCACACGCAAGTACACAGAACAACTACAACTACCCGAACAATCCGACTGTATCGTCTGTCAACACACCCACGCTCGCAAACTCAAATCTTCACCGACTCGCCACGCCCGATTCGTCGACGCCTGGCACACCTGCCGAGGGCGAGATCGACTACAGCCAGCTTGGCAACATCAACAACCTCGATTACAACCAACTCATGCAGGGCAACTACGACCTAAATACCATCGACATGACAAACGGTGGATCTGGCACCATCGACGATCCCGCAAAGCGTCTGTTGAGCAAACAAGGCTACGGCAACAAGGGCTTCCCCGCCTCTGCCCTCGCCAACAACAGTGAGATCGCGAAGCGCGTGCGTGAGAACCAGCTTCTCAACGGCCTTGCCGGCGTCGGCGGCTTCGTGGGCGAAGAGATCAAACCTTTCAAGTGCCCTGTGATCGGATGCGAGAAGGCGTACAAAAACCAGAATGGTCTCAAGTACCACAAGCAACACGGCCACCAGAACCAGCAGCTCAAGGAGAACCCTGACGGTACCTTCTCGATCGTTGACCCCGCGACTTCGATCCCTTACCCCGGTACGGTCGGCATGGAGAAAGAGAAGCCCTACCGCTGCGAGGTTTGCGGCAAGCGATACAAGAACTTGAACGGCCTCAAGTACCACCGTCAACACAGCCCGCCTTGCAACCCCGACTTCAAGCTCAACCCGCAGAACGTTCCCGGCATGCCGAACAACCTGCAAGGCATGAGCGTTAATGTTGCAGGTGCTGGTCTTAATGGCATGGCTACTGGCATCGGATATTGAGCGCGTGTACTTGCATGCTAGCGTTTGCGCCGCGAGTCGCGCGTTGCATCGCTTGCATCGCTTAGCACGCCACCATCAGCTTGTACCCTGCAATGCAAACGCTCGTCGCTTGGCGGCAGCGGCATCTTGCATACTGCCCTGCGTCGAATTGTTGACCTCACCGCTCCCCGGAGTCACCGCCACTGCAATCGACGCCGGCCTCCCACGCTCCCCGGCGGGACCACATCGTGACACCGGTCGATGCCCGACCATATCACCACACAACGTCAGCCTGCGTGGGATGTCTGCCGCATAATTAGGCAGAAGCACACACGACCCTGCACGCGACACAGTTTCGACTTTGATTACCCTGTTTTAGCGAGGCGTTCAACGAGTGCAGCGCGCATGCGAATTTCTTCGGATTGGTTTCTCTTTTTACGCTCGAGAGGATAACCGGAGCCCTAACGGGATCCGCGATCAATTCCTCTCCTCCTTTTATGATACCCAGAGACTGGCTCCACTGTCCACTCGATCTTTGTATCAGCCTGCGGCTTGTTCGACAAGCATACGATCAGTCAACAGCCAGGCAGCGAAAAGCGCGTTGCTTCGAACTCGAATGCCGGCTTCCTTTGGAACTTATCATAATTCCTACTATTGTTTTACCTGGTTTAATTGTTTCGGTTTTCGGCGTTTATACCCCGCGAGGTTGAGTACGCGAAGATACGTACCCCAAAAGGACCTGTTGCTCATGGCGCTCACGTTTGGAATGGCTATGGATTTTGTTTTTTTTAACGCCCATAGAGGCTTGCTGTTTGCTTTTCACGACTAGATTATTACAAGGCTGAGTTTGGGATGGGACTTGTTGTCGTTGATAGTGTTACATTCGGGGTGGATTGATCTTCAGTCACCCCATAAAGCAATTCATATTACCCACATATCTTGCCTTCTTGACAATTGTTCGATACGCATGATCGTCGCTTTCAATCTACTGAGCTACTCCACCTCACATCGCTTACACGATTGCGAATCACTTAGCAACAGCGCTGTACGCGTGTTCCCAAACGTCACCTTCGGAATCTAAAATGCATGTGGTTATCGCTCCATAACCCATTTCGAGACGAACCACAACGACAGGCATTCATGTTTCCACTTCCAATTCAACTCAAACAAACAAACAACCTGCCTTACCGTTGCTCGAGCTCCAGTCAGTCAGCCAGTCAGTCGCACGACCACTCCCGTCGTCCTCGTCCTTCGGAAATGACTTGGCGAAACAGAAACCACCTCCCATTCCTACCTAATTAACCTGGGGTACCTAGAATATTCCTCACGTCTCATGTCCTCAAAAGCCCGTCGAACGGTGGAACCGCTTTAGGCCAGTTTGGCCGGTCGGTGTGCACAGTGCACTGGCACACTTACTAGTTGACTGCTTCAACGGCTAAACGGGCGTTTTTCAGGGTCCTCTCGTCCTTCTTTCTGTGTCAGTGTCAGTCTGTACCTGCTACCTCCTAGTGTCGGTGTCAGGCTGTCAGGCACCCACCCACCTGCCTGACACGCCTGTTGATCGACGTATATTTATTGACTCGGGAGGACCCTGGGAGGAAGGATTAAGGACATACGGTGTAAGAGGTAAAGTACGTTTCCGGAATTTAGTAGGTACTGTACCTACCTACTTTAGTCAGTGGAGGTACATGTACCTACTACTACGACCAACTTTCCGAGTTAGGGTGGGTGGGTGAGCGTGTTGAACGTCCGCTTTACCTTTTTATGCTCTCGAGATGGCTGTGGTCAGGCCTGGCGGTGAACAGGGTAATTATGGTATTGGGAACGACGCCTTGTGGCTTCGTTTGGTTTTTTGAGGATGTCACGGTGGAATTAAATTTCCACATGCTAACAGAGTTTCCTGGCTCCATTGAACCTTTGCTAGCAGATATGACACCAAGAGCTGTCTTCACCGCCCAAAGATCCTGTGCGCAGACCTGTGATGACTTGCTGTAACTGCGCGAGAGGGTGGGAGTTGAAGTCTGAAACTTTGATTCATGGAGGAACATATGGTATACGCCAGCAAACGCAACTACTTCTGCACCATCAAGGTCCAAGATAAGAGCCGAAAGAGAAAAAGTGAAGAAAAAGGACAGGATATTTCCCCAAAACGCCTTGCTAATTTTGCCCAACCAAAAACAAACTCCCCCTCAGACCAATACAAGCAAAGGAAAGATCCGTTGTGCATCATGGCGACCTTCTCGGATCGATTAACGCCAATCATGCCTGTGATGTCGGTTTCATCCGCCCTGGTGTCCTTTTGCTGCACTGTTGCTTTGCGTTCCTCGTGCTGTTGAATATGTGCCCGAGTTCGCCTCACTGTAATTCCCTTCCCTTCTCTCGCCTCACTTTCATGCGGCTGCCCTGGCAGATGCGCTAGCCTCGCCTGCCAACGCTCGCTGGCTGTAGCCTACAGAGCGTGCAACATCCATTTGACGTGAAGCGTTCTGCTCGCGTTGATCTTTAAGCAGCTGCTCCTGTTCTGGTGTCAAAGGCGCTCCTTGGGCCAGGGCTGCTTGTATTTGATCATGAATTGCTGCGTCACGTTGCCGTTCCAGGTCTTCAATGTGTGCGGCGCGAGCACGGTTCCATTCTGCAGTAGTAGTGTTGGCTTGTTCGCTGTGTGGCGAGGCGGTGGTATCAGAAGCGGAATCTGACATGTTCGTATCTTCCTGGTCGTCTTCTTCGTCATCCTCTTCCTCCTCTGCCGGATCTTCCGAGGTAGAGGGAATGTAGACGACAGCCTGTTGCTGTGAAGTCCTGGACCTCCGAGTACGCAGATCGGCTGGCGCATCCTGAAAGACAATCGAGATGTCTGTCTTGCGAACGATGCTTCCTCTCCTCGGCTCGTTCTGGCGCTGCTTCGGATCCACGAAAAGCGGGATGTGGTCGCCGGTCGTGTCCTCGATGGTGCAGCCCTCGTCCTTTTCATAACGCTCTCGCGCCCAGCGTGTGCCTTCCCAGCAGCAGAAGTCCTGGATCTCCTGGTAGGTGAGGTTCAGCTCGTCGAAGGCAGCGAAGAGTCGTGCATGGTGTGGAAAGCGGCCGAGACGCATGCGATGAGGACCATAACAGTAGTCAAGGCCAGGGTATTTCGCTTCGATAGTAACGAGATCGCCATAGAAAAGACCGACTTCTACACGCACTTCTTGTACGAGATTCAAAGCGAGATGGGCAGCGAAAGAAGGCGGATCATCGTCCCGAGGCCGCGGGAACAGATGAGCGTACAGCAGGTGAGCGATGGGAGTTTGGCGGCGCATCTTTCCAGGTTGTGATAGTGAGCGTGCGCTGGATCTGGGCGAAGATTGAGGTGCAGTCTGGTTCGCAGAGGTCGAAGGTTGTGACGCGGCGGTGTAGACGGCGGGCAGCGAGGCGTGGCGCGCTTGCAGGCACGAGCAAGGAGGTTTGTGGTCTGAGGCACGAGGTGAGAAGGTGGGGTGCAGACGAGGTGCAGAGCGACGGGAGGGAAGAACGGGTGCGGCGGCGGTGGCGGCGTGGGCGGTGGACAGGCGGCGGTGGTGGTGGTGAGGAGGCAGAGGGCGAGGGACAGGGAGTGGTGCAGGCAAAGAGAAAGACAGTTGAGACTACGCCGCGCACACTCACGCCGCACGCGCCTTGCTGGTGATGGCGAGACAGGGAAGAGAATGTGGCTAGAGGGAAGGATTATTGACTCCAGCCTTGTCACTTCACCCTTCACGCTGCGACCCGACCGACCGACACCGGGCAGCGCCTTGGAGGCTCCTTCGCTCTTGCCTGCCGCCGCGCGCCTGGCCTGGGCCTGGAGATTTGCGCTGCAGCAGGCTTGGACGTTGGCTGCCTCTTTCGCCTGTCTCGCTTGTCTCGCCTCTGACTGCCATACGCAACAACACCATCATCAATAATAATATTAGCCACCCACCCACTCGCACCGGCAGGCACATACATACATGTACATCTAGACCGCCTTGCACGCATGTCTTGACCGCCGCCCAATCCCACGGGCTACAAGCCTATATGCAAGAAGCGAATGCTGCAAACCTGCCCTGCGTCCTGTCATTCATATCACATTGCCTCCAGGCGCTTGCTGGCCTCCATCCTAACCAATCATGCCTCATGCACACCACCGCTCGGCGACATCCCCGGTTCAGCCTGCTTGCCGCATGCTGCGAGGAGACACTTGCGATATCTTGCATGCATAACATCTTTCGCATATGCCCTGCTACAGATCGGGCCCGCCTGCTCCATTCCGCCGACACTGCCTCCCAAACCCTCTGGAGATGCATCTGACGCACCTTGGGCTCTGGTGCACACACTCGGCCCGACGTCATGCATGAAAGGTAATATCGACATGCGAGGCACAACAGATTGCGTAGACATGCTGTCAAACGATATATGTACTTGTGCTACCTCCAAACGCGCATGCACCTAAATTGGCCACAGGCAACAAAGCTGACAATCTGACCTCCCGTGCCGTTTCGACGTAGTCTGTTGTTACACCACGATCTACCGGCTCGTAGTCCAACACTTTGCCCCTGACGCTTTCCGTCGTTTACTGACGCAGCAGAATCAAAACCCCATGACAGCCTATGACAACCGTTCTGCCGTGTACTGACTGGATCCCTAGTCTATAAATCTGTCTGGGCACAGTCGTACTTCTTGTGAAAGATCTCACCGAGCTTCTTCTCGAGTTTGTCGGCCGTCCAGATCGGCAGGGAAAACTTGTCAAGCGATATGTCAGTCACCAAGTTCAAGCAGTATTAAAAACACCAGCGCGAAGCAATGACACAAGGGACTGGAGGACTCACCTTGATAATCGAACTACTGTTCTTGTCCCCCTCAGGGGGATAGTGGGCTACTTTCCACCCGGTCACCAAACCAGCCCTCTCGGCAGCTGTCATAACTTTCCGCTCGAGGTTTTCTTCGCGACCCACGAAACCCTCGCCAGTGATTCGGAAGTCGTATTTGACGGCTTTCATCTCGAAATCGCACCAGATGTGCGCGCTTCTCCAGTCCTCCCTTTTCGGTTGGTCGCGGAGAGGAAGGGATTCATTGACTGGAAGGGTGTCATTAAGAGACAAGAGGGAATCGTCGTCCGGAGGGTGTCCATTGGCGGGAAATGCGGCGACTGAGATACCCAGGAGAAGGGCCGCGATCAATTTCATTAGCGGAACCATGTTGCTAGGAGTCGGTCGAGATCAGGCAGGCACCAAGGCGAACGATGAACGTGGATGTGCGAAGACGGCACGGAGTGTCAACGTATTCCACACGAAAGACTATATTTCCTGAGTGTGCGGCATCAGTGTGGCAAGCGATCCAGTCAACGTGAGCATAATAGTCATTTCTGCTGTAAAATCGCAGACGTATCAAATAAGCAATATTAAAAAGCGCCTGCTGGTGATCGTGTGCTATTTACGCCTATCAATTGGTGAATCGATCAAGTGGCCCAGTGCGGAAATGTAATTTGTAGGAGCTTGACGCTGATTGGCTTGACAATTCATACCAACCTTTCTTACTCAGCTTCTCGGTATAAGAATCCCGCAGTCAAAGACAAGACAACATCACACTCATTGTTACTCGTCACCGCTAGCTTATCCAGACGGTGAAGCTCAACTTATCTTGAGAAAGTGCACCTGACTTGGCCTTGACTGTCACACCACGAGAAAAAGATTTTCACACAGCTCATCCAACCACACTGGCAAATCAGAAAGAGCAAAACGTGTAAACCGATACCGCTTCCAAGTATTGACGCAATGCCTGCAAAGCAATTGGCCAAGTCAAGCCTCTCCACGCCACCGGATACTTACCTCTACACGCTCGCCCGCACTGGTTCCGACTATGCCACAATCGGCTCAGACGACTCGCTCCGGATCTTCAGCGTCCCCAGTCTCAATCTGACTCGCACATATGCTTCCGCACACAAAGGCATCTCATGTCTTATCACTGCACCAGACGGCACGAATCTCTTCACCGCCGGCCGCGATGGTGTCATCCGCCTCTGGGACCCCAGGAACCCATCGCCCAAACCCATCCTCGAGATCCGTGAGCCCAAAGGCGCCGGCTTCTCAGCTCTAGCTTGCGCTGGTAACTTCCTTGCAGCTGGTACTGAGAGCACGAAAGAGGGTCTCGGCGATGTCAGTGTGCTGGTTTACGACTTGCGCAGCCCGGGTGCGCCGGTGAGGAGTTTCGTCGAGAGTCACACGGATTCGATCACACAGCTACAATGGCATCCGACGCAGCGGAACTTGCTCCTGTCGGGTTCTACGGATGGACTGGTGTCGGTCTTCGATGCTGAGGTGGCAGAAGAGGAAGATGCGCTGATGCAAGTTCTCAACCCACGCAGCGCGGTGCATTGCTCTGGCTTCCTTGCCGAGGATCAGGTCTATGCACTCAGCACGGATGAGCAGTTCTGGGTGTACGGGTTGGAGAAGACTGGAACTGCGGAAGAAGAGGCCTTGCCTGTGAAAGAATTTGGCGACGTGCGAACCGAGCTGGGTTGCATGTACGTTATCGATGTGGTAAAGGAGGCTTTCATGTCTGACCCTGTGTTTGCGCATGGTCACAACGACAAGCAGACGCTGGAGATCACACAGCTGAAAGGCCCGAGCTGGGAGTTCGGAGAGACGATCGAGTTACCTGGTGCGCACGGAGAGGAGGTTGTGCGTGATCTGAAGTTTGTGGATGCGAGCAACGTGTTGAGCTGTGGCGAGGATGGCTTGGTCAAGCTTTGGGCTATTGTTGGAGGAGAGAGTGGTGATGCAGGCAAGGGTAATGGATCTGTGTCTAAGAAGGCGAGGAGGAAGGGCAAGAAGGAGGAGAGGTTTGCGCCGTATTAGACAGTCTCTAATGGTGGGCGAATCTTGGGCAAGCCTCAATCCTCACTGCAGAGCGATAGTGAAGTAGAGCTTTGAGCCTGAGGCTCGATTCTACCGCCATCGCACCTTCCGCCCAGCTCACTTCACCCTCAATTTCGTCTCGCCACATCACACTTTACTCACCATCGACTTCTACCATCAGCCCAAAATACCATACATCAGTGAATATTATCGAAACAGCGCCCGAAGCCACCATAACGATTCTCACGCTTAACTCACGATGCCGGCCACATCTCCTGCTCGGGACGTTCTCGATCTCACCGAGGATGGGCATGTCAAGCGAAGGCGCACATCCAAGAGCCCGGAACGTGACGCGGTCGTTGCATGTGCAGACATCAACGAGTAAGTGGCATTGACGAAGCTCGAGTACGCGCATCTGCTGACAACGGGGATAGGACACGTCCATCGACAAAGCACTTGACATTTGTTGCCATCGAAAAGGAAAAGACGCACACATGCGGCCGCAGCACATGCGGTGACACCACTCGCATCTTGGTGCCCCAGCAAATCTTACAGACGATTCCATTCTACAAGTCCGAGCTTGAAAGTGCCCTGAGTACGACAAATCCCAACGAAATTCCTACAATAAAAAATGCGAAGATCCCAAGCGCCGGTGAAAAAGCTTTCGTCAAGACCATCAACCTTCTCGGCGGCGCTCCGCTGCCTGTCATTGACACCCCTGGATGCGAGGAAATCGAGACACTCACATCCCTCCTTGCTGTGTACGACACTTGCATCCAACTCCAGACAGAAGAACTCGAACGTGCCGTACTCGACCACATGGCAAACTACGAATACCTCAAGCTGAAAACCTTCACCGACTTCGCAAGGGAAGTCTACGGAGACACAGGGTCAAAGAAGCGTGCGGTGGACTCTTCCATCGGTAAAGTTATCAAGCTCAAGCTTACTGCGCTGTTCCAACGTTTGCTGCAGGAAGGAGAAGAGAAACGAATCATTGCCCTGGGCGGTGTCCTCGGCACTGAGCTACTCGAGGTCATCGTCAAGTACTACTCTGGTGTCGCGAACATGAAGTTCGAGCAGAATTAATGAGTGTAAAGGTTGATGTGGTTTCCGCATGTGATTATGCTCAGACATGCAGGTCTTACGCACTAGCTTGTGTACAATTGCTTCTTCTTCACTGCTCTGAGGGTTCGAATCGAGTACGCAGGCCACTGAGTTTCATGGACCCATGGTGTCTGATCTCAGGAGTGATTGTGCTAGTATTTTTCGTATAGAAAATGGAACAGAGTTGCTTGCTTCGAAATACTTTCCACAACATTCAATTCATAAAGTTTTGAGAGCGACCTAAACAATGAGCCAAGTAGAGCGTTCATAATTGGGGCTCTCTTCAAAATCACCCATCACCTCACCAGAACTACATTCGGAGCAAGTTCACTCGCGACTGCATGGTTCACTTGAAGCCTGGCGCAATCACATGTCACGACGCAAATAGAGTTTGAACGAGCTCAGCCATCACGTGAAGTGGTTCACCACTCCCTGATTCCCTTTCTCGTACAACATAAAAGTATTTCGCTGCCTGAATCCTTGACCTCCACTTCACCACATCATCGCACTATCACACCAACATGGCGCCACCATCAGCCGCCCACCCGCGCGATGCGCGCTCTACGACTGCTGGCTCTGGGTATGTCACAGATAGATTCATTCATGGTAAATGGCTCCGCTAACGAATTGCAGATTCGCCGTGCCATACAACTCCAAGTGGATCTTCGTCAAGTTCGTCGAGTCCACGCCTTACTGGGGCTTCGATGGAGAACCAGAACACTCCGAAACAATTACTGTAATGCTCCCCGAGTACGTTGTACGCCAGATACCTCGCTACGAATCGACGCTCGACGCAGAGCTCGCCAACCTCAACTACAACGAAAATGCCTTCATTACCATCGAAGACAACTGCATGCACGACAAGGATGTCTACAACTACGCCATACAGTTCCTCGCCAGCGGTTTCCTCCCGAAGCTGGAAGGCGACGAGCCCACTTGTATTGGGACACTGAAAGATCTCACTCTTCTCTACGACTTCAGCGTGAAACTCGACGTTCAGGAGCTGAAGCTGGCGGTGACCCAGCACATCGACAACTTCAAGGGCCTCACGCTGCCTGCCTTCCTCGAGTTTTCCCACAACTACTACGCGAACGACGGAAACAGCCACGACGGCGAGAACGACAGCCTTGCGCTGCTCATCAAAAAGAAACTTGCGAAGTTCGTGCCGCAGATCATCAAGCGCAAGATGGTCTTGGAGATCCAGAAGTATGGCAAGCTCGGTCAGCAGTTCGTGGAGGTCCTGGCAGAATCTTACACTACTCACAAAGAGGCCGTGAAGAGGAAGTTCCTGGAGATCAGCGATGACGAGCAGGAGCCGGTGAAGCAGGAGCCGGACAAGCAGGAGTTGCACGAGGATGGGCACGAGTGGTGGTAAACCACTCTCTACCATGCTACGAGCTGAGAGTGCATAGCAGGTGCTCTGCTTGAAGTTACGATGCCATTGCTGTCGAATGAAGTGAAGGCTTGCGAAGATTTTTGCCGAGCGACTTTGTGCGCGCTCCGCCTCGTTTGGTCCATACTTCCAGAAACTGCGTTACCTTTGCCATTGAATATTTTTTGTTGTGTTTCAAACATTTCATACTCTACTTCTTAGTCTGATCGTCACATGTTTTTTGATTAGGCTGTGTCGCTCAACATGGACTGTGATTTGTCTGGAGCTCTGGCCACTTACTGAATTGGACTTTAGCTCCGGTCAGTATGATTGCTTGGAGTGCTTGAGATCGCAACCGATTACTACCTACCCAAACTGATCAAGCCATTGTTGGAGCCATGATGGGTCCCACGAGCGCCTCTTATGTACGCTGGCAGGAGCGGCATCAGACCCACAAGTCACAATCGCATGACTTCGACGTTCTGGCACTGGTTCATCAGATCTAATAGATTAAGCACTGTTTCCCTGCCTAACATCTGCTCCCTCAAGAGCAGCGATATGCTATCATACATAGAGCGTTTGAACCTCGGTTCGTCAGCCATAGTGTGTCTGCATAGCATGATAGGACAGGTTAGGGCATCCACTCAGCTCTCTGTAATTCATCTGACAAGTGTTTCCAGCAGGAAGCTGTGCGATACTTGGCCTCCATACCGCTTTACTTCGAATTCGACCTCGCGGATCATCGCTCTGTCTCTCAGCTCATCCACTCTAGCAGCCTCGGTCCATTCGACAAGGACGATAAGATGAAGGTTGTAGTCTCTAGTGTCGACGCGCTTCGGCTTCCCGCGATTACTTGACTCCTTTGAGTACACAACTCATCGGGCACGATAGCGCCTGGGACTTGAGTGCTCGCAAGGCAGAATGCCGAGTACAACATGGGTCAAAAGAAACAACCTTTGATAGTCGGAGAATACTGGGGTGACTCTTGCTGGTCCCTTGCAGCGATAGAGTGCTTGCATAGCTAGCGCCTTGGCCCAGCCCGATGGCTTGCAATCGTTAAAGGCAAACATGACCTCCCTGCTCACCTTCGTGTCTATGCTCTGGCTGCTGCCTAGTTATGAACGCATCCAAGACGTACCGACCCTGTGCTTGATCGCTGCATCTGCACGACGCTTTGATCGTGTCTAAGGTATCCTTCGCGCATCGATCATACTACAAACGGCACACATGCAAATAACTCTTCTCTCCGCCTAGAAACGGCAAGGGTGAAACACCACCATGCACGCCACGCCGGCTGTGCGAGCTACAAACCAATCTATCGGACCCCCTGCCGCTCTGGCTCATCCTTTGACTCAGCACCACTGAGCTTTATTGCAGTCCCGTGATATCGCGTGGAGTTCGCGTCGCGCCTTCATTGGACACGCGTCTGGTGCTTGCAGGCCGGACCGTCGTGGCCGGGCGGCCTTGTCACTGCTTTCGTATGCTACGATACGCACTGCGTTTGTAATGTGTCGCTTGCGGAGGTGGAAGGGGCGAGATCTGCGGGAGATGAGAGGAGGTGTGGGAGGGCGTGATTCTGGTGTTGCCGGGCTGCTGGGTTCTTGGAGGCCGTTCATGTGCGGTGGTCCAGGTACCGAAGCGTACATATACCTCCTCTTCCACGCTCTAGCTGGTGGGGAGGGCTTGTACCTCTGTCTTGTCCCTCTAGTGGCACCATCGTTTTGACCCATGTGAGCAGCCATGTTCTCCTCCAGCAAAAGCCGGTCGCACCGAGAGAGCTTTGGCTATCGAGCTGGCAAGTCTACGAGCAGCAAAAAGCAGAGGTCGTTCAAGGATCTCAATAAGGCGAGTAGAATCATAGCCCAAGCGGCATCGCAGGCTTCTCCCTCGTCGCAGAAGAGCCCGTACACACCAACCTCGCCGTAAGTTCCGCCTCCCACCGACTATCGCTTTGTCTTACACGTCCATAGCCCACTCAACTCCTCCATCGTCACGATAGTGGTTGGCCCAGCACAGCGTCTCTTCGCAGCTCACGAAGACGTCCTCAGCAAATCCCCTTACTTCGCACAAGCCTGTCGAGCACAGTTCTTCGAAGCTGCAAACAAACGCATCGAACTCGCCAACGAAGACCCGGAAGTGTTCTCGGCCGTGCTGGAATATTTGTACAAGGGAGATTACACGCCACATCTGGCCCATGATAAGAAGCGCCAGAGCTTCTATCTCACAAAGACCGAAGGCCAGACGCCCGATGCTACTGTGCAATACAATGGCGTGAGCGTTCTGAAGGACACAGTCATCTACGTACGTGTATACGCTTGCCCAAACCCGTGAACAACGAACTGACGATCGAGCAATAGTGTGCCGCCCATCGCTTCGCCCTCCCACACCTGCAAGCTCTTGCACTCAGGAAGCAAGGCCTTCAATCAGGCATACATGCCAGCACCATTCTGTCTTCCGCTCGTTATGCGTACTCCCACACACCGGCTTCAGACTCTAGCCTACGAGCACACTATCTTGCACTCATCATCCGTAGCCGCGCGACTTTCAAGCGCAGTGGCACTATGCAAGCCGAGATGATGGCTGGTGGTTCTGCGCTATGGTTTGATCTCTTCGTGGCGATGGTGGAGCATCTGGTCAGTACTATCAATGGTCACACTATCTTGCATTCAATACTGACGCGGTTTGCAGGACGACGTTTCCAGCGCCAGGGCAAAGCACTGAGCATTAATGATGAACATTGTTTGCACACGTGTGCTTTATTACTGGGAGATGTTTTCAACCCGGAGTTTGTTTTTATGATGTATGTACGGTACGCTTAGGTTGTCACACTTGTATTCTATACTTCTCTTTCCAGATGTGCATGCAGGCTGTCTCAGTTGTCGCCACAGCGGTTTCGTTATCTCAAGGAAGCGTCAATCATTGCACACCTGTCGTCAGCCCGTGATGTGATGTAGTCATCGTACAGGCTAAACGCGGTTCACAAAGCATACGTTCGGTTCCAATGTAATCGTTGCATTGGACCATTCACGCTCTTCGATAGTGTAGATACACACATCGCGCGGTCTAACCAGCATAGCTTTCGCAGACATCTACTCCCTTCATGGATGTTGCATATAATAATATACCATAACATAATCCTCCGCGAAAGATACGGTTCCTTTGTTCTGCCTATCACGAACAAAAAAGGTCAAAAACATACAACAGGCGGGATTCCCAGATGGTCACCCACTCCAGTACTAGTCGCCCGGTTCAGTGCTTATGTATGGCAGAGCGGACGGGATGCCCAGTTTTCACTGACCTATGGTCGTATGTATTGACGCTGCCACAGCCAAAATCTATATAATACGCAATATTAGGGAGCTATAGTACCTGTACAAAAAGCCACAAGATTGAAAACGGTTTAGCTCTTAAGCAACAAGGGCAACGCCACATAGCATGCAATAGACAATATAACAAAGCAGATATGAAACAGCCAACTTTGTACCTCCACGATCATGCTTGATGCACTGAAACAAGTAGTAGATTCCATACATACTGATCCCAACTCGTCCTCAACGTGCTCCAATCAATCGCAGATCGACGAACGTTTATGCCATGCGGCAGTCCAGTGTCCGTTACACTGTCTCTAAGATGCCATGGTCTATGATACAAAAGAAAAACGCAACGCCAAAAGCGGGATATCATGAAAAAGCAAAAAGGCGACATATCTTCTGGGCAAAAATGGGAAAGAGGGCTCCAGCCGCCTGTCGAGTTATGAGTGGACCGCCGGGCGTGTCGGCGTCTTTCCAAAAAATAGTCTTGGGTGGTAATCGGGCGGTCTTGAGTAGAGGCCGGCCTACTACTGACTGACCCGATCATCGGGAAAGGACCGGGGTAGCGCCAGGAATCCCCATCAAATGGCAGAGATAGCAGCATCAAGCACTCATCGCCGGTGACCCGATATCGGATTATCGTCAGGTCTGTTTGTAACAAGCTCTGGGCCTCGGGCGTTAAGAAGTGAGGAGGAAGGGCATCCGCATATGTTGTCGAAGATCCAAGTGTCGTCTACTCAATCGCGGCTACCATTGGCCCAATACTGGAAACCCATAGCACCAACCAGAAGCGCGACAGGAGCCAGGTAGTGGAGGAGAGCTAGTCATAATATGCGACAAGAATTGCTCTGGTACCTACATTATCAAGAAAAAGCAATATATTAGCCAATCTTCCTTGCGCCAATTCAATATTTTTGTAAACCAAAAGTGATGTTGTATCATTCTCGCTACCACGGAATTTGCAGCGTGTATCTCTGGTGATGCTCGACCGCCGGTTGTGCTGCGCCGAGAAGGCATGTAAATTAGAGGAAGACCGATCACGAATCTGAATCGCTGGTATCGCCACTGTAAACATCATAGGGGACAACGGTCCCAGTCCTTCTCGGCGCACGCACAGGCGGTCAGCTTCTTGTCGACGGGCCATGAGGTAAAAGCACAGCGCACGGCAAACAAGAAAACAAGCACGAACATCAACGTTGGAAAGAGGAAATCGACTTACCATCGCTGCCCTTCTATCCTTCGGATCCAGCCTGCGGTAATCTTCAGGCGCTGCCTGACTGTGGTGGTTGGAAGAAGCTTGTACTTCTCCTCGTCGCTGATTGGTAAGACGCTTGCGAACCAGAAAGGGAATAATGCAGGGTCGTTCGGAGGTTGACCGTGTGTATCAAGTACGCGCTGTTGTAGCCAGTTGGCGCTTCTCGCGCGCATGCGGTTAATGAAAGAACTTCCGATCTCCAAGAGCTCCCGAGTGGAGGTGCGATCGAACGAGGCTTCAGCTGATTCTGGTGTATATGCAGGGATTCCATTGATCGTAGGTGGTGGAGCCGAGACAGTGGACATGGACATTTCCAGCGCCTCCAGGCGTTCTTCTTCGGCCGTCGAGACGTCATCGATGCGCTCTACATCGCCTACGGAGTATCCATCGTGGAGGCCATGGGCACGCACGCGGAAGCGAAAGGTGCCGCGGCATTCGATGAGGCTGGTACCGTCTGCCAGCATTTGGCTGTGACTGATGTGCATCATGGTGCCGTATTGGTAGAAGTGAACGGAACCCAAGTCTCCCTGCGGTTCGCTGTATCGGTTGTACATAAGCATGCCGAATTCTCGGTTGCCTTCTAGACAGCGGCGAAGCATAAGCCTGTAGCGTGGCTCAAAAATCCGCAGGAAAGTGGGCGTATTGGGGAACGAAAGTGCACAGACAAAGAGAGGCGTATGGAGAGTACCCTCGCCACCAGTTTCTTCGAGCTCAACAGCTTGTCTCCGTGAAGCCACTGTCTGAGGACATAATGAATCAAGTAGTGATGTGAGTGTCTTGTTGTTCGGATGTCCCGTCAATGAAGGAGGTAAGCCAAGACCGCGGCGACAAACTGGACAATGCAGGGAGTGGTCCAGAGTTCGGGTAAGGCAAATACGGCAAAGAGTATGGCCACAAGGAGTCGTTATGGGATCCAGAAGTAGATTGTAACAGACTTGGCAATCAACGTGTTGATGTGTAACTTCCAATATTTCATGTAGAATGTCTTGGTCCAAGATATGCTGTGCATCGTCTGGTGTTGGTGTGGAAGGGTATGCAATGTCGTTCGCACGGTAGAGTTCTCCTTTTGCCGCCAGCGAATACGTCGCGACCAATCGTCCACCAGGCAGGGTTTGCGCGGTGTCTTTTTCTCGCACTGGGTCGCCACTGACTATTTCGTCCCATCGTTCTAATTCCTGCACCATGGTAGTTGTGTTGCCAGCTACGGAGAGTTGTCTCGCCACAATCTCTGCTATGGCGTCCATGAGCTTGCTCACTGTGACATCCACACTGCAGTCCATAGCCGGATGCTCGTGCCCACAATCTGCAAATGGACACTCGATAGCCTGTCGACGTCCGGGCAGATCAGGATATGAAACATTTTCCCTCTCGTGCAATTGTGGCACGCATTGTCGACAGAGAGTATTGCCGCATGGCAGGGTCACCGGCGTCCGGAAAGGTCTCGAACACAACGGGCATTGTATAAGACGCACCAGGGCGCGGGCATCTTCGTGGGCTGCTAGACCGATGGGCGGGTTGCTATCCACGTCCAGTTCATCTTGGCTCATAAAGTCACGCGCCGGCGCCAGCGCCGTGCTTTTGTATACGGATGTCGTTCTGCGCGGCTCTTCTTCACCAGTGGGAGAAGCCTCGAGTGGAAGGTCTCCGGGTGCAGCGTGAATCGCACTCATTAATGCTTAAATGTATCGAGGTCCAGGCTTTGTCGGCTCCATAAGCCGCAAGAGTTCTCTACGGCGAAGGCTGCTGGGTCGGGTGGGCAAGGCGAGGGGAAAACGATATCCCGTTCGCGCAAGTACTGCCAGATGCAGTGCCCGTTATCCTTATCTGATCCTTCTCTGAGCACTCTTTTGCAGGCGCCTTGCTAATATCTTAAAGTGGTCGTGAATGTCTTGATTGATTGTGGTTGTGGCGGGGTGCCGGGATCGATGACGTCGGTCCCTCGCGTGGGATTTGGAAGGGTCGAGTGGTTTGCAGGCGCAGTCCCAAGCGGGCGGGACGTGAAGACTTTCGGAGAGGGAGAGGTGTGACGGGGTGAGGCGGTGTCCAGTGCTAGCACAGCAGGGCAGCGTCTTGTGTCCAGAGGGTGAGGTCGTGTACGGAGAGTGGTCAGGGTAGGAATATGTTTGGTCGTATGTGAGAGCGGGCGAGAAAGAAGCAAGCGCAAGGATAGGGCAACACAAGATGAGGAATAACAGCACTACGACTACTGCAACCCAGCTGCAGCGCGCGGTCGACGACGACACGACTAGGCCCGGGTGGCAGCAGGGTACTTTGGTACGTGTGGCACTTGGCCCGGCGGGCGCTCACGAGCTGGACGTGATGCTGGCCCAGCGCAGCGATCGCAAGTAGACGCAATCGGGCACCGCGATCGAGAATACAACTCCCGGATCGAGGCATCTCCGGGAAGCCGTGGGCAAACGACTGAGCATCTCCAGAGCGTGCTCTCTGCTAGGGCAGACCTCTCCACATTCGCACTCTTCGCGGAGCCGGTCTTGCATGCGAATGCGACTATCGCTCACACTGCGGCCGTGTTACACGACTGAAGGCCAGAATACTGCTATACAGCGCCTCTAACGGTTGATGGACTGTTCTGGAACTCAATTTCGAACTGGCACCGCCAAGGTCCGAGCCACAACCGACCGACGCCACATCTGATCCGAAGAGTCGACTTTGTCCGAAACCGAGAGTGATTAAGTGTGATATAGGATTGTCTGCAACCTGATCGCGTCCGTGTCGATCGAGAGCGGTAGTGTTATGACAACGACGTCTCTACCTCGAAATCATTCAGCATAGTCAATGCAGCGGTCTGAGTAGTTGGTGCGTTTACGCATCGAGATCTTGCAACGATTGAATTGAAATCGTATGCAAGACTAGCGTACTCTTGCGGACTCAAAAGCGAAGCTGTCTTGCGAACACGCAAGCTCTGAGGCTCTACAATTCCAAAGCACTAACAACAGCTCTGGATGATCATTCGATAGTAGCTACGTATACCATCACCGGGCCAATCGGAGGAGCAAGTGATCGGACTGTATATACATATATTCGATTGCGACATCTGGACATCAGAGTGTGACGAGGGTTAGTGTTGGGGTGTGCCGTTCTTCTTTTCCACGTCGATACATGTAATGTACATGTATATATTTGGATTATCTCTTCAAAATTTTACCATGCTCAGCCTCCTGGGGACTTCGGTATGCCTCTAGAGTCGGATGTGCGTAGCAATACATGTAGTGATCGAAGGAACAGCATATCTGGTGCCCAAAAAACACAGAAACGAAGCTCAAGCCTCCATTCTCCCGGAACGATCATCCGAGGAAAACACAAGTCACGCACCCTTCCACCATCGGACATCTGTTCAACCTAGTGTCAAAAGTCAACAGTAGAAAGCAGTGCACAGGTACAAATATTTCGATAAACAGCACAGGAAAAAGCCACTGGATATTCGTGCGCCTTCGAACCACTAAGGGTCTAGACCTCAAAGAGCGCCGGAACTGCCTCCGTACCAATAAGATAGATAAATTGTCCCTTGGTCACCGCTTCGCAACGCTCCCGACACCAACGAGTCAATGACCCGTGTCCAAAAAACTCCAACAGAAAACCCCGAACCAAACGCCATGCGCCATGCGAACCAAACCCGATCAGTCGTAACACATCCCATCAACCGCTGTCGTCATCACTACTACTGTCACTCCCACTCTCATCTTCTTCCAACACGATCCTCCGCAGCACGCCCTTTTCGAACAAGTCGATTACGAATCGCCACTGCTGGACGCCGAAGCGGTGACCGCTTAAGACATCGAGTGCGCGCTTGAAGACGACGTCGCTTGCGAATCCAGGTGCTTTCTTGCGGTGCTTGAGTGCATTCAACTCGCCCACAGCCTTGTTGGTAAGCACCGAGTTGCCTAGCTTAGCAATTGATGCAAGGATCGCAGTATTGGCCGGGTCAGTGGCGCGCGGATCTGTTGCGAGGGCGAGAGCTTTCGGTTGTTGTTGATTGCTGCGAGTACGAGTTCGAGTGCGTGTTGCGATGGTGCTGGAGCCTATCGTTGCGTGGGTGCCTAGGTTGGCGAAAGGCTGCAGGGAGAAGAGCTTGTTGAAGTCCAGCGGCAGAGAGTATCCCAGACTCTCGCCGAGGACGTTCACAGTCCCGTCCCAGCCATATTCAGCGAGAATCTCCTGCCCATGCAAGCTTCTGGAGATCAGCCCAAGAACGAAGAACGCCGTACCTCTGAGGGTCATGACTTCGGACGTTTCTGCAATCTGCACAATGTACTTGACGACATCGGTATTCTCGAGGAACGGCGCGCCGAGCTCCATCGATCCGACGTTGCCAACGGCCCACAAGCAACCTTTGACTTTCAGTATTGTTTCGCAGTCTTCGCTTTCTGTTGCAAAGTCTTGAATTGTCGCGGCGAACTCTTCGAAATGGCCCTTTGCCTTGAGTAGTTCACAACCTTCCGCTGTCCTCGAAAGCTCACGGTAGAAATGAGGTGGGACGTGCCCGTAATTCCGCGGCTCGATGCTATCCTCAAACGTTGACTGTGGTTTCTCCGGCACGTCCGCAAGCGCTCTTGCGAGCGATGCCTCGACCAGTGTGACATACGAGTCGTTGCGGCCAAGGAACCAGTCGTCCATCTCCTTGGTGATGTAGTCCAAGCCATCAAGATAGTGGTAGCCGACGGAGGTCGACAGGAAGCGAAGGAGCAGCGGAGCGCCGATCTCGCCAAGATGATCCAGTGCCGGTCGACACTTGACCACGTACTCCAGTGATCTAATGTTGTCGCAGGCCTCTTCCAAGATCTTGATGGCCACCTCGCAGACTTCGATCTCTGGGTCGTATAGCTGACTTACTAGCAGCTTGACTGACCACTCCGCAGCGCCGCCACCAACCGTCTGTGGCTCAATTGGCATCATGGCATATTTGCGTAGTATCTTGGTAGCCGCCATGCGCATGTTCTTCGAACCAGCAATCATCGCTTTGGCGAGAATGATGCGCGGGTGGCTGTCCAAGGTGTAGTCGAGATTCGTGAGCAGTGTCATGATCAGATCGTCGCGATCTCGCAGCTCCACGATGTGGTATAGCATGTTGATGATGCGCCAACGCTCCAGAATTTGCAAGCCTTTGCTGTCGCTGCAAAGAACTCCCAAAAATGCGAAGTACCCTCCAACTAAGGTCTCAGAAAGGCGTTCAGGTGAGAACAATGGCGCAGTAGATGTGATACCGCTCATCGGATCTTTCTGTGCAAGGCACTCGGCGATTTGAGGTATGAGTTTGTTGTCTGCGAGATACTTTGCACTATCGGGAGTCTGTAGGAGGGTACGCACAAGGGAACAACCAGCTCGAACATATCGCTGGTTGACCTTGGTGTTGGGAGCATCAGAAAATCGGAACTTGAAGGGTCGCAGGAAGCCAAGCAATCGATGCACGAATTTGGTTATCCGTGTAGCTTCATCAAGACGCTTGGGATTTTGCATTGGTCCATCAATAAGAGATTGGATCAAAGACCAGTTCCACTTGTTGTAGTTGACCGTGTTTAGCACGCCAGTATCAAGCATTTTCTGCCTGAATTGCGCTTCGTCCATCGAAGCTTCAACCTGAGACTTGGAAGCTGCCCGAGTCCGAGCGGCTGATCCGTCCTCTTTGGTTTGTATTTGTGATGCTTGTCCGGCCACAGATCGATACAGAGTACGATTGACTCTGTCGACCTCGTATACTGTCGCAGTAGCTTGCACGCGTCCCTCGGTGTGGAAGTCGATGGCAGACGAGAACAAGCCTGGCATGACTTGCAGTTCCGCGCTCCATGCGCTCGGTAACAAATCTCCTGCCATCTTGAGCACTTTGGCGAGGAGTAATGATGTCTTCTTTCGCAGCTGTACGCTCGGCGAACTGCTTTCTGCATGCATGAGCGCTCGCAACAGACCCTGTCTGAGCAAGATCGCCAATACCACAGCAATGAAATGCTCGACCAAATTTCGCTTCTGCGGATCTTCTTCAGAATGAGAATTACCCTCTCGCGATGCATCGTCGGCTCTGAGATTTGTAACTCGACCGTAGGTTGTAAGCCTCCTGCCGCCGATGAAGGAGCTTGCCCAGGATGGGAATTGGATCCTCAAGATGTCCGCAATCAGATCTGTCACTGCATTGCGCACCGAGGCAGTCGATATATAAAGTGATGAGACCACTGATCGTACAGGTAGGAAGTCGTGCAGTGAGAGTGTCATCAAACCTGACCAACTCTTGAACATACCAGCGATCACTCTGGAGCTCGCTTTTAGCCTCTCCTCGTGCCCATGTGAATTGTACGGTTCTGTGAAGGACGCAAATGCCGAGCTGAACTCGAAGCCGTTTCGGAGCATGCCTCGACGAGCTGGGAGATCCATCAGATGCATGAACGGCGTGATGAGTGTTTCTGGCGCGTGGTATGCGCCATTGCCCATTGATTCAGACAGCACAGTGACACCGCCTCCTTCAACGACGACTTCAGGGTCTTTGAGGAGTATTTCTGCCAGTGTAAGACACGCAATACTTCGTAGCTGATCATCGGCGTGGTCTGCCACGGCGACAAGAACGCGTACGACCGATCTGTGGATTTCCTTCGTCCCACCCTTAACATCCAGAAATGCGCGCACAAATTTCAGCGCCTGTTCACGTTCCACTCTAGCCTTGCTGTCCTTGACCAGAGAGAGTATCACGAGGTAGTCTGTGTGCAGTGATCGAATCGTTTGTAGTGATTTTCGATCCGTGATCGCATAACGCAGCAACCTGTAGCCTGATGCAACAACTTCTCTGCTGTCACTCAGAAGTAGTACCTGCATGCGCAATCCGAATATCGACCATGCCAGATCATACTTGAGTGTTGGATGCCGCTTGAAGAGTTCCACGAGCTCGTTCGCGTGGTTGACGTAGTAGTCGGATGGTAGATCTGCTGCCTCTAGGGCTTGTAATATCTCGGCGAGGATATATGAGGGCGACTCAGACTCTGGGTCGTATTCAGGCTCGTCCTCGTCTTGCAGCATAGTCTGTTGAGTAGGTGGCGACCTGACCGGTGCTGCTCTGAATAGCTGTGCTGATATCCTCTCCTTGGGACTGCTCATCGGTAACTCCTTGCTTCTTTGTATTTCGGCACTGAGATCCAGTTTCAATTGCGCGATCTTCCGGTTCGATGTGTTCAATTCAGATTCCACCACCCGTCTTTGTTCTCGAATATGCTTCTCTTTCTTGGTGTTCAGCGCCTCGAGCAGATTCTCCGTACCAATTTTGATCTTCGTCTCTTTCTCGATCTTGTCTCGAAACTCCGCCTGACGCTGCTCCGTCGTCGATTGGCCTGACAGTCCGCCATCTTCGAGGTTTCCAAAACTGCCAACCTCGTATCGAGGGACGTCGGGCCGTGAAATGGTGCCCTTTAATTCTGACGTGAAGCTCCCTGGCGCCGGGCCATTCCTCATGAAGGATTTCGCAGTCGCAAAGCTCGCCGCTGACGGTGTCCGGCCATCTCTGCTCGGCCTGGCGGGTGGTGCCAGCGCATCGTTGGAGTACGTGCCCGTGTTGGGAGCTTGAGGACGCGGTGTTGGCGTCATCTAGAAGCGGCGCGAATGCGCTGCTCACCGCCCGCACCAAAATACTCTGGCTGTCGGACGTCTGCGTGCATGGAGGACGCAATGTCGAGCGCCGGCGGGCATCAGTGAGCGCGGCGTGGGCTTGCTGGGAGGAGGGCGCAGGACGCCAGCAAACAACGTCCACACCAGCACGGCTGAGTGCGAGCTTCTGTGTTTTCCGGTCGGCGTATGTGTGAATGTGCTATGGCGAGACGATCGGCCGCACCGTCCGTCGTGTGCCTTGTTTGTAGGATGCGACGATTAGGCTGGCATTCCCAAGTCCTAACGGGCAACCAACGGCCGCTGTCGTCAAGTCTTCCAACGCGCGCGGGGAGACACAATGCTTCCATCAGGGACCGTGCACGTATGCTATACACGATGACATGTTTTTTTCATGGAGGTTGACTTAGCAGATATTCTGTGCCTCAGATTATTACACAGAGTACAGCTTACTTTACTCACAAGGCATTCAAGATGTAAGAGCCCACGATGAGTGCATGAGTTTGAAATCAGTTTCTTCATTTATCGTTACTCGTTGGCTGTTTCATCGAGCCGTGAATGCTGATGTCTGCAGTATCTCGTACGTGCAGCCAGCTTATCGAGATGCAGGAAGCATCCAGCTGCGGCGCACACTGCCTTCAACAAGATGTGTTGGCGTAACATGCCCAGCTCTCGATTCGACCCTCCACCTTCGATGTCCTCGACAACACCTCCTAGTCCACCACAATGACTTCGGCCTCGCCGCCCTCGCCTCCATCGAGCTCGCCATTATCGTCCGCCACTCCCTCGTCATCAGTGTCTTCTATCTCATCGCCGTCGTCATCCTCATCGTCCTCGCTGTTGTCACTATCATCGCTGAGATCTTGTTTCTCAACGAAGGTTCGCTTGCCAAGATCTTCCAACCAGTCCTTCACGTTGCTTCCGACACGCTTGCGGTAAGAAACCTTGCCTTCAGGATCTTCAAACTTCTTCTCTCCATTTCCATCGACTGAGACATTTTTGGCAAACTTCACTTCTGTAACGTGGTACTTGACCACCTCACCAGCGAAGCCTATCATGAACGTACTGACATGCTCGGGCGCCTGGAAGGCTTTGCCGATTTCGGGCAAATACGAAGCCCACAAACAATCAGCGTTGTCACCTCGATCTTCAAGGCTTTGAAGGTTGGCTTTCCATAACGACAGCGCTTTCAGTTTGGCAAATTTGGAGATGACCCGCAGCAAGGTCTTTGGTGTCACGTAGAGCATACCGAGGTCGAGGGTGTGGAGATGGTCTAGTGCGATTGGTGACGATCCGCTCTTTGATGCGAGCCCAGATGGCGTTCCGAGCCAGCCCAAAAACCCTTCGGTGTTGACGTTTCCAGAAGTAACGGCCATCGTGCTCGTGAAGTTCAATCGTAGGTGTTCTAGCAGGGGCGTGTGTTGGAGGAAATCTTGGAGATGATCGTGTCCCGTCAACCTCGAGCCTTGCTGGGGGATCACTCGAGCATCGTCCAGACTGAGAAGCAAAGTCCTGAGACCAGACAAGACTGGGGCGACATCGAGTTGTAGGTAAGCAAGATCAAAGGAGCGATCGGGCATCCTCCTCCTGCGCAAGAATGCCTCCAGATTTGTCGGTTTGACAGACGCTTTGCTAAGTGCGAAGAGAAGGATGGGAAGCATAGAATCAGGTGGCGCAAAACGAGGCCGAGAACGTTCTTGAGTGCCGCCCAGCGACCAGCCATAGCTTCTCCACTTTGCCCTCTCTCCATCTCTGTGACGTCCATTGCCGTCGTAATCGCGAAGGCCAACGCTGCGCAGATTGGGCAGCTTTGAGAAGGCATCCACAAGCAAGTCGCAAGCAGCGCCGGTGTTGAGGAACACATCGCGGCGAATGTCGGTGTGGTCATTGTAGATCGACTCGGGATCTTGTAGAGTGTCGAGGCCAATGATCACCTCTGTTTGTTGTCAGTCTGATGTTCTCTGGTAGATACTCCGGAGAGATATGTATTACCATTGAGATAAGGCGCCAGGGTAGGATGATTTGCAATGCCAGCGAGGGCATCGAGACTGACACGCTCAACCATGAATTGACGTTTGGTGAAGAACTCGAGGGCGAAGCGTTTGAACAAGTTGCGCTCGACATCCTTGCATGTGAGGCGGAAGCTGCCCAGTTCGACAGTAGTCAGGAAGGTTGAGATGCGAAGCATAAGCTCCGGTGGGAGTCGCAGCATATCAGGTGCCGTTGCCATGGTGGATGATGTTGGTGTCGGTGCAGTCCGACTCAATGGAAGAAAGGAGTGAATATATCAACCACGGCTTTCACTTGGTCACGCGAATTGCACGCGCGACTGCCTGCTCTGTCGCCTCACTAACTCGCTTGAACGTCACTCTAGTCGCACCAGCAGCAGGCAGAAGCCCAGAAGCGCGAAGCTCGGACACGCTCCTCACTCCTTCACCGGTGCGACCCTGAAGCGCGTTCGCCAAACAATAAAGCTCGCTTGCCCTCGACTGCATCTCGACTCTTTTTCAATGCAAAGATAAACTTTGTCCACTTCCTCACTTTACAACAAAACATCGTCACCGTGCAATGGCCCCTGCCACGCGACGCAAGCGCTCTGCGGATGCCGACGCCGATCCAGCGCCGCTCCCGGCAAAGCAAGCCCGAAAGACTAGGGGTCAAACGGCCATTGAAGCCAAAGCCGAATCAGAGTCCATTGGCGACGCAGACCACGACCAGACCTCAGAACCTGAGGTGAAGAAGCCGGCTCCGAGGAAGGGCAGAAGCAAGGCCACTGCCAAAGCTGAGCCGGTCGACGACGAGGAAGCCGATGTTGCTGAGCCCACAAAGGCTAAAGCAGCACCGAAGAAGGGCAGATCCAAGGCAAAAGCCGACCCCACCAAAGACGAGCAAGCTGATGATGCCGAGTCTGAGAAGACGAAGACCGCACCCAAGAAGAGCAGAGGCAAATCCAAAGTCAAGGATGAGCCCGCCGAGGACGAGGAGGCTGACGACGCCGAGGCGACAAAGTCTGCGCCCAAGAAGGGCAGAGGCAAGGCCAAGGTCAAGGAAGAACCGGCCGAAGACGAGCAAGCCGACGATGTGAAGCCCAAGAAGGAGGCGAAAGCCGCAACCACCACAGACTTCAAAGAAGCCCAGACAGCAAAGGCAGGAACAAGCCACATTCCACTCGACGACGGCTGCCACCTCACGTCATACCATGTCTACGTTGACCCGAACGACCAATTGATCTACGATGCCTCTTTGAACCAGACCAACGCTGGCCACAACAACAACAAATTCTATCGCGTTCAGGTGAGCTGCGTCCCATTGCGATTTTGTTGTATTCAGTTGCTGACTTTACATGACAGCTTCTCGAGAATGGAGCCGACTACAAGACCTGGACTCGCTGGGGACGCGTTGGAGAGCGCGGGCAGAGCGCAGTGCTTGGAAGTGGCTCTCTCGACGATGCTCTCAGGAACTTCGAGAAGAAGTTCAAAGACAAGTCAGGTCTGAAGTGGGCCGACCGTGGCGAGAAGCCAAAGGGAGGCAAATACGTTTTCGTCGAGCGCAGCTACGACCCCGACAGCGACGACGAGGGAGACGAGAAGGACGCTACCAAAGCCGGCGCCGAGCGTGAGCGCGATGACTACACGCCGCCGAAATGCACTCTTGAGCCTCCGGTGCAATCTCTCATGGAGCTGATCTTCAACACCAGCTACTTCGAAGCCACCATGGCTGCACTCAACTATGATTCTGCAAAGCTACCCCTTGGCAAGCTCAGCAAGGCGACTATTACTCGCGGTTACCAAGCGCTTAAGGAACTTTCAGATCTGTTGGACGATGCATCACTTGCAAGGAATTACGATATGTCTGCTCCTCAGGCAACCGAGCACCTCTCCAACCTCTACTACTCGACCATTCCGCACTCCTTCGGTCGCAACCGTCCGCCGATCATCCAGACCGACGAGATGCTGAAGAGAGAGATTGAGCTTTTGGAGAGCTTGACTGATCTCAAGGATGCTGACCTGATCATGAAGAAGGAGAAGAAGACTGACGACATCCACCCGCTTGACTCTCGCTACAAGAGCTTGGGTATGCAGGAGATGACACCTCTTGAGTCTGGTACCGATGAGTTCACCAGTATCAGTGACTACCTCCTGAAGACATGTGGCGCAACCCATCACGTGAACTACGAAGTCCTCGATATCTTCCGCATCCAGCGTGACGGCGAGGAAGAGCGTTTCCAGAACAGCATGTTCTCCGAGGTCAACGGTGACCGCAGACTTCTCTGGTAAGTTTGGCATTATCTTCAAAATGATAAACCTTACTGACCTTTCCTCCTCAGGCACGGCTCACGCGCTACCAACTACGGTGGTATCCTCGGACAGGGTCTCCGTATTGCTCCGCCGGAAGCTCCCGTCAACGGGTAAGTGAACGAAGGGTACAGCCCAATCTCGCAGTATGGCTTCAAACTCCCTACTGGCCTCTCAGCGGCGGGGCGAGCAGTACGGGCTTTCGATGTAACGTTTGTGACACTGTGCTGACCGAAATCCTTCGCTCTACAGGTATATGTTCGACAAGGGAATCTACCTTGCCGACATGTCTTCCAAGTCTGCCAACTACTGTTGTCCGTACAACTCTGGTGGCCAGGCACTTCTTCTTCTCTGCGAGGCTGAATTGGGCAACCCAATGCAAGTCCTGACTAACTCTTCGTACAACGCTGCCTCCACCGCAGCGTCGCAAGGCATGATTGCGACTTGGGGTCAAGGCTTGACCGCTCCGAAGGGCCTCAAGGACGCAGGATGCCTGCACCCGTCCTTGGCTGGGACAAAGATGGTAAGTTTCCATGAAAAACTCCTTGGGAATCTTGACTGACCTCTTGCTAGCCCGATACCACGCAGGCACCGGGCGCTACAGGTGTCGATGGCGCTTACTTGCAGTACAACGAGTTCATCTGCTACAACGTTGCTCAGGTGCGCCTGCGCTATCTGTTGCGCGTGAAGATGTGAGCTCATCAATGCACGTCATCGGACATGAACATGGTGCAGATAAAAGTCTGCCAGGGCGCGCGGGACTTGCTTTTGTGGGTTATGGAGTTTCCGGTGCACCCAACGAGGGCGCAATCATGGAAAACAGAGAGATGTACAGTACACCGATCACGCTAGCTAGTCATGAAAACCGGCACAATGAAAGCCTTCTTCGATATTAGATCGCTCCCTCTCAAGATTCGACGAACGCGCAATGAGCTTTTCACCTGGCCTTAACCCAATAAAACAAACAAGACCATAACCAAGAACATGGTTCCAATACCATAAACAGGAATGTTTCTCGCTGAACTGCTCTGAGCCGTCGTTTGGGAAGCGTTCTCGTTAGTCGTCGAAGACGCATTAGCACTGGTAGCAGTGGCTCCACTGCTCGACGCAAGCGTACACCCTTCTGCGCTGCACACATAGTTCCACGTGCTGGGCTGCGACGAAGTACTGTTGCCAACTATCTGAGTCGATGATCCGGTCAGTGTCATCGTACCGAGCGCCGTCTCACTGGTCTGTACTGAGCCATCCGTCGCCGTAGCACTAGGACCTGCAGCCTGAGTATTCGTAGCTCCTTGAGTAGCAGAAGGAGGCGCTGGCGATTCAGACGCAGTCTGGGATTCTTGCTGCGATGGAGAAGGCGCTGAGGACTCAGCTGTGGTCTGGGTACCTTGCTGTGATGGAGAAGGCGCTGGCGATTCAGCTGTAGGCTGGGTGCCTTGTTGTGATGGAGGTGGTGCCTCCGAACCCGTGGCAGGAGGACTAGTTGAACCGCCATTGTCCTCTGTAGCGGTAGCTTCGCCATCATCACTGCTCGTGTCTGGCGTTGGCTCCGCCGAGGGAGAGGGCTCAACTCTGTTGGCCTCAGCGGTGTACGTGATCGAATCTGCCAAATCGGGAACTCCCGGGAATGTGTTGATAGGCGCTGGCTGTGGAGCGCGTTTAACAAGTGCGGGCTGAGGGTTTGGCGTGTACTCAACCAATGAAGCCGTGGTACAGCTTCGCAAAGGGTTCCCGCTGGGGAAGTAGTCGGTCAACTGTGGCAAGACAAAGTTGTTGACGGGTAAGTTTGTGCTTGAATTTACTGAGCCGGTGTAGACAAGCTCCGTGAAGAGTACTGTGTTGGAGACTGTCAAACAACCAGCGAAGCCACAAGCATCGTTCGTTGGAACAGCATGTGCTACTGCGGTCGGCCCTAGGATGAGGTGTTGACCAGCAGTGCCAGTTTGTGTTCTGATGATCAGAGGTCAGCATCTCGAACGTGAAGGAAAATTACACGAAGCGTGATTACGGGAGACTTACATTGACGTTATCTTTCCACAGGGCAGGCGGATGGGCCCAATGACAAAGTCGCAGTCGCAATTTACAGTATTGCTAGGGCACGGTGGCGAAGCGCAACTAGCCGTAGTCTTGTAGTACTGGTTGAAAACAGCCGTATTGCAGGACGTGGTGATGCACGTCGCTCTGGCCGAAGGGTTGACCTGTTAACGGCGAAGGATAAGCATTAGCAAAAGAGCATCTTCTACCCACGGGTGGTTGCATCCTTTGCACTTACAAAGACAATTTCAGTGACGACTGGAGGCTTCTCCGGGAACTGCTTCCATGTTATGAACGAGCCGAGCTCATACTCGACACGGCATTCTTCACCACCACACACAGATGCGTCGGGAGTGATAGATGGACCGTAGGACGAGCAAGTGGACCCGTCAGTGGCGAACGATATCGAGCTAGAGCCAGATGGTGTGTTCGACGCAGGTATGACGACCGATCCAGCAGGTGGACTACTGGAAATGGCAGGCGCAGGTGTGTTCGTGAGTGAAATAGTAACGTAGCTGGTGCGTATCGATTCCGCGGTGAATGTAGTGCCCGAACGTACGAGCGTGACTATCGAAGTCTCGACGGAAGTTGAGATTGTTGGCACTACTGTGAATGACGTCTCGATCTCGAGCGAGGTAAGAGTCTCTATAGCTGTCTCATCCGTGGTGACAGTGGCCGTCGCGGTCTGGGTTGCAAGGGTAGACACTACGTTGGTCGAAAATTGAACATTCGTCAAGGTTTGAGTTTCCTGCAGCGTCTGTACTGTGACTGAAGAGTCGATGGCTGTCTGGGTCGTCGTGATTGGGACAACTGCTGTCGAGGTTTCCAGATTTGTAAATGTGAGTGTCTCTTCCAGGGTGCGTGTTATTAGGATCGAGTCCGAGAGGGTCTCGGTCAATAGGAGGACAGATGTACTCTGGGTAATTTGGGTAGCGACGAATGTGCTTGTACTTAATGCAGTGGACGTAACTCCTGGAACATCGATCGTGCGAGTTGTTGTACTGGTTGCCAACGAAAGAATTGTGCTCCCGAAGACATCGGTGGTTTCGAAAGTACGTGTTGTGCTCAAAGTCTCAGTCGCAAGTTCGGTAGCGAGAATTGTGCTGATGGAATTGAAGACTTCCGTCTCAGTGTTTGTGATCAATGCAGTAGATGTAACACCAGGAACATCAATCGTCCGAACAGTTGTGCTTGAAACGGGAATGATCGCCGTACTTGTCGTGAGAGAGGTGCTTCCGAAAACATCGGTAGTCTCAAAAGTTATTGTCGTGCTCGAAATTTCAGTCAAGACGTCGGTCGTCAATATTGTCGAGATGCTTTCAGATACCTCCACGGTCTGAAAAGTGAGGGTCAAGCTCGAGACATCAGTTGTTCTTTGTGTTGTTAAGAACGTAGAAGTGCTTCCGAAAACATCAGTAGTTTCGAAAGTCAGTGTCAAGCTGAAGATATTGGTTGAGAAATCGGTCGTGAGCACAGTGGAGACTTGCGTGGAGTAATCAACATCTGTGGAAGTCGTAAACGCGGTCTGCGTAGTTGAGTCAACTTCTGTGGAGGTCGTGAAATCTATTTGAGTGCTTGGGATGATGTCTGTAGAAGTCGTAAAATCTGTCTGCGTGGTTAAGGAGACTTCTGTAGAGGTCGTGAAATCTGTCTGAGTGCTTGCGATGATATCTGTGGAAGTAGTGAAGTCCGTCTGCGTGATTTCAACCACATCAATCGAGGTCGTGAGGCGCGTCTCAGTGGTGTACGCATAATCGGTGGACGTCGTCAGGCTTGTTTCGTACTCGATCACTGTGCTGACAGACCGGTCTATCGTGGTCTGTGTGGTATATCTCGTATCAGTCGTGTAAGAGATATCCGTACTCGTGTCGGTCGTGTAGGACGTATCGATCTTCGTGTCGGTCGTGTATGATGTGCCAACTATTGACAGTCAGCGATCGAATAGATCATGATAGTACTACTCAACGTAGCACGATGTTGTTGACTCTACAAAAGATATAGGAGGCATTGCGTGGAAGAGAGAGAGAATGCTTGAATGAGGACATCCGAGACGGCAGGTCATGGACATTCTCTACGGCGGCTCGCATTGTCCTTTGAACAAGACCTGCGATAGCGGCACGACTGTTCAGAACAGATTCGTGAGATGCCAACAATAGCTCGGTGGTCCAGCAAAATGTGCTCCAGGTGAGAGCATGAGATAGATGCACGAGAGCAGCAGGAAGGGCCTGGGCCAAGAGTGCTCCCATTCTCTCTCCGGCAGCAAATATATTTGTTGTAAAGATCCTTGTGTAGATGCAGGGGAGACGCAGAAATGATTTGATTCGGGACTTGCTCTCTCGTCGGTGATGGAGGTCATTGTCGAGAACATATCCTCGGATATGATCACAGTGTTCCTCGAGAGTTTGATGTCTTGTCTAGATGCTTTCAAAAGTATCAAAGAGAGTTCTCACCTACCAGTGTAAGAAGTTTCCGTAGTCCGCGTGGTGAATGTCGTATACTCGGTGAGAGTCGACCAAGTATAGTAAGTGTCGGTTTCTGTGATGGTCGTATACGACGGAATAGTCTTGGTAATCTTGCTCGTAACGTACGCTGTTGTTCCAGGAAGCGTTTTTGTCACAGTCGTCGTCTGGGTTATCGGCGTGGGGTGAGTATTGGTCCATTCGATCGGCGGGCAAGGTACCAGAGTTGGGACATCCCAGGCGGAGGTTTTCGTAGCTTGGTAAGTTGTAGTGTAGTACGGGCTCTCAGCTGCTTCGTTTCTTGGTAGTATGACATCTGAAAGAACTCCGGGAGCAAGTCCCAGAGCAACCAGACACAGAATGATTCTCATTTTGCCTTTGAGAGAGACGAACTTGACATGGGTCAGGAGGAAGCTGTACCTAACCTGATAAGACAATTGTAAGTGCAAAGATCAGCCATTGCCTCACAGTACATATAGACCAGACAACCGGTTGCTCTGTGAGAGCTTCATGCAGGTATACCAGCCTTGCGAGCACTCGCAGTCCGCGCGGTCAAGGCGGGGCCGCCGTACGCCTCGAACAATCGCATCGTTGGCAACACGACAAGCGATGGCAAGCGATGTAGTATCGACTTTGTGCGCATACTGCGCCTGCAGCGTTGTCATCTTTCGCGGGATGAGAGAGGCTGAGATCGACGATGGTACACGCTTAGCGGCAGGGCCGATGTAGCTACAGCATGGCTCACCAGGTCATGTCTGGCCCGTCGAGGACAAGTCTGAATGTGGATAGACCCTCATGCGAGCCTTATTGGAAGGCTTTTTGGGCTTGATGGGATGGTGTGAAGCCATGTTGTCGCAAGAGAGAAAGTCGTTGGGATTGGAGACTTGATTGGACAACAACCGAAATCCCCGCAAGCGAGACGGAGGACGGCACAGGCAAGAACTCTTGGAAGACCATCTCTTGCCTCTTACAATACACTGCCGTTATCCAGGGGCAAGATGTGTGAGCGAAGATCAGTAGATGAACGAGAGGGACACCGCAGGTAATCTGACAATTCTGTTGCAAAAGCGAAGCACAAGACCTGCCTTGTATCATCTACAACAAGAGCTGCCTGCACGTCGTGTATTCTTGAGGCGAGGCTGACAGCGTGCAGCGTGCTGCATGCAGTCACCCGTCTCTGCGGTTCGTCGACATCTAGATGCTGCTCTCGTATTGGCGGAAGAGAAAAGCAAACAGAGAGCCCACGCAAGCACACGAGGCGGTACGACTGCATCACCGGTGAACAATAGCTTGCAGGGTACTCGCGAAACATTCGCCCAACAGCGCCACAACACACCTCGTCATGTCCTGCCATCAGCCTGGTGGTCGCGTCTGGATCGCTCTAGCGGATGTATAGTCCACAGATGGTACTATATGGAGACATGCGTATCAGAGATGCGGACTTGAGTGGCACTTCTCTTTCCAGCTGGTGCTGTCCTCCACCAGAGCTGCCATGGCACTCAGTATCACTCCAAGCAGGCACTGGTTGGGCAACGATGGTCCCTGGTCAGTGTTCGATGTTCGAATTGGACCGGCGCAGAAGTTGGTACATCTTCTACCAGCCTCGTCAGTGTCACTCACTCTCGCAGTCTTGGAGGAGGGCTGTAATGCCACCGAGCCGTCGACGTGCGAGACACTTCGAGGTGAAGTGATTCATCCGCTCGAGGCCCCATGGGACAACCTCACTGCAGCGAACGGCTCCCCTAATTTGGCAGTTCAGTTTCCGACCGAAGAGTTCTACTTTCCGGGTGGAGTTCGAAGTGCAATGGGCGTCAGCTCCTTAAGCCTCGAGGATTACAATGAAACCCTGGAGGGCCAGTTGATCGCAGGCTATATCTCGAAAAAGCCCTTCCTCGGGCTCCTCGGGCTCAGCGGATATCAGGCTTATCCTGTCAATGAATCGACATACTACAACAGCACTTTGCAGACGCTGAAGAGCAGATCTGCAGTCTCGGGACTCACATGGGCATACACCGCTGGAGCCAGTTACAAGACGCCGGAAAGCTTCGGGAGCCTCACTTTCGGCGGCTATGACTCTTCACTGGTTAACATGGACGAAGCTCTGACAAAGGTGGACTTCAGACGAAACTTCAACGGGAACGAACTTACTTTGACGGTCAAATCCATCACCGTTGGCGACCAGACCTTGAATTCCATCGACCTAGTCGCTCAACTCGACTCTGCGTTGCCTGAGATCTGGCTGCCGAAGTCGGTCTACACGATTTTCGAGGAGAAGTTCGGCTTACAGTGGAACGCTACGTTCGGCATGTATCTTGTCAGCGAAGAACATCGTGAAAGACTCCTGGCCGAAAACACCTCTGTCTCTTTCGACCTGGCGGCGTCCGAATCGGATGCGTCAAAAACCGTCACGATAACTCTGCCCTACCGGGCTTTCGACCACGAAGTGGGATTCCCTTTGGCAGGCATCATCGACGGCGAGAAGAAGTTGCCTTACTTTCCGCTAAAGCGGAGTCCCGATGATACGAGCAGTTCCCAAGTATTCCTCGGTCGTACATTTTTCCAAGAAGCGTAAGTTTAGTCCAGACATGTCAGTAATCAGAACAAGGCTGACATCATTAGATACGTATCCACAGACTATCAAACAGGGACCTTCAACATCGGACAAGCACTCTTTCCCAAGGATCCAGACGTCAACCTCGTCACCATCTATCCAGCAGCAACGTCCCCAAGTCCCAGAAAAAAACTTCCCGCCGGTGCCATCGCGGGCATCGCCATCGGAGCCTTCCTGCTGATAGCAATTCTCGTCGGCCTGACCTGGTGGACCCGACGCCGCCGCAGAAGAGATCGCTTCTCAAAAGCCACCCGCACAACGCGCACCATCAGCGTCGACGAGATTACCCTCGCAGCCCTAGACCCCGACACCACAGACCGAAGCGAGTACTACAAACCACCCCAAGAGCTCCCCAACGACCGCAAAGGCGAAAGCGCCACTCCCGGATTCGTCAAACACGAGCTCGATGCCAACGGCACAGCTACCAGGCCCACAGGCCTACGACTGGAGCGATTCGAATTGGAAGCTGGGAGTGTTCACGGCAGGCCTCGTCACCAGCACAACCTTTCGTTTGGGAGCAGCCAGAGTGGGATTTCGCCGATGGGTGCTGGGGATCGGATCAGTGATGCGTTTGGGGAACCGTCGCCACCGATGGCGCTGTCGAGTGGGAGTCCGTCGCCGCCTTTGTCGGATCGGAGACATGAGCCTGGGAGCCCGTTTCCGCGGTTCGAGATGCCCTGATTTATGGGGTGGGGTTTATAGGACGACTAGGTAGCTACGATAAGCATGAAGAATGTTCAGTACGCGCTCGATATTGTTTCTTGCTCCCTGTCATGGTCGCGTGTCTAAAGCCAGTCAGATGAAGTCTTGGGAAGTCGGGAATTAAGACGCCAGGCTCGGAAGTGAATCGAAGAGTTATTGTATTTTCGTGTCACATTCATGTCATAAGTCATGGACTACCACTGCTCTCTATCGGTAGGGCACATCAGGATACCTTCTCCCATCGACTCCAGCCATCGGCTCATTCGCGAACCTGATCTGTTTCCTCCCCGGCCCGCCTCTGCGATCGGGCCCTTCAGGTGCTGAGTGGAAACCATCTACTTCATCAAAGTCGTCTCGCCCACCACGGCTCTTTCGCCGGCTGTTGCGACGTGCCCGTCGGTCGTCAGGGCTAGGACTTCTAGATTCTTCACCAGAAGAGTACAAGTCGTCTTGAGGACCATCATAACGGGGATCTGGACCTGGGCGAGGGCCTGGGGGTTGACGGGAGCGTCGACGGGGCTCAGGACGTGGTTCATCTGGGCTGTAATCGCGAGGGTCACCGTATCGAGGACTGGGCCCTGGTGGCGGACGCGATCTTCGGCGAGGTCCAGGCTGCGAACCACGATTAGGACTAGGATAGCGGTCGTCATAGGGTGGACGAGGTCTCGAGCTGCGTCGGCGCGGTGGGCTGCGCGATGGATGGCGCCGAGTCCGGCTGCGACTTGGAGGACCGTCCATGTCCGGGTGAGGCGGCGGGCGAGGGCGTCTGTTTGGAGGGCCTGGATATTGACGGGGGTCATAATTCATAGGAGGTGGCGGAGGCGGCCCGGGGAGCGGAGGCCCTCTGCCAGGGCCATTTGGAGGGACTTGGGGTGGCTGGTGAGCAACCTGCGACGCGAATAAAGGAGCGGCGGAGGGAACGAATGAAGGACCGAAACCAGGTTGGCGAGGTGGTGCATCAGGCGAGTCCTCATAAGCTGAAGCACGACGACGACCAGAAGGCTCCTCGGGTTGGAAGTAGTCCTCGCCCTCGCGTTGCGTTGGTGTCGGCTCGTGGCTTCTCGAGTGCCTGAGATGAGGGTCTTCATGGTTTCGGGGAGCAGGTCGAGAACGATGCGCAGACGGAGGGCGCGGACTGGGCTCACGACTGTATTGTGAAGGCGGCCTGCCATCCGAATCCCATCCGTCATCAGGACGGTTGACGACTGGGCGAGGTTCCAGGCGAGAGCTGCGTCTGCGTGAGTGTCGTTCAGCATGCACGGGTCCTGGAGGCGGAAGTTGCTCGTCATAAGGATCTCGTCGAGGAGGAGCATCACCAGGCATGTGGTGGGGCAGACTCCTTCTCTTGCGCTCCCTATCACGATCACGGCTCCCTGTTCGGCTGCTGTGTCTCGGTTCTGGATCGCGCTCATGTCCGTGACCATCCCAGAGGTGAGGACTAGCAACATTCCTCATGACATGGCCGAACCTAGTCGCAGCCTCCTTGCTCTTCCCTCTCAAAGACGACGGTCTCGGACTGACGCCTGGTTGTCTGGGACCGTGTTGTGGGGCTGCGGACTTGCCATCAACATGCCTGTACAGCGGGTTTCTGAAGTACGCAAGTGCTGGACCACGCGAGTCGACACTTTCCTCATCGTCCGTCTCATGGCTTCTCACGGCAACCCTAGATCGGTCTGCCTCTTTCTCATCTTCCAACTTGCGCATCTCTTCCTCGGCCTCTGTCCTCAATCTCTCGGAAACTCCTTCATACCATGCCACCATATGTTTGTCGGGCTGCGCAGGGAAACAACTTCTTGGGAGAATCTTGGGTAGGATCTCTCCAGTGGTGGGATCCTTGATGTCCCAGCGTCGCACTGCTTCCATGAGGAACTTCGAGTGCTCCTCAGGGCCCAGAAGCAGCTGAATAGTCTGCCACATGATCCAGCCTTCATTCTTCAACGCTGGTATAGTTGGATCGGTGAATGCTGCAGAGTGTGGCAAAGGCTGTAAGCTGTGCAGGCATCCGAGAGATTTGTAAATGAAAGCGATGCTTGCGCCAGGCGTGCCGAGGAAGAGCTGGTCATAGTTTCCATCGAGGTCTCGGTAGAAGGTAGCGAGTTGGGTCGGTGTCAAATCGGGATTATCCGATGGTTCATAGTGCTCATTCTAAATGCAATCAGTCTCATGATCTTGTGGTTGCAGCTCGTCACCGAGTCACGTACAATGACATTCTTCAGCCCTCTCAGTAACGCCTTCAGTTTGTCCGTGCCTGTTTTGTCCGGCTTAAACATGTAGCCCCATGCTTCAAAAGCCTCTCTATCCTCCACGTCGCGCTCATGCTCGTCGGGCTGCGCTGCTTTCGCATCGGCCATAGGCCTAGCAGCGCTGGGATGAGCTTCCGCCGCGTCTGCGTCCATGGCGTGTTGACGGTGTTTGATGCTGGAATATGATGTGCTGGTTACGGCGGCATACTGGTCGGAATTCAAGGTCACAGCGAGTAAGGATCAGGCGCTATGCAGGTGGTAAGATAGTTGAGTGACTAAGGTACTACTACATGGCGGTGTCAGCTGTTTCTCATGCACGTCGGCGAACAAATGCAGGTGATGTCATGTTGCAGGCGCCGTTCCCGTTAGTCACGTGCAACTCAGCTCAAGTCAGCCCAGCCCTCAGGTCAGGTCAGACACCGAAGGCACCTCATCGGCTTAACTTCATCTTGTATCCTGGTGCTTTGGATGAAACGACTGGAGCTTATTCCAGCACGGCCGCCTTCGGAGTGTCAAGGCGAGCGAGGCTTTTGTTCTCTCCCACGTTCCGATGCTTCTCGAGCTTCTCTCGCTTGTTGCACGTGGCTCATCAGCCTTGCAGCTACCACACCCCATCAAGATCGTCTTGCAGCAATACCTCCTACTCGCTTCGGGCCCGTGGAGTCGTGTAGCAGCTAGTCCAACGAGAGCAACATGACGAACGAGTATAAACATGCTGGACCTCCCCTCCAACACCCTCCCAATCCTTATCTTCGATATCTCAACCTCGACTCAGCACAACAATCACACTTTCCCTCAACCGGGGCTAGTCGGAGCCTGCTCAGCCAAGCACAGCAGATCTGCAATCACCGCCGACAAGGTATAAATTGCATGCAGGGCAGGCTGTTTGGGCAACTGCTCTCGTGATAAATTTTTCTCTCTAGCCATTCATTCCGTTCGCCGTCGTTCAGTGTGTACTGTGATTGAATCCTCCCATCGCAACCATTGATCAACCATGAAGCTCTCAGCCCAAGCGACCACCGCGGCACTATGCCTTGCCACCACAGCCCAAGCAACAACCAACCACACGCGCCTCCAACACTGGCCCAAAGAAGCCGCCGCCGCTCTGGAAAAGATGATCGTAGCCAACGCGAACTCCAGCAACTACGCCTGCTTTGACATGGACGTACGCCATCTCTCCCAAAACTGACCCAGCCCACTCTCGCACAGCACAGCTCATAACACAAACCCTCTATAGAACACCAGCTACCGCTTCGACGTCGAAGAGTCCCTACTCCCATTCCTCGAAAACCGCGGCATCCTCACCCGCTCGCACCTGCCCCAAGAGCTCAAATTGATCCCGTTTAAAGACACCGCCAACGTCACCGAGTCCCTCTACAGCTACTACCAGCGCTTGTGCACCCTCGACACCCTGCTCTGCTACCCCTGGGCCGCGCAAGTCTGGGCGGGTTTTACGCTGCGCGAGCTCAAGGGCTACGTCGACGAGCTGATGGCCTACAACAGCACCATCCCGACGCAGTATTGGGACGGCGACGACATCGTGCACGAGGAAGTCAACCGTCCGCACATCTTCCGCGGGCAGGTCGAGTTGTACAATACCCTCATGGCTAACGGCATTGACGTTTACGTCGTTTCTGCTTCTGCTGAGGAGATCGTGCGTATGGTTGCTTCGGACCCGAAGTACGGCTACAACGTCCCGCCGCAGAACGTTATTGGCGTGACGACGTTCTTGAAGAACACCACTTCCGGCGACTTGACCAATTCGAGGAAGCAGATCGAAGACGGCGTGTACGACCAAGAAGCCAACCTCGACCTCGTCTTCGGCACGTACCTCAACACGCCCGTGCCGTGGTTCTCGGGCAAGTGGGCTGCGATCCTGACTTACATCGACGAGTGGAAGAAGCCTGTTCTCGTTGCTGGTGACACGCCTGGTAGTGATGGATATATGCTCTTCCATGGTGTCGATGTTGAGAAGGGCGGTATTCACCTCTGGGTCAACAAGTCTGCTTCGAACTTTGCGGATATCAGCGAGATGATTGTCGACAACGCTGCTGCGCAGAAGGCGAACGGGCTGAATGTTACTGCTGACAAGAACTGGGTTTACGTCTTGCCGACGGATATCTTGTGAGTGGGTTGAGATTGAAAGCTCTCAGTTTGCTGTGGCAGGGTCAGCGGAGGGGGTTTGAAACGCTTCCTGTAGGCTTGGTCAACGTAAAATTGATCAAGCTTCTGGTGAGGAAACTGTTCGTTTCCTCACTGGAGACCATTGTAGTTATACAAATGTAAATATTTCAGAACACGACAACACCAGACTCCTCGCTAGTAGCAATCCCATCCCAAACCTCATGTCTTGTGCCAATAATCAAGACTTTGCCAGTGATTTCGACCCGGTGATTTCGACCAAGCACGACCTAAAACCACGCAAGCGTCCACAGCGCCGGCAGATGCGGCCACCTCTCCTGCCAACTCGCCAGCACATCCGGCACCCTCTCATCAAACCCTTGCCTCGCGCCCGCAGCCCCATCGTCAAACCCGCCCCCACCACCCCCCTTCCTCAACCACTCATCCCGCTCCTCCGCCGCAATCTTATTCAGCGCGTCCGCCAGCTCCAGAATCGCCCGCCCGCCCACCAGCGCCTCCTCGTGATTGTCCTTAATGTCCACATTGAAGACATGCACGGGCCGATTCAGCGGCGCGCCCCTCGTCATCAGATCGTCCACCACAGCGTCCCAGCACCGCTCCTCGCACGTGATCACGATGTCCACTGTCCCGCCTTCTGTCCCCTGTGAGCCTTTGTCTTGCGACCAGTCGCCGTCTCCGCGGGGGCCGACGCGCGGGACGCCTACGCGCCAGTCTTGCCAGCGCTCGGGGCCCCATTTGACGCCTTTGTTGCGCTCGAGCATGGGCAGGATGCCGTTGGCGCGGTACAGGCGTTGGTCTTTGGAGAGGAGTTCATCGTGCATGTTGGCGTAGGAGGTGGAGTTGAAGTTGTAGACGTTGGGTTGCGTGATGCTGGGGCCGGGGAGGCGGACGAGAGAGCCTGTACCGAAGGAGATGGTGGGATAGGGTGAGGGCGCGGTGGTGAGGCGGAGGTGGGCTTCCATTGAGCTGGAAGGGTTGTTAGTGAGGTTGTGTGAGAGTGGAGGAATGAGGTTAAGGCGCGTTTACCGGTTGTTGTTGCTGGCGCATACTGTGCAGAATTTTAATTTGAAGCCGCCTTCGTCTGCTGGTTTGGCGGATGCTTGGGGGTTGGGTTGTTGTTGGCCGTTTGTTTGTGAGGTTTCGGCGTTTCCGTCTAGGCCCATGGTTGTGGTGTCTGGCACATCTTCTGGTGGTGGAGGTGGAGGTGGAGGTTGTGCGCGGCGTCTCGGATCGGTCGACATGGTTGTGAGTAGGATCTAAACAGGAAGGAGTGTATGGTATTTTGCTACAGAAGGCGCGTTTTGCATGTGAAGATGGAAGCAGCTGCTTTGCGACTTGCTCAAGCTCGAGCTCCACATCGTTCATCTCTCTCCCCACAAGCCCTGGCGGATGGACCCGCGCTACCATTTTTCTCGTCTTTCAAGATTACTCGTGGTCGAGAGCTACCAAAAAATCATATTTTAACGATCGAGAAGAAGAATCTAAGTGTTCGTTATCTTACAGCATCCATCTATGCCAAAGGTGTATCAACACAGCGAGTCAACACCGCATCAGTTCTCTTCACCAACTCAACTTTATCCGGACTGGAGTCATTGAACCTGGCTTCGACCATGCAGATCCCGAAACCAAGGAAGCAAGACCATGGATATCACGAACTCCTCTCACTGGCTCTCGGTAGCCGGCCACTCTTTTAGTGGAGTGGGTGTTTGAACACCCGCGTATGAATCACTTCCAATGCCCAGTCATTGTAGAAGGGCGTCAAATATCAGTACATAAAGCAGATCATACATCCAGTTCTTTCTCATCGCAACAGTGTTTTCTCTCCAAAGCAAGGTATACACAAGTCCGTTTTCAATACGATAATCAAAACATCAATCATGACCCAACCCAGTTCCATTGACTGGACTAACATTAAAGCACTCACCTTCGACATCTACGGCACTCTCGTCGACTGGGACGCTGGTGTTATTCGTGCCGCTCGCGCCACAGCTCTCGGGCCCTTTCTCCCACCCGACGATGAGTTTCTCAGTGCTGTAGAGAAGCACCACGCGCGCATCGAACGCGAGCAACCTCGGATGAGAAAGTCTGAAATCAACGCTGAGGGCTTGAGAGCATATGCTGCCGACTTGAGATTGCTTGAACAAGGTAAATTGACGGAAGATGAGATTGAGCAGGCGGCTAGGCAGTTTGGTGGGAGTATTGGAGGGTTTGAGGAGTTTGACGATACTGTAAGTGTCGATGATGAAGCATTCCAAAGACATTGAATAGTACATCGCCGGACTGACATGCCCCATCCAGGTCGACGCCATCCAGCGCTTGTCCAAGCACTTCAAGATCCTCGTACCTCTGACCAACATGGACCACGCGTCTTACAACGGCACCCTTGCTGGTCCTCTCAAGGGCTGCCCATTCACGACTTCTTACATTGCAGAAGACATTGGCTCTTACAAGCCTGACCTTGCGAACTTCCACTATCTCTTTGATCATCTCAAGGCTGATTATGATATCGAGAAGAACGACATCTGCCATGTGGCGCAAAGTTTATTTCACGACCATGAGCCGTCCAAGAAGGTGGATTTGAGGAGTGTGTGGGTTGATCGATATGGGATTTTCCAAGGCATGGGTAGGGAGTGGGAGGATGTTCAGAAGGAGTATGGAATGAAGGGACGGGTTAGCTCGTTGGGGGAGTTGGCGGACTTGGTTGACAAGGCGCTGCAGTCTTCGTAGACTATGGAGGGCAATACGAATCTCGTATCATGCAAAGAACATTCCGGGCAGCTTCGGTGTGCTTTAGGAACGTGTTGAACTGTGTGTCCCATCAGATTCCATGAGGCTTAGCTGGTGGGCTGACATAAGTACGGCTGCGGATTTCGGGGTGCGGGATGTCGCCGACTGCGCCTTCAGTCGGGCGATGCGACGATGCGGGCGAGATTGAGATTGATGTTGCCTGCAGATCCTGAGGTGGGAGGCGTTGTAAAGTACCTGTGTACCTCGATATCTGCCGACTTTATTATCGCAAAGTGCACATTACAATCATGATCGAGGAGTGCGGTGAGGGAGGGTGAAGAAGGCCTTGGGCGGCCACGTTGTGCAAATGATCTCATCGTCTGCGGAGCTCGAGTGAAGTGGGAGAAGATCTCTCGCGCGCTCTCACAGCGTTCTCACTCGCCTGCAGCACACCGTCACCGTCACCGTCCACCGATCTCCCACACACGCCAGCACAGCTATATCGACCATTTCCGAGCGAGTACTGGATTGTTCTCAGCAGCGCTCAGCCTTTACTTATCTCCTCATCAATTTTTAATCAATATCTACCCTGATCGCCTTCGCCTATCGCCAAGCATCTGCTACCCGCCGCCTGCCGCGAGCAACCAAACAGCAGGCAGACCCTTGTACCAGCGCAGGCCCGAGACACAGCCTTTTGGTTAGCTCAGCAGCGTGCGCCGAGTGGAGCAGCTGGTGACGCTCAGCCTCGATCACCTGCGCCCAGCCTGAGTTATATAGCATCCGCGCCCTCCGCCCTCCTTTGCGACGATGGACTACCCCGTCGAGTTTGGAGCCGTCACCGCCGACAACTTCGTCCAGTCTAAGTACTTCGACAAAATCTACGACACCATCACCGGCCACAAGTCATCCTCCAACGTCCAACCGAACAAGCCACCCGCCGCCGTCTCCGACACCCAGCGCTCCAAACGTGATCCTACAGACCCCGCCCCGCGCCAGAAACCCGCCGCCTCCGCCGTTTCCTCCCATCGCTCGCAGCGGTACGCGAGCCCGCATCGCTACGACATCGACGAAGAGAGCCAGCAGAGTGAGCAGATCCTTCGCGAGTACGAAGCCGAGCGCGACGACCCCAAGCGCAAGCCCTCCGCCTCTCTTGTAGGCAGATCCGTCAGCCTACGCCAGCCGAAAGACAGACGTCGCGACAGCACCAGAATGTCACAGGCAAATGGTGGTGGCTACGGCCGCTCCGAGCGCCCAACTTCCCAACGTGGTGGAAGCAAATACGACGATTATTACGACGATGAGTACGAGAGCGACTACGATGATCGCACCGGCAGGAGGACCAAGACCACCGGTCGCGGCTACGATGCTGAGCGCGATCGCGAATTCGACCGCGAGATCATAGAAACGGAGCGATACCGTGGAGTAAGTTCTGCATGTCTCAATCTAACCATTCACACTTACTGACCTGTCTTCGTTCCAGCCTGCTCGCGACCAAGATCCCCGCGGTCGCCAGTCGTTCAACGATCCTTACCAATCTGGCCCCTACCAGCCCTACCTCTCACCACAACAAAACAACCAAGTGCAACCCTACCGACGCTCGCAAGGAGATCTCGCAGTGGCGCAAAGCACACGTTCACGTTCAAGGCGCGACAAATCCCGCGGCCGCCGCGACTCGTACTCTCGATCTCGCTCTCGCTCCCGCTCTCGCAGCCGTTCACGCTCCGGTTTCCGCGGCAAAGTCGAAGACCACTTCGACACCACTCCGCTAGGTATTGGTGTCGGCGTCGCCGGTGCTTTGATCGGTGGTTTCGCCGGTAGAGAGTTTGGCGGCAACAAGAGGACCAGCAAGCGCGACATGGCGATCGGAGCCGTGGTTGGCGGCCTCGGAGCCAACTTGGCCGAGAACAAGTGGAAAGACTGGCGTGACGACAGGCGCGAGAAGGGACACCGCGACGATGACCGATATGACGACAGGTACGACGACCGATACGACCGACGGGCCAGGAGTGCCATGAGGTGAACGAAGTTGGAATGATGGGAATTGATCGATTGGATTGAATTATCCTCTCGCCAGGAGCGGCTCTTCCTGGATTATGACTTTGACGACTACCGAGCACGCGATACGACAGATGGCTGAGCTCACTTGCTTTTCATTTCTTTTGTGTCATCATTGAGGAGGAGAATATATTTACGAGCAGCCTGCGGGCAAATGAAATAGAGGCGGGACATATGGATTGGAAAAGGCTAGTCCAGCATGATAACGTCTTGCATTGATACCTAGGACAATGCGAATGGAAAGGTCTTGATTGCTCCTGCTTGATACTGTGGCGAAGCCGACCTTCAAAAAACTTGCATTGCAAGAATTCACATCAGTAACAATCTAGTTCTACGCAGTGCTCACGCGGGCTATCGTGATCGACGGTTGTGCTCGATCACTCTGTCGGAAAGGACTGAACACGCGGACACACAGTGAACGTTCAATTCATTCATGCTATCATTTGGTTCTACTCTATCGTCGGAATTCATACCAGTGGCCTCCACCACTGCCTCTAATGACCACTTTTCATGATGTCCATGCACCAAATCATCTTCTCTCAACTCTCCAGCCGCCATAGTGACAGCCTCACATAATCCCCAAAGCGCCGAACGCCTTGACAACATCCCCATCAACCCTCCCCAGCCACTCCTCCTGAAAATTCGCATTCCCGCTCACGGCCGCACCGAGATAATGCTTGATCCACTCCGCTAATGCGAAACGATGCACAGGATCGGCATTCGACAGCTCCCGCCTGCGTGCGTCTTCCGGCGCTTCAGGCAGACTTGGGTCTTCTGGGCCGTTGCTGCTGTAGACCAGACTGTCGCCTCCAACATCGGTAGCGTCTTCGCGCAACTCTGTCACGACGTCTGTCCAGATTGTCATGAGGGATTGCAGGCTTTGCAGAATCCAAGGTTGGGAGGTCTCGAAGAGTTTCGTCAGAGCGAGAGCAGTGAGTTTGCGGCGCGAAGGGTCGCCGATGTTTTCGAAGTGCGAGAACCATTCTTCTAGCAGCCAGGTCATGGTCGAGGCGAGGTCGGCTTGCTCGGGCGCGGAAGCTTGCACAGCTTGGCAGAAAGTGTTCGGGGAAGCGATGGCGAGGCGCGCGAGGATGGAGAAGTAGTCTGTTTCGACGATGCCGTCGACTGGAGGGTCGAGCGCGCGAGGGCCGGTTGTGCAGTGCGCTTTCCAGCTGCCGTGGAGGCCGGTTAAGAGGGCGGGCAAGAAGCCGGTGCTGACGAGGTCGGAGGCTGTTTGCTCGACTGCGGGTTCGGATCCGAGGTGCTCTGCGGCGCGGACCGTCGCTTCGACGAGGTTGCAGACGAGGCCGTTGGCGTCTGGACGGAGCTGTCCGATGAGAGATGCCAGAGAGGTGAATAGGGAAGGACGCAAAGGTTCTGACAGCATGTGTGATGGCGCGAGAAGGAGGTATGAGTCTGCGATCTCGAGAGCTTTGCGAAGGTTCTCGGACCCAAGCTCGAAGATTGGGAGCAGGTAGGGTGCCAATGAGAGGAGGTCTTGAGATACTGCGGACGACGGTGTTTGAGCAATAATGTTTGCCCATAGGTCGAGAGCATCTTCAAGAAGATATACCTGCGTTTCCGAGCCGGGTTCGATAGCACCTTTGATGATGGGGAGCACGAGAGGATGGAAAGCGAGAGAATCCGCCTTCATGGCAGTGACCAGACGAGCAAGGATGGTGAGGATGGCTTGCTTCATGAGATGCTCCTCCCCCGATTGCTCCCAAAGAGTCGGCAAGAGATTGATGATACGCTCGGCGAAAGGCGAGATGTGGTGTTCCAGGCGTTCGACAATAACCGAAATGGTGTTCAGCAATGCCATTTTTGTTTCGGTGAGCTCGACCTCGTCAATCAGCTGCATCATGCTGCCAAGGATTGCTTCCGCATATGGCAGGAAGTGATCGGCCTTGAATTCCCAATCGTCTGCAATGTTCTTGAGTTGCCTTCCAGCGGTGACACGGACGACTTGGTCGTTCAGAGGTTGGCCTTCCTTGGTAAGTAGATGCTGGAAGATCTGGAAGACTGCAGGTCTGCTTGCGTCTCCAATCTTAATGGAGATCCACTGACCCAGCAGAATACTGGCGCGACGACGTAGGATGTTGAAACCAGGGTTTTGCTTTTGAACCTCTTCGATTAGAACATCTCTGATGAAAGCATCGAAGTCGAGTTGCTCGTGAACAACCGGTGCCGACAATCCTATTGCCGTGTAAACCGAGTCCTTGAACAACACGTCTTCGTTTTGTGGTGTTGCGACAGAGTAAAAGACTTGTAGCAATGGCTGCACCAACACGTGTTTGTAGTTGATGGCGAGGTCAAGGAAGAGCTTCTCTGAGCAGGATCGGATGCTGAACTCCCAATCTTCGCTGTCGCCATCTTCCCTCTTCTCCCACTCCTCGGGTTCCTCTTCCCACTCGCGCAGGTCGCTTGCCCTGAAAACGAAGTATCGAGTGATCACCGTTTCCATTACTTCTCGCACAAATGCTTCTTGCAAAAGCTGTTGCTTTATGAGATCCGTAGCCTGGGTACGCTCTTCTTTGTCCTGAGGGTGCTTGTACTTGAATGTTTGCGTGGGGTTGTGGACCATCTTGACACATGCTCTCAAGATGAGCATGCCTCGCAACACAAGTTTCTCCATAACAGGCTGGTCTTCGGCGTCACCATCGGTGCCAATGCTTCCGTTGGCAACGGCCGATGTAACAGCTTCTTTCGAACCAAAGCTCTCGCCAAATTCCTTCGTCACTGACCAGTACGAATGCACCAGCTGGAGGGAGTCAGGCAACAAGGCAAAAGCGGCCGGGTGATCTCGTGAGAGTTCGTGATGAAGCTTTGCGAGTTGCAGCATGTGTTTTTCCAGCAGTAGCCTGGTGGTTTCGGCGAATTGGCCATTTGAACGGAACTGCATGAAAGCTCCGAGGTTCTGGATCGATAGTTTCCAGAATGCAACGACATCGTTGTCGCGGTTGGGGTGCTCGTAACCTGTGGTCAACAGGCGTCTGAGCGTTTTGATGCACAACAAGCTGTCTTTCATGAGAGTCTCGACTGCGTAGTCACCAGGGTTGTTGCTCAGTAGTTGTTTCCATGAGTCGACATAGTTTGCGTAGCGCTCCCCGATAACGTGCACCATCTCCGGCGTGACAGACTGCAAATGCTGCCTAGTCCTTTGCAGACGCCCCGTGGAGAGTTCTTTGGTGAGCTGGAGTAGCACAAGAAGAGCATTGCTTTCGCGGACATTGTCCTGTCGGTTGCGAACAGTGCCCAGTAGTGAAGTGATGGCGTCAGGCCATTCTTGAGGGAATTCGAATCTGGCGATTTTGGAGTAGACCAGAGCATTCTGGAGTGCGAGCCTCTTGTCTTCTTCTGACAACACGCCTTCCACAAGTCGTGAACGGATGATCTCTTTATCTCCTTTGGTCACTGCACTGGAACACTTAGTTAGTGGCGAATACTCGATGTGAGACTGGTTTGATAGCGTTGTTGGCCCAGAGCTTTGCACAACGTTGGAACACAAATGTAGAACAGCCCAGTTGTAAACATAAATCAACTAAGCGAAGGGAGGAGGGCTGGAAAAACAAATCGCAAAAGCTCACTTTGTTGCAGTTTTTCTCCAGTAGTTGTTTATGCCGTTCTTCAGTTGGATGATGGCAAGGTATCGGATCTCAAGAGGAAGGCGTCGGTCAAGGTAAGCAGATTGAAGGTGAACGTAGTAGCCTTGCGACTTTTCCCATGACTGCAGTTGTTTTGTGCCGGTCTGGATCTGATGAGGATCGGACGAAGAGGCTGCCCTGAGAGTGTGCACAAGCAAGTCTTCGGTAAGAGGGTTAGCCTCGCCGGGCACCTCTATCGCGAATGAGGCCATGCTACTCTATGTGGTGACAGCAGCGAGTGGTAGCGTTTGTGATTCGAGGCTTGTGAGGCTGCCCGCCATTAAACTTGTCTGTACGATTGGACCCTGCCATCTAATCGCCTAGCACGGACACCACTGCGGGCGTACCCGAACAGACAGCAGTACAAATTTGCTTCGTCTCCCTCATCCTCCCTTTCTTCTCACCAAAAGTTTATAACCCCAGGAAGAAATTGGCGTCTATCCGTATGAAAAATGGAGACGATGTTGAACAAGCACTGGCAGACCAACGACCGTCTATTAAGAAGCGAGGCGAGCATTTTTGGTGCGCTGCGACTCCCGTTATGACTGTACAACTCATTATCACGTGCCCTCCCCGCCCGTGATGTGATCTAGTCTTTATCCGAAGCAAACGCCTGACGCGATTGTCCTTCTATTCCGCTTCAGCCCACTTCCAGTCGCAGTACCTGTCTGTATAGCCCACGACTGCACTGCACACGACACTCAAGGCACGATAGTCACTGTTGAAGCCCAGCATACCGTCCTACAATACCTCCATTGTCCAGCAGCCGTCATAATGGCTGAGTAATCAGATGCAGGTCACGCCTTGGGTGGGTCCTGCGCCGTCCCTCACATTCGCCAGACTCGCTACTTCCTTCAATACATTGCCTTAGTACATCCTTCCGAACACCTACTGCGCGATGGCAAAGAATCGTAAATCCAAATCCACCGCTTCCAGCGCGAAGCCGACCGCGGTGGCTGCGAAGCCTGTCGCCCAACCGCCACGTGCTGCCCCACCACGTCCGCCATCACCGACATCAGAAGAAGATATGGATGATGAAGAGCCTGTGGCCAAGAGACAACCCTTCCGCTTCTTCGACCTCCCGTCTGAGTTGAGGTTGCGCATATATGAGGAGGTATTCCATGTGACAGAACGGCACGTAATGGAGCTTTATGAGGGCAAACAGCGAGCCAACAACATCGCTGGGCTTGACGAGCGGCCTGACCCTCCACTTGATCTTGGTAGGTACAAAAGTGTAGATGGTTTGTCAAATACAGGACAGCCAGCTGACTGGTTCGCGCAGAGCCCAACGTCAACTGGTTCCTCATCCGTCCCCGCCTCAACCTTCTCAAAGTCAGCCATCGCATGCACGATGAATCGTACCGCGTATTCTACAGCCAGCCGATGCGCCTCTACCCTCATCATGACCGCTTCTTCTACACTAAGAAGCCGCTGCTCGCTCGTATTCCCCCGAAGTACCGCAACATGATCAACACCATGGAGCTGCGACTTGGGAAGGGCTGGAGCAAGATTCCTCGCTGCCAGAACACTGATACGAGCCTTGGTCTACGAGACTGCACTGGGCTAAAGGTTCTCAAGATCTTCGTCCAGTGCGATCCTAGCGACACGCACTTCAATGGTTTCCGCGGCAAAAACGCCGACGAAGACACCTACAAATGGTTCTGCATAGACCTTTTACGTGGAATTTTACAACAGGTACCTCGGTTGAAGGTCGTTGAGATTGATGCTTATCCTGGCATCAAACAGAGTGCTCCACTCATTACTGCTCTGAAAGAAGTGGTCCAGGATGCCGGCAAGAAGCTGGTCTGGGGACCGCTCAGAGGCTGGGAGGATGAGGCAGGGATGAATGAGCTGCAAAGGGAAATGGCAAACATGGGTCTGACCAGCGGTCCTAGGATTGTCGAGGTGCAAGCTTAGTTGGTCAGTTGTAACTACATTTATGCACAAACCGTCGATGCTTGCCGGAAGCCTGGTAGCATCAGTACAGACACCATCGAGACATCAGTACAGCTCTACTAATATCTCAATGGTACACAGATATGATCCATTATCCATGTGAGGTAGTGATATCATGAAAAGCTCGGAGACTAGCTTCGACGTGACTGTCGTTTGTGAATCCCGAGCGCCATCGGCTTGATTACCTACGAACAATTGCGGATGACAGAAAAGGTCATGCCATTTGGAGGACAGCCGATCCGATCTGGGCCATTCCATGCAGAAGATCGGAATGTTGGCAAGTGCTTTGTTCTCCCAAGAATGTCTCACAGTCAATGGCGGACACGATGGACAAAGAAGATCTTCTTGCATGATGGCGACAAACCGCATGTCAATGACCGCAGCGCAGCAATCATGGCAATCTTGACTACTGTAGCATTTCTACCCATTTTTATGACTTGTCTGGATGCGATACCTCCATTCATCAAGACTGTCGTTTGCCTAGCTTTGTCACTACCGAAATGACTTCCCAAGGACTTTCACACGACGCTGACGTCGAGAACGATAACGAAAACGAGAGTGTGCAACGAACCATCGAATCCTCACACAATTGCGAACAGCCGCGACGATCTTCGCAAAGAATCTTGGCTGCATCAGCTGCATCACTACCCATATTTGAACGAAGTCCGGCACCGAGTCCCCCGCCAAGCGAAGAAAGAAATGCATTGCAGGAAGACCAAAGGACCAAAAATGGAATTGTTGCCACGTCACGAAACCCTCCGACAGAGACCAATCGCGCCAAATACGCATGACACAAAGTTGATAGACAGCTCTTCCGTCTAGATTTACTACTGCAAAGCGATATTACCAATCTTTGCATGCTCGTGCCACCGAGTACACTTACTGTAGCAAGTGCGCCGACCATTGAGATGCTTTCAAAGACATCTCATCACCTCAAGAGCCACTGTGCTGATGCCACCGACTGTAGAATCGGGAACGACGTTAGTTACCATTGAGACAACGAGAATCTATGCCAGGACTTCAGCATTGCATTTCTGGTGCCGCTGCCATTGTCACCGCCTACTTGAGACAATGAAAATGAGGCCATGCTGAGGTCTCCCACTCTTCTCAGTGTATGTGCAGAGATCCGTTGTCAAACAATAGTTCTCGCTCGCAAATTTGCATGCACAAGTTTTCGCGTGTCAATCTCTCTCTGTGTTCATAGCGGCGGACCCCAGTAGATGAACGATACTGTCAACTATTGAGATACCATCGAAAGCATGTAAGTCTCTGGGTGGCACTTTTACGCTACCGTCAAGCCCGGACGAGGATAAGTCGGATCTCCAGAGAGACAAATGCGCAGACTTCCGAGGAGTTTCGATCGTTGCCATCTTCAACGAAGTCTTGTTCGATGGTAAAAACAAATACACATCTCTCGATATAGCTATGCTTGAATGGGTTCGGGTTGCACCCGGGGGTGGGTCCGTTTGCGTTGATTTTCAGTGGCTGCTAAGCCGAATATTCTACAATCTCGCCTTGGGCATCTGCTTCATCGCCTGCCTCACTCCCAGATCCGCCAGGATCTCTTCTGTGCCTCCCAAGATCGCGTCAAATTTATATCCGGAATGGAAATTGCGAACGACGGAGCCCATACCGCCCTTGGTGATACCACGGCCACCGAACAGGTTTACCGCATCGTCCGCCACTTCGTGAGCACACCTTGTGCAGTGCGACTTGAGCAGTGCGATCGGACCAGAAAGATGCTTGCTCTGTTGTTCATATGACATGTTGTTCATCTGGTGTGTGATCTGCTCGAGCCAGGCCTGGGTCGATTCTGCGTATGCGATCATGCGAGCGAGCTTGGCGCGGATCACGGGTTGGTTCACCAGGGGCTTTCCGAACACGATACGCTGGTGAGACCATTTGAGGGACTCTTCGACTGCCATGCGAATCCAGCGGACAACTGAACCGCACATCATCCAGCGTTCCTGCTTGTTGTTAGTACTGTCAACTTTCTCGGATCGAAATTGATGAACGACATACGTGGTTGAAGTTTGACATGATAACCTGGAAGCCCTGTCCTTCTCTGCCGAGCATGTTCTTGACAGGAACTTTGGCTTTGTTGAATTCGATGTATGTGGTTCCGGCCGCTGTGGAGTACGATGTCTTGATGAGCTTGGTCTCCACAGCTTCGCTGCGTGGGATCAGAAGCACGGAGAAGCCCTTGGCTGTCTTGCAAGCCGTAACGAAGTAGTCGCAGAACACGCCGTTGGTGATCCACTTCTTCGTGCCGGAGACGAGGAAGTGCTGTCCGTCTTCTGTGAGTTCTGCCGTTGTGCGGATACCAGCAACGTCGGAGCCAGCGAAGGCTTCGGTGACAGCGAGACACATCTTCTTCTTTCCTGACAAGACTTCTTCGGTCACCCTCTTCTTCAGCTCCTCGTCTCCGAGCCACTCCTGTACTGCGGTGAGGGAGATCGCCATTCCAGCCATGTTGCCATCCTATAACCGTGTTAGATTTGGCTCAGTGGGGGTCTGTCGTGTATGGTTTACCTGGAAACCTCTAGCTGCTGGCCTTGTAAGTTCCTGGCCAACTATAAGGTCGTGGAAGAAGTCGACTTCTTTTCCATCCACAGCGCCGTCCAGTATCTTCCTGTCGTGAAGGTGCTTTCCAGGGCCAAGGCGCAGGGCGAGGATATTCGTCTCTGCCATCTTGTCGATCAAGTCCTGAGAAATGAGTGTGCTGCTCGGTAAAAAGAACATAAGTTAACGGATGTTCCATGAAGTTCTGAGTTCTCCATATTCCACTCACCCATCGTCTTCTTTCTCTCTCGCCTCTTTAGTAACGTGCGTGTCGACGAATTTACGCAGCGCCTTTTGCAACCGCTTATGACTGTCCTTGTAATAAGGGCTCGCCGACTCAGGCCTTAGCCACAAAGGCTCTGCATAAGGTACAGTGCTCAAATCTCCTGGCTGTGGATCGACGACTTCGGACTTCTCGCCTTCGATCTCGCCCAGGCAGAGGGAAGAGTATCTCTGCAGGATCTCATGGCGATGAAGATTGTAGAAAGCTTCCGTAGAATCTGTACCTGCTACCTGAGCGAGGACAACAGAGCCACCAGGATGGGCATCAATGAAATCGGAGAGGTCGTAGACTTTGTGGTCGATGATGGTCCAGATGTCCTCCTCGGTGTTGTGCTTTGCCACCTCTTCGCGGGTCAGGGTTACACTCATGTTGACTGTAAATTATATGCCAGTATCCAGAATGGATATTTCCAAATGATTGTTGTATTGGTCTCAGAACGAACGATGGCCAAAGAATATGTGGCACTGCTGACCTATCCTTGCTATTCACGCGTCTCGATTGGTTGCCGAGGTGCCGAGGTTGACAAAATGTTGGTGATCATCACGACCCCTGGGGTCCAGCGGAAGAGCCATTGCGCTCAAGAATATTTGTGCGACTCTCTCTGGGAAGCAAAATAACTCAGTGCTTATGGTGAATGATATCTGCACACTATCTCCTGGGTTTCTCAAGTTGTATCCATGTCGAATTACGAGGGCTCCGCTCTTGCTGCACCCACGTACGGCAGACCATTAATTGCTACTTCCATACAAGCTTTAGCCCTTCAGACGTACAGCATGGAATCTTGAGCCTATGAGTATTAGAGATTGTGTTAATATCTAAAGCAGTATCTCAATGGCAGAGGCGGTCTGTCAATGTTGGATACTCATGGCGTTAGCACACGAGATATAGAGATTCTCGTTTCAAACCAGTCGAAATAACCAAGACTAGATTAGCATCTCAACGGTATGAGAAGCAGTTTCGATGCCAGGCTCTAGTAGTAGTAGCACATACAATGCAGGGATCTTGTGGTTCTATCGCCAGTCAAGAGAGGATAATATCGCAATAACAAGATACAATTTACTAAACAACATTCACATCTCTACGGCTTATAAGCTAGTGCTATTAGACATCGTTATTGAAACGAAAGCATAACCATCGAGATGCCTTTACTAACATTCCATTCAATGATGAGCACTCATCTGTATACTTCATCACTCCTTGTGGCGTCGCCATGCTTAAAAGGCTTGACTGACTGACAGTGATGACCGAGCGATCTCACTGGCAACAACGATCTCTCTGTGACCATGACTGACGGTAGTAGTATACTTGTTACTCATACGATCGTGTGTCTTCGATGGTATTTCAGTAGACCGTATTTTGCAACTTCTCGCCCACTCTAGCATCTGCCCGACGCCCGATGAACTTACCATGCGGGAGAAAGGTCAGATCTCGCTAGAAAAAGTATTAGCAACATTTAAACATCTGTAAATAATCTTACTTAATGTATTCATGTCAATGTCAACTTCCACGACATTGTAGTTCTGACCTGCACCGGGACGGTCCTTTTCCAGTCCGAGACGTTTTTTGAGGCCGCATCGCGCTGGTCCGCCGTGGATGACAACTGCTTCTGCGTCGTCAGCCTCGCAGATTAGATTGTACATCAGCTCAGCGCACTCCTCGAGTGGTAAGTCACCACAGAGCTGGCGGTTAATGCGGCGAGAGTCGTCCGGGTTCGTGATTTTCATGTCTTTGGGCACGTAGTCGTGGAAGACGTGTTCCTCTTTCGCCGTGGGTAGCATGGCTGAAACAACCTTGAGCGTATATGCATCGGAACGAAACTTCGCTGGACCAGAAGACAAGGCTGATTGAGTGGAAGGCGGAGTAGGACTCGAGGGCCAATGCAGGATATGTAGCACCTTCGAGCCCTTGAGCTTCCCATGCCACGCTCGTAGACTACCAAATTCCGCCTCCCTGCTAGTACTCAGAGCTGTAGCGATAGAAATCCTAGTGATAGCCGGTGAGAAGAGTCCAGTCGCTCCTGCAATTTCCATTGAGAAGAAGGTACTACCTAAGGAATCAGCAAGAGGGTTCGGAATGCGGCCCAGTGAGAAACCATCGAAGACACACGAGAGTAGATCAGCGGTGACTTGTGGACCATTCGAAAGAGACGAGCGTTCAGTGCTCTACGCTGAATTGTGACAACCTTCTACATCTGAGAGGTCAGTAGCTCAATCTTATGATACGCGTGCGAAAGGTATATTAGGGCTATGTCAGTCGGTAAATCGCACTACCAACCTGCACTACACCCAGTGGCGATGATACCTCCTTGTACGATAGTCCTTCCATAGTATCAAGTCCAGGCCACGCGATATCGACGATAGCCTAACTCATCGCACACCTACTCTCAATGCTGCTGCTTCGCCTTCGCCGCCCTCTTCTTCTCCACCAGCTCATCAAACCTCCCCAAACAAAATACCCCAGCAATAAACATCGAAACACTCCAAAGCCAGAACTCCTTCGTTCTCAAATTAACCGAATGCTTCTTCAGTCTCGCCGGAACGAACCACGCCAGCTCGACAAGATGAATCGCGAACATGCCTCCAATCAGCCACGGCTGGATCGTCCAAGCGAAGTTTGCGAACGTTTGCCCAAGAATTTTCTCCACCAATTGGCCGGGCTCGAACCACCAGCGTTGGCCGAAAGATGAGAAAGTAGCGGCGCACACGACGAGCATAATCGCGTACAGGCCTGTCGGCTGCGGGTATTCGTTGATAGTGACGTCCGAGCGGCCGAGCCCAGCGAGACACTCCTTGTCCATGGCGACAACGCGCTCGCGGGCGTCGCGGTATGATTCAAGTGGCGGCTCGAATGGGATCCGGTGTGTTTTGCTGCCAGCGGTGAAGGTCATGCCGTTGAGGTCTACGGCAGTCATGCGGCCAGCGCCGGCGGTCCAAGAAGATAGGCCATGGTAATGTTCGAGGTAGCGGACAATCTGAAGCGAGTATTAGTCGTGTGAAAAAGAACCGGCCATGAAGTGACACTCACAGAATCGTGGTGGTCCGCCTGCATGTGATTCAC
>Ga0265797_10000468_pt1 | contig 73935 bp, 41 predicted proteins | sample P2T30metagenome_FD_192433 | JGI IMG/M metagenome (GOLD analysis project Ga0265797, IMG submission 192433) | Plant litter microbial communities from East Loma Ridge, Irvine, California - P2 T30 | ecosystem: Environmental > Terrestrial > Plant litter > Unclassified | place: USA: California...
CTGGAGGAAATGTTTAGTGGTCGTCAATCAGGAATGGGGGGTATGGGGGGCCATTATTCAGGAATGGGAGGCATGGGTGGACATTCGCCAATATTCATGGGAGGACACGGCATGCATCCGATGATGGGGGGCGGCTATCCAACACAGGGCTCTCGTTCGCCGATGGGGATGGGTCCAGGTGTGGGGGCAATGGGTATGGGTATGGGAACGCACCCAGCAATGGGAAGGATGGGAGGTATGGGTGGCATGGGTAGCATGAGAGGCATGGGTCACATGGGTCACATGGGCATGGGACACCAGTCATATTTCAGCCACTCACCCTTCGGAAGCCAACGACATCCACCCTTTGGCTACGGCGGCCCCGGACCACCACGATATCCCCAGTACCGGCACCCGCAATCACGACACAGCCCGTTTCCCCCAAGTGGGATGTTCGACGACTACAGCCACCACGACTATCACCGCATGCCCTCGGGACATGGACACGGCGGGCACATGAGAGGTGGCTTCAGACCACGGCATCCTGGGCGGAGAAGAGGCTTTCGACCAGGCATGTTTGACGACTCGGACGACGATTTTGACGAGTATGGTGGTTACGATGATGATTTTGAGGACGAGGATGGGTATGGGGGGTATGGGGCTAGGCGGTCATCTCAGATGCGGTGGCAGGGAGGAGGGTACTACTAAAACGCGTCCGGGGTGAGCATGACAGTACACCCAGAAACGCAACTGGTTCTCTCCAATGACGAATGTACCCTTACACAGCTCGCGACTACATTCTAATAGTATTTATTGTGTGTGCCTTTACAAAATCTTTAGCAAAGATTTCTGACAAATGTTAGCAAGATGACATGCTTTTCAAAAAGTAGGGCTCCAGTAGGATCTTGAGTAAACACATCAATGCTGGCGGAGTCGCTTCTTCGAGCAAATTTTGAATTCCTGCATTATACTTTTGATCATTTTTTTCTGATTTAAGTGGGAGGGAGCGCATGCGCCCTGCAGCAATCGACACCTACTCAACACTTACCAAATCCGGTATGCGCGTGTGGGGTAAGTAAATGCGCGTGCGCTTTTGATGGATGCTCGGTTCCACTTAGATTTGCGGCGAGAGTGAAAAGAACAAGCTTTCCGTGGTCATCGTCGCCTAGGTAGGGTTAAGGCTGCTTTGAACTTGCGGCGCCTATACTTTGGTGAGAGAACGGGTCAGATGAGTTGTAGTTCTGGCACATGGACTATGGGATATTGGAACTGTGTAGTGATTGGAAGCAGAAAGTACGTTGGAAGATCTGGTAGCGAGGTTGGAGTGGCTAGACACATACTACGCACAACCGATCGCATCTTCGGCCGCAACGCAACGCCCGCTTCGACCTTAGCTGATCTCAAACACCGGCAAAGCTAGAGCATCTTCAAGCAGAACGCAGATATCGAACATCACATCTTCTTCCACTTACTAAGCACTGTACTCGACATCGACAAATCAAATATTTGGCGAATTCGAAAAAGTTGTAAGATACATACACAACAACCAGCCTCACCTCACTTTCATCGCTACTCCTCGTCACACTTCAATCCAGATGTTACAGAAGCTCAAAGCAGAGAAAGGACAATGAAAGTAGAAAAAAGAGGTTGAACGTGAAGTGAAAAAGATCATCGATGGAGAACATACGCAAAATGAGAACCATAGATGACTAGAGGACGGAAGTGAGCATATCAGTCCACTCGAACGAGAAGAATTTCGGGAGCGGTTCCATTGACCGATTTGCGCGGTTCCAGGCTATGAAGGTCTGCTTCGAGCCCAACTACACACTCAGCATTGATCAAGTGTATATCAAGTCCGCAATAGCTGCGATACAATCGCTACTCGCCTTCAATGTCTTACACTATACAGAGGCATTCCGACGATTGTGCGACGAGAATACCGACAAACCGTTACCAACCTGGATACCTAATTGGCGATGCTTCTTACTGCACAAGCCGTTGATGCGAGCAACAACGTGCGGGGCCGCCATGCCCAATGGAATGGCGTTGAATCAAAGTGCATTGGACCGGCTATGCTGCCGGTGGCGATGGAACAACTTCTAGCATGGCCCTCAAAATCGATCGAGCCTTCATGTGACTGAGTGACGGTCGAAATGTTGCGGTGTCGATCGATGTGTGTCGGGCACGAAGTGTTATATTCTTGAGTTCGAGAACGCCGTTGGTTTCGAGACCGGTCAGGTAACAGGAGGATGGCTCCGTTGGTCACAAGTTCTAGGAGACTGCTATGTTGCAGACGATGAGATGATGTCGGGAAGCTTCGGTCTGAAGACATGGGGAGGCAGTTCGGCGGAGACTGGGGGTGCAGGGCGAGTGCTTGATTGTTGTGTTGAATTTGTTGTGTTGAATATTGTCTCCAGTAAAACTTACTTGTCCGCAAAGTGTACCTGGAGTGAGAATCAAGAGGTATTAGTCTCTTGATTAACCATACTGTGATATGCCATAACTACCACGTCCACACTTGGTGATTGATGCACGGTGCAGTGGGCATGGCTTCTCGCCCCCCTTTCCAAGCATCGCAGAACTCGATGCAATATCAAAGTACATATTGTGATGTCTTGGAATTCCGGCATTCAGATCGCAGGTCTTGTCTCTCACTCTTGCTGTCACTTCAAGACACCCTCTGGCGTTCTTCAAGCTCACATTCTTCAATGATGTCGCGAAACTTGCGCGACTTACCTCATGTCTAATTGTCGTAACTCTTCGATCGACGAGCGTCCTCGACGTCGTTCATGGCTTACGTAGGAAGGCTCACGTCTCGCAACGATCGCTGATGATCACGTGTCAGTGGCTTAAAAGATGTGTTGTACCGTGCGACATCGGCGTTGACCGGCAGTAAGGAGAAAACAAAGTAGATCCTGCAGCTGGCCGATACTCAACGTGCTCGACGGCGAAATACCAGTGCGCGTGCAACAGAACCGTTAACAGCGTCGCACGTCGGTCATTATGTCTCGTATCTGGTATGCGTTGAAAAGGCGCCCGTGATGCTCGATTGTGAAGGCCAAGGTCCGAGGCGTGTCACGTTCTGCATTCTCGGGCGCTCCGTACTGTCGATTGCTTTGTGGCTTTCAGGGACGTACGAGGATTGCGTTGGTGCATGCAGGTGTAGACTAGGGAAAGACCCCTTTCCCCACAACCGTGCGTGCGAGCAATGACCTGAACCCAGGTAGCTGGAACATGCTCCCTTGCGCGTCAAGCATTCGGCGCAGCGAGCTGCAGGAGACACCCAGCAACCCGGTTGCGAGGGGCTGGAGCCCTTCGTTGGCTGGAGAGGTTTCCGGTCCGACCGAGACGGGGAATGTGAAGCAGCCCTACCGCCGTGGAGACAAAGTCGGTACGGGCCGCGATTGGTAGAGATGAAGCTATATTTTGTGGCTATTGGGCGACCGATTGATGTAAAAGGAACTGCCTTGGGAGCCGGCATTCGGGTGGTGGGTCAGGGGCCTATGGTTCAATACTTTGCCTTCTGAATCTTCGCACTCAGCAAAAATCGTCTTCACGAGCAATGAAGCTATCGAGAGCTCTGCGGAAGAGACACAAGTTTCATCTGCGCAGGGAAGCCCAAGAAGCTTCCTTGTAGAAGACCTACGTATGTGTGCACCATTGGCAGAGCTGAAGCAGGTAGATACTGTTTTGGTGTAGTTGATGTAACAACGAAAAGGAACAGCGTTCGCCCTGTGCGACAAGAGGAGGACGCCAACGACACCTTGACGTCGTTTCGAGTATCGTCCGTTGATTAGGGTCGTACAGATTCTGATCGGTGGCAAGGTCTATAGAGAGGTCAAGAAACTCAGGATCGTGGGAATCGGGGACTTGTAGCCAGGCTTCAGTGTGGCCCTGTAATCGTCGGATGCGGCAGATTGGGAAGGCTACCAGCATGAAGACGGGGACCGACAGCGTGGCGTCTGTTGCTCGTGCGACGCTCATGCCTCTATTTGCTGGTTGCAAAGACAGCGCCCCAGGACCTCAAGGCGCGACTGGAATCTGTAACAGATAAGCAGCGCGACTCGCACTCGCGTGATGGCATTCTCGCGCGAGAATTGCGCCTGAATGTAATGTGCACCAAGAACCGCATCGGGAGGTCACGACAGCCGGCCGATCGCGGAGCATAATCAACCAGAGTCGGGTCCGCATAATGAAGCATCGCATGTTTGTCGAGTATGTCGTAGATAGAGAAAGCTCATGGAATGGCACTGTGTGAGATCGTGCTGATCAGACGATGTTAGCTGCCAAGTGTCGTTTGCGATACATGGATTCGCCCCGGATCTGCGGGCGTGGGTTGTCGTTGGGATATTATTGCCGACGGTGAGAAGGATTTGACCGGCTACCGTTCGCTGTTGGAAGGTGGGTAAGATTACAGTGTAGTTACAAACGCTCGCAGACGCTATTGGCTGACGGAGATGAATGTTGCGTCTTTCGCACGGTATGGCCGCCTTCCCGAGGCGTGAAACAGATGGTACCCGAAGGAATGCATACACTCATGGTTCCTGCGTTCGCCTTTGCTTCGAGAACGCAGGGTTTGTGCCATGCGACGTCATCGTAATCGTCCTCAATTCTGGCCAGAAGCGGTAAATTTTGGGCGAATGCCCCGGCTTGCTGAGATGCTAATTGCCTGGTTGTGGTGATTGGGGCCACCCAAGCTGACGTTTGAGGAGATTTACACAGCCGCAGGCAAACCGCCCATGCGACCCATTTGGGTCAAGAGCGCTGAGTGATACGGCATCAGCTTGCTAAGAATACGTATAACGTCCACACTGACCACCAGCTGCTGAGAGGGTCCCGCTTGGTGCGTAAGGGCGCGAGATGGAGCTGTTGGACGCCTGAACACTGAAGATGCTCAGCAGCTCAGCAGCTCAGCGATTGGGCGGACCAAGATCCCCGCCATGGAGAAGGTAATATGCCCTCAGGTGGCACATAGGTCGACGTCGTTCCGGATGAGGCCCGCGTGAAGGACATGGCTCTGTCGCCTCATCCCGGGACCTGGCAGCATTCATCTCGCGCCGGCAACGTCTTGTTGCTTCTTTCCCGGTACGGCGGTGCGCATACAAACAGAGCAGTCGCGACTTGCGACCGAGCCAGGAGCAATCGGCTCACACGAAGAAGGAGCGGCCGACGGGACTGGCAGGAGCGTTGGAGGGTTGCGTGCCATGCCACGCCCTCGTCGACGTCGAGCAGCACACAAGAACGCCAGCGTGGGACAGAGACGCTCCCTTTGCTGGACCAGCGCCGCCGTCCCCAGCAGCGACCACAGTGAATGTCGCTGGCAGCGTTGCGTGCCTGAGAGAGAGGCCACTTAATGGGATGGCTTTTTGGCGATGCGCAGAAGGATGCAGGGATTACTGCAAGCCACACTAGGAATAGCTGCACCATTGCTCGCTTGACCACTGGTGCCCAGTGCTTCCATCTTACCACACTCCTACAGAAGCCTCCCTTCCTGCGCCGGCTCCATCACCACGGCGCTCAGACGGGGCCATGCGTAGCAGTGCCGTGCATCGGCGGCCATGGCGAGCTCTCTGCCGTCATCGCGGCCAGTCATGGCGCGCAGACCCTGTGGGCATCTTCTGAGGCGGAGGCTCATGGGCCGCCCTAACAGACATCTGCATGAATGGCCAAACAGCTGCTGCTGATGCTCACGGCCATGCTGGGTCACATGTATACATATCATCGGCCATGTCACCGTCGCGCCGGGAGCCCTCCAGACTCTACGCCTGGCCCATGCATCCAACGGTGCACATCATCCAACACCACCAGTTGTAACATCGTTCCCCTGCCCTCGCTCTCTTGCTTCGTCTTCTGTTGCTACGCTTGCTCGTTTGCATTTCTGCACAATTACGATAACACAACTTCAACGCCTCACAGATTGTGTTTCGACGCTTTGGCCTTGGCCCTCCGCATCCGCGCTTCCTACCATTGCAGAGGTCTTAGAGCCCCACTCCACATCTGAGGTCCTGGCCACAGCAATCGCCTCCCGGATCTACAGCTCGTTGCTTTTGGATTTCGCAATCTGGAGGTGTCTCGTCAGACCACTGCTCCCAGCCACAGCCTGTCCGGACTTATCGACCACTCACACGCGACCCTACGGCTCAGCTTACGGCCTGGTCGTCAGAACTGCGCCATCGTTGGCCACCTTCCACCTTTCAAGAGCCTCAACGCGCAGGTGCTTCAGCCTCTCGCTAGCCTCTACGGCCTGTGTCTCTATTTACAATCGCAAAGCTGGCAGGCTTTGCGCGACGTAGTGCCCAACGGCGAGCACACTAACCGTTTGAGGGCGTGCTCCAGCACTCACTGGCTTACTAGGTTACCAGGTTGATGGGCCCGGTAATCACCAAGAGTCATCCGAACCCCCCAGAGCTCGCTGTGCTCACCCTGCCTTGCATTTACGCCTATCCTTTACTATCAGCACTGGCCAATCAACTCACCCCTTCCCACTGCCCTGGGACGCCGATTTGTTTCCAATGATCACCTACAATACACGGTATTAACTGTCATCTATCTCCACAGTCATAGCTTCACAGTCCCGCCATTTCATTCCCTTCCGCACGACAAGGCTGCCCAGTCTCGTTGATATTGGCCAGCCCTGAATCTATGTCTCTGCTCCTTTGTCTGCTATGTAAGTCAATACGTCTATCACATCAAAATGCGGGTCGCGGTATGCGAAGTTATGCATCAAAGTACTCACTGTCATTTCCAGGACCTGGCATCTGCTCTGAATCAGTTTTGCTTGCAGCTCAAGCACCGCTTGTTCTACCCTGTTTCGTCGAGATCGAGCTGTTATTGTCTGAGCTACCGACGGCTACGAGCAGGACTCACCGTGTGGGACACCGACACTCAAAGTCCCTCTGATTCCCGGATGAATCGAACTTCCAAACACCCTGATCGTCTGTCTCTGGGTAGGCTACTTTTGTCGTCTTCGCTGGTCACAAGGCCCACCCAAATTGTTCCCAATTCTGCGTCTTCGCACATCTCAAATTGTCCATACGGCACTCTTGTTGCAATATTTGCATGCGACAAGGGCCTATTATCCGTCACCTCGTACAAGCGACTCACTTCGAACCTGGATCACTTAGAGGGAAGAACACTACCTAAATCTTTGGGCACGACGATACTGTACTAGCCTAGTATTATCGTAAAACCGCCAAACTGGCCTGCACCATCGAGGCAAGCTATCAGGTACGTCACTACTCCCACTCTTGCGCGGGTTCGCGAGGGCAACAAGGGCTCAGCCTGTGCCCTTCGCCGCTGCCTACGGTGCGCAACCCCAAGCACTTTCACCTGCTAACAATGTCGCGAGGATCAGTCTGATAGCTACCAAAGTTCCTTCGCCTTTGGCAGCGACCTGGACACTTCTGAACTGCTGCTAGCACAGAGTGGTCAAGGTCTCTGTAGTAGGCCTCAGACCACGCACGTCGCAAGAGGTGCAAACTTGTCGTCCATGTCGGGCTACAGCAAAAGCCAGCAGTATGCGTATGGTAAGTTCAATGCGGCTCATCTGACGCGCCTACAAGGGCACATGCCACATTTTCGTCGGATGAACCCGGTCGCGTCCACGTGAGGAATTTAGCAACCTTAACTGACCACCTACCCCACAGACGCTGAAGCCACAAGATCCAGTCAGCTCCCAGGCTATCCAGGCATTGCACAGCCTTCATTTGCCTCGCAATACACAGATGCACCTGCACGCTTGACCCATGAGTCTTCCAATGCAGACCTGCCCTATATTCCAAGTTCGACGTACGAGTCACGCGCTGCAGGAGAGCACCAACCCGAATATTCATTTATTGATGCAAGGTCGCGTCATTCCGTCTCTCACACAGCTGCGGAAGCGGTAATTTCCGAATACGTTACGCCCACTCAAGGCATTGCTGGATCCAGAGTCTCTTTGCATCTCCGGACGAATTACGACCTAGTCGAGAGTCAAGATACGCTCATGCTCATGTTCGGAACCAAGAAGTGCGATGCACAACTGCAAAAGGTGGAATATGAGGACGAGTGGTACAACTATCTTATCAACGTGGAAGTGCCACCCTTTCCTTTGACAAATGCATTGAACCCTACCATGTTGTTGAAACTGCAGGTCGAAGGCAAGAACGGGGAGATGCGCTCATCGAGCGATGCTGGGAAGTTTACTTTCACTGACATGTCACCAAACCTCACCTACCAGTCGCCCCCAGACTTTTCGAGGAAACGCAAATACTCAGTGGAGTATGGAGACGCGCAAGACTACACGGATAACACCGCTTCCAAAAGGATTCAGTCGATGCGGTTCCAAGTCAAGCCTCGCGCGATGTCAGGAGCATACTCAGCAACACAAGTTTCGCCGCTTCCCATACAGCCTTCGCTCTCTGGAACATATGGTGGCGGATATGACATGACAAAGTCGGCCAGCTACTCATCGGGAATCTCGCAAAAAGGCCTGTATGCTGTTCCCTCAGGCATGGGTTTCTCGCAGTCAGACTTCAAGCTCCCGCAGATGTCGCCTAGCCTTCAGTCTTATGGCCATTACAACCCCATGGCAAACACTGGGCGCGGATCTACGTCGATTGCTGTCAACCAGCATAGCGCGTCAGTGCTACCGTCCCCTGCTGCACTCGCAACACCGGTCCTGATCCGTTCAACAATCCTTCCACAGACAACCAGCGCCTCCTCCAGCCAGGTGTTCAACCCCTATTCCGTGTACCAGACCAAAGCCATCTTGAAGATTGAGGATGATCTTGAAAAGATGAGCGATGGGTGGACGCAGGACGAGTTGGACGCAAAGCGGCGGCTCGTGGAGTTCAAGAGGTCGCAGCACGGCAGCACGATCACGACGTCCTTTGCACCTATAACGCCGGAGGCTCGCCCAGCGCGAAGTATCTGCGTCAGTTGTATCTGGTGGGAGGAGAAAGACGAATGCTTCATAACGAGCGTTGATACTATCTACCTCCTGGAGCAATTAGTGAACGTTCGTTTCACGGTCGAGGAAAAGAACAGAATCCGCCGGAACTTGGAAGGATTTCGCCCGTTGACTGTCTCTAAAGGCAAGAAAGACAGCGAGGATTTCTTCAAGGTCATCATGGCATTCCCGAATCCGAAGCCGCGCAACATCGAAAAGGACGTCAAAGTTTTTCCTTGGAAGATATTGGCACATGCGCTGAAGAAGATCATAAGCAAATACGTAAGTCTCTGTTCGAAGCAGCACAGCATGGAACTAATACTTCACAGTCCGCAAGCTACTCATCTACGGCTGGTATGGGCTCGCTGCCCACCACATCAACATCGCCTTATGCCCCGAACGCCATGTCGCACGTAGCAGTGAGCGCGCATCGAAATTCATCGCCACAATCGGCTTCTGCATCGACTGCTTCGACCGCGTACACTCCACACCTGGCAGCTTCGAGTCTGTCCCCCCACCTGAAAGTATCAGCAGGCCTAGACGTATCAGCAGGTCATGGACTACCCATGGTCCAGAGGACACCATCAGGACAAAGCATGACTCAATGGATGCCTCCCCACCAAATGCAATACCCTGGAAGTCTCCCTCAAGGAGGACGTACATCATGGGACTACGCGTATCCAAATCCGACCCCGGCACCAGGCATTCCATCTGCCGCGCAATCGTTGCAAAGGTCCGATCTGGCAACCGATATCAGCCAGATGTCGGCAGACAACTCCTACCGGCAGTACGGTGAGCGTACCACACGCGTGTAGCTACTCTAAATTCTGGACCCAATTCTTTGGTGCGCGCTACCATTACGACAACGTGTAATAGAGGGCGCGCGTCCGGTGATCCACTCGATGTCCGCATGATCTGATCCGCCCTAACCACTTTGGGCGTGGTGACCACACCTTCCACCATAGAATCCGCCTTGCTTCAGGCGCACACTTGTTGCGTCATTACACTTTCTGGACTGTGTCGACGCTTGGAGGAACATGGCATTTTCCCGGCGTTGATCCCCACCTGTCTTCATCATCTCACATTCTGGCTCCGGAACGTATACAACAATACCCAGGGTACATGGCGTTTGGTTTACATTTTCTCTTATCATCCACATACACTCAAACAGCATACACTACGGCGCACGGGAGACTATCAGGTGGTGCGCTGGGCATAAACCTCGAGTACGACTGCATATCTGGTGGGGACGACTTAGCATCACATGGAGTTCATTTGCGATTTCGGATTCACACCACTTCCATAATAGCTCCGTGCGAGCATTCTTTCACACTCTTCTCTCTATTTGCAGCAACCAGCAGAGGCCACGTGTCGTGCTCTGGCACGGTGTTGCAGCTTATCCTTACGCCCCATATCTCGCATCGTGTTAGACGAACATGGGCGCTCAAAGGTCGGATCAAACACGCTAGACAAGCTCCATCTGCGCTTGGTGCATTCCGTTTTTTTCTCGGATCATCGTCCTTCTTCCCTTTTTATACTGAGATTCCCCCTTTCCTTTCTTATCAAGCATACTAGATACCACAATAGCATACTTATTTCTCACCATCATCACGCCGCGTTCTACCTCCAACAACGCGCAATGCGAACTAACGTTTCAACCTAAAGGCTAGCCCTGGGCATATCTGGAGGGAATATGGAAGCTTCGCCACGATGAGGGCGCAGCCGTTCGTTTGGCCCCGCGACTGCCTAACCTCGCCAAGACGACCCGGCTTCGTCTTTCGTCTTCCATGACGCCCGCTGCAAGGCATCAGCTTACCTTCCCGTATGCCTTGTTCGTCATCTGCTCTCGATCGCATATGACCAGTCCGGCACGCAGGACTCGTGCTGTACGAACTCGAGCAGGCGACCAAGCCTCGTCGCGATGTCACATGGATTCGTACCTTGAAGAGGAAGGTTGTGCGACCAGGATTCATGACCAAGATCATGGATACGTGTGGTGCAGTCAAGCATTGCGGTGGCACGGGCGAGGCGGTTGCAGCCGTTTGGTTGCCCGATTTTGTGTCAGATGCAAGTTTTGAAGCGGATGACCATTGTTGGACTGACAGGCTTCACATTACTTCGTCACCCGAACATTGCCATTTTATCTTCGTCACGAAGTTGAACTTGTTTTGGCACGGCTGACTACCGTACAGTTCTTGTACACTCAAGCTGAATTAGGCTTACCAATCCACGCCTCTCTCACGTGCAAATGGACGACTAAATCGGACGAGGTCGTCGACATAAATGGCTACATACCAGGCCTATTTTTGTCGCTCTCGTATGGTCTCCCGGCAATCTAGCCGAGCTCCACGTTAAGTGCTGATCTCACATCATGCCACGTGTGGAGACGGCGCCTAGTAAGGCCCCCTACTCGGCCACCTTTGTCACTTGTGGTTCAGATCTGCTCAAGAGAGACAAATGTGTACTGGCGGCATCTTTGACGTGGGACACCGCAAAGTGAGATAATGCGATGGTACTTAAAGAGGCCCATGTGCGGACAATCTGATTTCACTTTCACGAACGACATCGCGTACTTTGAGGGTCGGTCTGCAAAGAAGCATCATTGTCGGTAGTAACATAGAAGATTAATAGGCAAGACGCGCTTCGCCAGATTTAGCAAAGTAGCAAAGCTCACCATCAATTTGCATTCATCGTTCTGCGCATGTTGTGCAGTGACTCTCCATGCAACTCAACTTGGTACATAATGCTCGGTCGAACCGCAATTTTTTACGATCGGCAGATCTGAATGGTATTTGTTCAGTGAAGTGTGATGCTGAGGGTCGCTGATATGGAGTCGCAGGTTTTCAAAGCAACCGACCCCATGGACGAGAAGGCAAGCGATAATCTACTGACCATGAGGACAGTGAGTGATCGTAAGGTCGCAATGCACGCAACAAATCATTACAAGCAACCAATTCCGTCAAAGACGAGGACCTCTGCGCTACTTTAACGTAAGTCCGTGAGTGGTGAAAATCGCCTGCTAACCTCGTGTATACTATTAGCAGCAACTACTCTTACCGCAGTAGCACCATATTATGCTCCGAATCATGAGATCATGAGATATTTCCTGATCAGGCAATACATATAGCTTCTGTGGATTACTGCTGCATTCGTCCTACTATAACCGAGATGCTTGATTCGTTCATACGTGAGTCGCATGACTCGAGCGAGTATATTGTAAGCAGCCTTCCGCCGCTAAGACGGTAAGACTTAAACTGAGATATACATTAACTGATCCGAGAGACGCTGGGGAATCGTTGTCTTTTGGCGTGAATTCGCTCTTGAAGGACATGAGTGGCATCATGGTGGTTTTGACGATGATGCGAATGTGTTGCAATTGTGCACCAATCGTTTCCATCAAAACGAAATCTGACATCCACGAGGACTTGTTCCTAATCTCTACTTCAGTCAGACGGTCGACAAAAGACTATGAAAACGCACGACCTTGCGCTGTACCGGCGTGGGATCATGCTAGACTTCAGGACATACCAAAGCGAAAGAAAAAAAGTGTCTGAAAGTAGCACGGCGACACGATGCAGAGACGTGCATCACAACCACACTGTGACAGATCTACACATTTGTCCGTGGAACGAAACTAGACCTGTCAAGAAGCATTCTTCTATCAAAAGCTTGAGTGAGCCGCACATAATCTCGGACGCTCGCTCGAACTTCGTTAAGTCGGAGAATAACCGAACCTGCCCTTTTCGGAAGGTTTGTTGCTGGGTGTGGATCGCGGTACAACTTTGGAGCTCGGCTGACCAACAGATAACACCGATTTACTGCCGAGTATTGAACGAGGACTATACGTGACCGTAGATAACTCTCCGCCGGTCGGGCTAAGGTGTTGCTCTTTCGGTCTCGTTTTCTGAGTACTGTCATATTCCCAATGAAGTGGTTTGCACACAACATAAACTGTATGCGGATAAAAGCGCGATTTCATTCGTGGTGTTGGATTTTGGCGTTACTCTTACTTCTCGTATTTGCTCATGGACTGGAACCTACAAGCACACAAATTCAGACAAACAAGCTTTCTCTGCTTTGCGTTAATATACCCCTACAATACATTCTGTACGCTGAAACGTCACATCACGCTCTTACTCAAGTTCTAGAACTATTTTCTGCATTCATTGAACCGGGGAACATCGATGGTCCCTAAATTGGAAATTGATAGACTGCCGAAGTACCTCAATCGCAGTTTGCTCAAACTTTGCAGCGCGGCCCACACATACGCGGACCTCGGTCCTCTTACAGCAAGAGGTTTGTACCCTCTCCTTCCGCTAGCAAAAACATGTCCAGTTGGTAGTTAGCACGTATGCACATAGCGGGGTCATCACACTAGCGATGTAACTACTGAAGACCCTTGAGCTTCAAAGTACCTATCTCCTCCGGGCCATCGCATTTCTGCGCGACCATCCCGCTTCACAATATTTTCACGTTCTGTAAATCTTCAGCTCGACACCAAAATCCAAAGCACATCAAATCAATCCAGCAACATGGCCGACCCAGCAATGTACAGCTTCTACGGCGCCATCATCCCCGTACTCCGCAACCTCTGTACGTTAATGTCCCCATAAGCCCAACACGAACATAAACACTGACTTCAAACCAGGCAAAAGCGCAATCAGCACCCTCACCAGCGCCCAAACCGAACGTACCGCCTCCCAAGACGCAAAATTCCCCTCGGAAAAAGAGCTCCTGGACACACACTTCGCCGACATGCTACCCCTCCACAAACAACCCATCCTCTTCGCCAAATTCTCACTCACACCCCTCGAATACTTCAAACTTACCAGCGCCACTATCCCCAGCCTAGACGTCGAGTTCAAGTCCCTGCAAGACGTGATCGATTTCTTCACACAGCTGGAGACCGCGTTTGCGGGTGTCGATGAGAAGGCGTTTAATGCGTGTGCGGAGAAGAGCTTTGAGATGACGGTTGCGGGGAAGGAGATTAAGATGAGTGGGTTTGCGGATTATGCGCATGGGTTCATGGTGCCGCATGATTACTTCCATGTTATGACTATTTACACGCTGTTGAGGAGTCGGGGTTTTGCGCTGGGGAAGGGCGTGTTTGTGGGGAGTTTTATGAGTGAGACTTTGGGTGGGGATTTTGCGGCGCTGAGGAAGTGAGGGGCGTGGTTGGTGGTGCATGATGCAATTATTAGGAGATGGGAATGAAAATATTGGTAATAAGATACAACTTCGTCAGGCCCGCCCATTACTGCAAACGTCCTACTATTGCTATAGAAGGGTATATAAGTCAAAAACTCAACCAAGGGGTACAGCAAGGCATCCGCGCAACTCTCCTCACTTAAAGAGGAGACGGCGGAGGGTATATGCCCAGCGTGCTAGAAGTACAAAAGTCCCTTCCCATTCCCAATCCCGCCATCTAGAAAGCCAACCCCACCGCACCAGGACCCATGCCTACGCTAGACCGCCCATCAACACCCACATCCTTCGCAGTCATCTCCATGCCCCGGAGTAGATTCGCATGTGGGCTCGCCGGCGCCTTCAAGCTGCGCCCACTTCTAAGCGCGATTTCAATGTGCATTTCCTTCTCTTTTGCTAGCACGAGCGGTGCAGGGACACGCCTCGTCTTCTTGGGCGGCGACGGGAAACTCGGCATTGGCGAGACAGGGCGCGAGCAGCCGGATATGGAGTACAGGGTGACGGTATTGCTCTCCTGTGAGTCTTGGCGTGAGTGTGTGAGGGTATTGGAGCCGGCGGTCGATGGGCGCGAGGAGTTCGACTCGCACTTGTAAAACGGCTCGGTGTCGAAGGATTTGGGTGCGGATGGTGAGGTTGGTGTGTTGGCGTTTGAAATGGAGCGCTTGATCCATGTTGTGAGGCGGTTCATCGAGGTTGGGGTTTGGGGCGCAGGTGGCGTGATGGGGTTGGAGCACAGAGCCATGGTGCTGTTGCGAGATGGGGGCTCGAGAGTAAGACGTGTAGAGGGGCGGCGCGCACGTGGGATGAGGAATGAGCTTGGGGTTGCTGGGGATGTTTTGCCGTGGTCCATTGGTGCAGAGAAGGCGGAGCCGATGTCAGAGAGAGTTTCTGAGCGGACGTGCATACGCATGCTTGGTGCGATGTATGGGACGTGGTGAGATGGAGATGGTGGAGGGCGGGTGAAGAGGGCTGGAGATTGTGTTTGCGAGCGGTATGCGGATGCACGGCGCTCTTCGACGATAGTGTTGAGTTCGCGGATGGCTTCATCCACGTCGGTCTTTTGGCGACGGACCGATCCAGGACGTGTTGATGGTGCGGTGTTGGAACGGCTGCGAGAAGGAGAAGGAAGGCGCGCGAGCACGCGACCAGGAGATAGGGTACCAGACGTCAACGAACGACGGATGGTCGATGGCATTTCGAAGATTGATGAGGAGGCGTTTGCTGATTTTTCAGGCCAAGCAGACAAGGTCGGTGTCTGCATCGTGGCCATGGTCGTTCCAGAGAGGCGGCGCTCATGAGAAGCAGTAGTACCGTTGCTTTGCACACTTGACCGCCTGGAGTGCGAGACGGAAGCTGAAGAGCTCAAGGAACCGATCGGCTTGCGCTGGATGAGGAAGTCCGCTGTTGACGGGTTTGACGACCGTGAGCTTGTCACTGAATCTCGCTCACGAACAAGAGCTTGCGCAGGCTTCGTCAAATCAACCTCCGATGCGTTCCAAACCTCCTCGTTCTCGAAGTCCGGCAACGGCGACAAACGTCCACTAGGCAGGTAGATCGACAGCTCAAGTCGTCGAAAGCTTCCGTTGCGCCGAATCGGTGGTGGAGCCTCGAGGTACATAGACTGGACACCGCCGAGCCTGAATCCATCGTCATGGTGCAGGAAGTTCATTGGCGCAGAGATGCTTGGTCGTGGCCTTTGAACAAAGTGTGAATGTCGAGGTCGCGCAAGCGTAGCAAAGCTCGCACGTGACGATGCGCGTGTCGCAATATCGCGGCCGGTGTTGATCCATTGGGATACATGCTGGCCCATTGACTGACTTGTCACAGGTCGCGTGTAGTGGAGTGCTTCTGCGCGAGGTTGTTGCACAGCTTGCGGCTGATCATAGACGATGTGCATCTGTGTCTCACCTGTTCAGGCGTTAGCATTTGCTTTGAGGCTAATGATGCAATGTCATCCCCATAGATTGGATGGCGGTAGCCGCATAGTGGTGATGGGTGAGATCGATTAACCAGATTAAGGAGACAGCACGCGAGCGAAGCTGCGGCTCAGCAACGGGGCAGGGATGACAGGATGATAGTCGACATCGATAGCGACAACGAGACGAAAAGCTTGGAGAGTATGTAGAACAAGAAAGAAACACAAACGGACAAAGATGAGGTGACAAGAAACTGAAGTGAACACAGAACATACCATTCGCCCTAAGCGCTTCCTTCCCTTCATCCTCCTCCACCCTGGGCGCACAGCACCCAAACCCCATACCCATCCAACCATCCCTCTCTTTCCTCTGATGACCTCCAGAATCCATCTTCAATCTTCCAGTTGCGTCCAGGCAACTAATAATCCATACCAAAAGATAACAATAATCCGCAACCGAAAGAACGTGAGGGCCGGAACCACGAAAGCAAGGCAAGGCAAGAAAGAAAGAGCGGAGGTAAAGAGGGAAAGGAGAGCAAGTAAGACGTCAAAAAACCGACCCAACCCAACAAGCAGGCCAGCGGATGCAGGTACCAAACTCTTCCGCCTAGGTCAACCAGCCAGCCAGCCTCAATGTTGCCCCCAACGTATCAAAAGCCAAAGCCCACAAGGCCAACCGAGTCGGTCGAACAGCAAAACAGGTGGTGAAGCATTTTATCTACGCGCCCAATAACACGCGTCCCCTTCATCAATGTGTGGGGAAATGGCTTGCGTTGCATTGCTCAGATGGAAGCCTGGTATGCGATTGATTGGCTACAGGCTGGAGTAAGCGCTGGGGTGAGTGCAGATGTCGTGGACCACTCATGGGGCAATAGCGCTTGCTGTTCGAAACTGAGAGATGCGCCGACCGCTGGGATCGCTGCCTGTTCGAGATGTTCGATTTTGCCTCGCACCCGGTGTTGTGTTGGATTAACAGATCGATGACGGAAGTCGCGTTTCGGCGCATGCCTGTTCGTAAGATACTATACCCAACATTTAGCCAGGACCACCAAAAACGCAACAACGCCTTGAGACGGCCGTCTTGTTTGAGCACTGATGCTTGCCGGGAACCGAACATGTTGGAGTTGGCGCTGCTTGCAAGTGTGTGCTGATCGCCGAGGACGCAGTGTTAAAAGGCGCTGGCCAATCGTTCTTCAGCCGCATTTTTCATTCGCTTCGATTGCGCGATGTGAAACGCAGACTACAGAAAAGATTGTAGCCAATCACCATACTTGGACGTATATTTTCGCGAAAAGGCCGAGCTGCCAGCGCATGGGAGAGGGGAGGAAAAAACCTTTTCGACAGACAGCCGCGGTGGAGAAGTTTGACAGGTCTGGACGCGCTCCGCACGGCAGTTCAGAACAATTGCTGCTTTAGGAAGGCGGAGGTGAAATGCGACGGCTGCTTTGGGTTGATTGGCGTGCGACGTTTATGTTTGATGGAGACTGTGTTGTTCATGCCGAAAATTTTGGGAAGGCCCGCGGCCACGACGATTCTAGCACACTGCCTTTAGCTAATCGCTCAGCAAGCGGCTGAAGTGCGACGGTGTTCACTGTTGGCGAAAGAAGGCATGGCACGAAGTGATGCGGATAAAGTTGTAATCTTGCAATATGCTGTCCCTAGACTACCAGCATGTATCAACATGAACGACAAGAACTCGAACAAACGGGTATAGAACATTTTCGTCAAACTAAACCAATCATGAGATCACCATGAAACAACTCGAAAGGCTTCAACAATTATATGACGACCTGTTCATCAATGATCATCCCCCCAAACGTTCCTCTCCTCCCTGAAACTCGCATACTGAGGACTCTTCCTATCACCCTTATCCTTCCCATCCTTATTCTCGTCACCGTCCGTGTCCTCATCGAAACTCCTCGACTCCCACCTCTCAGCCTCCTCATTGACCGGCGGCTTGATGCCCTTAGCCTTGAGCTCTTCAGGATCCTCCTCCTCCACCGTAAACGGATAGTCCAAATTATGTACCTCCTCCGGGTTATGCACCTCCGGTACATCAGGCGCAAAGCCCTCGCGCACTTCTTCTTCAGCAGATGCGCCAGGGTATGTAGGCACAAAGTGTCTCGCAGGCTCTTCGTTCCACGCTGAGCCGCCTTCCTTGCGTGCGCGCACGCGCTCGATTTCTTCGGCGTCGTGGTCTTCGACGACGAGGTCGACTAGTTGGCTGCGGTCGGACTTTGCGCCTTCGGAGGAGGAGGATTTTGTGCGGAGGAGTTTGCCTACGACGGGGATGTTGGAGCGCGAGCGCGAGGACTCGCCGTTGCTGGCGCTGGTGCTGGAGTCGCTGCGCTCTTTGCCTTTGTTGGCTTTGTCTTGCACGCTTTGTATTTGGCTGCGTCGTCGCTTTTTGTTTGCAGCCGTTGGTTGGAGGAGATTGCGGTTGGTGGAGGCGGTGATGACTTGGGGTGTGCCGTAGAGTCGGTCTTCGCGTGAGGCACGATGGGCTTCGATTACAGGGTACTATCGCAAGTTAGACAAGGACGATCAAGAGACATGGTGCTACTTACATTCCAGTCACCAAACTCTAGGGCTCGCGCACTGTCAAACAGACGCTCATCTTCGGCATTCAGCGTCAGATCTTCGACGTCGTCATCATCAGCTGCGCCGTATTTGGCACCCGTGTTATTGAGAGCTTTGTGTGGTCCAGGGCTCATTGCCCTGGCTCGGCTCGATGTGACCTTGGACAGGAGTGGCTCGTGTTCCGACTGGCCAGGCTTTGCGATCCAGTATTTGCCTTTGCCTCCTCTTTCGTACCTCATTCCCTCTGCCATTCGTGCAGCGCGGGAGGCTGACTCTTCGTGAGCGAGAATGTTGTCGTTGGCATCGAAGTATCGGTACTCGTAGCGCTCACCACCAAAGACCTCCTTGGTATCTTGGATGAGATCTAGAGGGCCAAAGGCGTCTCGCAAGGCATACTTGACTGGGAGTCGGGCAGCAGAGATGGTTTCATCCGCATAGTCGTGCCATGAGAAAGCATACCAGTGGGCGATGGCGAAGAACGGCATCTCAAAGCAGATGAGCGCATCTTGAACAGCAGCAGCCAAATTGTCCGGACTGTATCCTGGAACATCTGACGGGATTGCTTTGAGAAAGACAAGGATAGACAAGAACAATCCCTGCCAGTAAGAGGCGAATATGATGCCCTTGATGCACAGGAACTTGGGCATCGGCCGGAATGGTTGCAGGTCCTGGGACATGCACACCCAGAACATGGCCAGAGCATACAGACTCACTGTGATGCTGATGTTGTAGATGAAACTACTCCAGAAGTATCCTGATGACCAGCTGATGTTACCTTCCTGGTATGTGCCCGTGGCCTTCATGATGATGGTGGCAAGTGCCAGCAGGGGCTTGAGATACGCATACTGCAAAATGCCGCGCTTGACAGCGAGGAAGGTGTGTGGGTCGGAGATGTCTATCTTGTCGAACATGAGGTTCAGCGGCCACGGGTGTGCGACGGGGGCGCGACCGGTCATGAGGATGATGAGGGCGCGTTCGCCGCCGATGAAGTTGACGAGCAGCTGGAGGAAGGTGTAGATGGTGAAGGCCTCATACACGTCTCTGAGAGGCTCTACGTAGGCGGATGCCGTGAGAGAGACCAGACTTGCCCATGATGCGCCTGCATATATAGGCACCCTACTGCTGTGAGCATGACTGTGTGTGGTGTAGACTATGTACATACATGAGAAGAATCCGAATGACATATCGCTGGAGGACTGGCTTCCGGTAGTTCTTGGTCTGAAGCCAAACAGCGCTGCCTACGTCAGTGGATGGACTTCAGGATGTAGCAGTCAAAGTACATACACAAAAGTGAGCAGACTGGCAACCAGAGCGCAAGCGCCTGCTACGATGACTACAGCACGTGCGAATCTAGCGCCAGTGCCTCCGCCCAGGTCTGTGGAGCGAACATGGTGAAGGATACCCGCATCCATCGTAAGGCAGCAGGGTAGAGGACGACGGATGGATGCAGTGAGCAGGAGTCGACTGGTGCGTGGAGAGACAGAAGCAAGTGTCAAGTGGACGACTCTGTCATTATGCAATCATGAGCGACCTTGTTGGTCTTTTGCTCAGGTGCAGCGGTGTCGTTCCATGGAGGTGGTTTGCGGCGTCGAGAGCCACGGCCACGGCCCAAGCTCGTTCTAGCCCCATGACGCGCATCTGCATTGCATCGTCGCGACGGGCGCGAGTTTAGCAGCCTGGCCGTCGCCGTACCCCCGGAAAGTCAACACCAGAAAGTCAACACCAGACCTCACGACCACCAGGACGAACGAGTGAAGGAGAGCCCCACGTGATAGCTTTGACTCTGCTACTGGACCTGGAGACGGACCCTCGATAATGCAGCCTGCCTGCGCGGAACCATGATGAGCACCACTCGCGTCCACATCTCGCGCAGCCATGTCGCAAATCGTCCCAGAGCCTCTCAATCAGCATGATGGCTTCAATTGGTGTGTATACAGTCCCTACTGCCATAAAAAGCCGCTAATTTCCCCAGGGTGTTTCTGGTTGAGCTGCTCATCAGCGGCATCCTGACCATCTTCTTCCTCTTCTACTTCAACCGCCTCTTCGCGACCCTCCTCTCCTACGGCATCCGCGCATACACCTGGCGCACCTTCCACGCCTACATCGACATCACCTCGCTGCAGATATCCCTGCTGGGCGGCCGCATCTTCTTCAAGGATCTCCGCTACCACGGCCACAATGAGACTATACTGGTCCATGGTGGGCACATCACATGGAACTACTGGCTGCGGAGGGTGAGGGATGCAGGCGTATACACCGACAATACTACACCCGCCGACGAGGACAGCAGTCAGGCACCCAGCACGCCCAATAGCCGAGCCTCGGGCAGCCGCAGCAGGAACGTCGACAATGCAGAGAAGGGTGGCAAGCAGATGCCGAAGCAGCTGCCATGTCGCATATCAGTCAAGGTCTCGGGCGTCGAGGCCTTCATGTACAACCGCAGCCCGGCCTACGACAGCATCGTTGAGGCGGTTCGGCGCAAGACGGCCGGCACCGATGACAAGAGCAACGAGAAGGAGCGGAATGGATCAGATGCGGACTCTGAGCACCACCAGAACAAACTGAGGAAGGCGCACGCCGAAGACGGAAAGAACGTTGCGCGCGCCGACACCAGCCATTCCACCGCCTCGAAACCGAAAAAGGCCGACCTCCCCGCCTTCCTCAAGCTCCTCCCCATCCACATCGATGTCAACAAGGGTGCCATTGTCGTTGGAAATGAGAACACGCTGGCCGTCATCACCGCACAATTCGAGAAGGCGAGCGGCACACTCGATGCAGGCCCATGCGGGCCTCTAGATGTCTACCAACAGCTGTTCAATTTCCAAGTCACGCACCCTGTCGTGCATATGAAACCCAACCCCGACTACAAAGCAAGTCAGCTCGATACTGCAGCGCATATCAAGGAAGCAGAAGGTCACGGCGTCTCTCCAGGGCACGAGGTCGGGAAGGAGCAGAGGCGCAAGCGACACAAGCGCTGGTTAGGAAAGCTGCCCACACTTTCTGGCCTCTTCTCCAAGTCGTCCGACTCGGTACATACACATCCTAATGGTTTCACCGACAGGAAGAATAGTGCTTATGCTCCGCAATGGCATTTCCCTGGACAAGAACGTTGGCAAGGGCTGGCACGTTACCTCGATGACAGTGTGAGTGATGGTCATGGCGAATGGGATGGTATCGAGTATGCGAAGACGTCACTTATTGCTGATGTTCCATGTGTCAACCTCTCCTTCTACTGGGATGTGCCAGGGCCGGTACTCAGTCAGCTTGACGCCAGTATGCAATTCGACTCTGTGCCCCTCGACAACATCAACGGCAGTCTTCCACCGGAGTATGGCATGGACATCCAAGTGTTCGGAGGCACCGTCAATTTCGGTCCGTGGGCTGACCGACATCGCGGCATATTCCAGAACATCTTCTTCCCGGGCTCCCACGTTGACGCTGCCGTAACGGCACCTCTCGAGCCTGGCGAACTTCGAGCGCTCTCTGTTTTCAAGTTGTTTCTGAGCATCGAAGAGGAAATAGTACTCCGCATACCCATCCGCGAGTCGTCTAAAGATTGGAAATGGAAAGGCAAAGCGCATACTCTAGCGGCGCACGAGCAGCCGGGTGCTGGTAAGACGAAGGGGAAGCAGAAGGCGCGCAGGAGGCGTGGAAAGCAACGTGACAATGCTACGGCGCAAAACATGCGACCTTTTGCTTGGATCGACGTCAAAGTAGCTGGCAATTCATCCGTCAACTACATCATGGATATGTATGCCACAGCATCCGGATTCAAGAACAAATTGGACGTCGATGTAAAGAGCACGGAAATGTCGTCTAGTGTCAACCACGGCTTGCTGTGGCGCTCTGGCCCACTCACTCTGGACTGCGACCTCTCGGCGCCTGTTGCTTGGAACACATTGCGCACCTGGATGTTCAACGTCAAGTGCCGAGACCTTGAACTGTTCCTGTTGCGCGACCATCTCTTTCTTCTAACGGATCTTGTTGCTGATTGGGGATCGGGACCACCTCCCGATTATTTCCTCTTCGTACCTTTCCGCTACCTGCTCAATGTTGACTTCACCAACTTCAAGCTCTATCTCAATACAAACGATTCGAACATAGTCAACAACCCTGCTGACTTGGAAGACAACAACTTTGTCATCCTGTCGGGCCAGCGCCTGCACGGAGACGTGGTCATTCCACTCGACCGATACCGGCCGCTCGAGAACGAAATCAAATTTGATGTGAAAGGACATGATATGGCTCTCGAAGTGCTCATGCCAGAGAAGAACACTCTGAACACATTCGTCACGTCGCCAAGGCTGGCGAAGCTAGGTGGTCTGGAGCTCACCGGCAGTCATACGTATCTAACCGAAACGTCCACGATGAACACCGACAGGCTCTTCATGGACATTCAAGGTCATCGGCTGAACCTCGAACTCTATGGTTGGCTCGTGCATCATTTCATGAAGATCAAGGACAACTACTTTGGAGATGATATGCATTTCAAGACTCTAGAGGAATTTCAAGGCCTTCCAAGTGCCAGCCTTGGAGACGGTAGCGGTGCCCAATCTAGCAATCACGTCAGGCTGTCGAACGACCTGGATGTCATTCTCTGCATATCTGCCGACGAGTCCAGCGTGCTCATTCCTGCCAATCTCTATTCCGCCGAGCGCAGCATACGAGCCGATCTACCCTACGTATCCGCAGATCTTCGCTTCACCAACTACTACATGGACCTCATGGTGAATTTCAGTCCTATCAGTCTCGCCCTAGGAGGGTCTGCTGCGGGTCTTGACTTCTCAAACGAATTCACCACCGGACGCACAGAGCTGTTCGTTGACACAACCATCATTTTCGGCCACCGTCTCTTCGGACTTCCACCAACTGAGCCAACGTATGTGTGCTGTTGGGACTTTGACGTTGGGAAGATCTCTGGTGAGTGCACGTCCGAATTCATTGCGACTGCAGCAGGAGCAGCCCGATCTTTTGCTTTCACTTTTGATGACGACGAGAACTCGCTGCCTCTCACTGTGATTGAGCCGATCCATGATGCCACCTTCCTGCGCTTGAAAACTCACGAGGTACATGTATGGATGCATGTTGCTCGAGAGGCGTTGCTTGTGAAGACAGATGCCATATCTCTGGACTTCAATGATCTTGCTGGTCCAACATTTTCGCAGAAGCTCAGCGCACACATCCCGAACTTGACAATTGGTGGTGTCGATGCGAGGTCTGCATCGCGCCACAGGACACGTAGTGGCGAGAGGCAGACTGTAGAGACACATGCATTTCTGCAAACAAGCCTTTCTCTGAATATGCTCTCACGCAAGCTGGATTTTACAGAGGAACGCAATCGACAACAGACTCACATGCAACTTCATGACCAAAGGACGAATCGTACTCAATTCATGCAGAGCAATCTGGGTGATACAAGCTTCAACATGTCAGCTCGGGCTAAGGAAGGTGCACGACCTCCTGCCATGCAGTTCCCTGACATTGCTCAACCACTTTCTTTTATGCAGACTCAGCGTCTTCGGAGTACTTTGAGTGGTTCCTCATCACGAAAGTCGTCGCAGCAATCGTTCGTCAGGCGACGACCTGAACATCGATCTGGTATGCGGAGCTCCTCAAGCGCGTCAATGACTAGCAGTATTCGATCTGCAAAGAGCGCGCGGAGTAAGCGTGCTACAGCAAATTCCAGTCGAAGTCAGACCGTCACAGGAAGTTCGCCACGTCGAGTAGAAAGCGCGCATCGTTTCAGTGATCGCTTCACCGAAGATGAACGCGCGCGACGCAACCTGGCACCATCGTCTCTTGCTCTGTCTAGTTCTCTGGCTGCGCCGTACTTTCCTTTGGACCACATCGAACCCGACCTTTCGGAGGTACCTCTATTCCCGACACCATCACCCTCGCCAGAAGAACGTGGCCTTGACGACGTTGAGTTTAGCGATGTCGCCACCAACCAATTCGATGAGACATTCACCCACACAAGTTTGTTAATCAGTGCAGAGCCCGGCATTCGTCTCTTTTGTACACCTGAGTTCATTGAGTGTGTCTCGGATCTTCTCGAAATCGTCCAACCACAGCAACCCGAGGACCTACTGGATGATTTCCAGGTCAAGGTCATGACAAAGATACTAGAGAACAGAAATCGATTGGAGGGCAAAGGTAGTTCTCTGGAGTTCAGTGTCCGCATTCCGTTCACCCATGTTCGCTTCCAACACGGCTTTGATTCTGAGTCCACTGGTGGCAAAGATCAGTATGATATCATTCTGAGCAAGTGGAAAGCAGCCGCTCGAGTGAAGAAGTATCCCGGCGATAGAGCTGGAGAGAACACACTCTCGCTGCACACCACATTGGGCTCACTCGGAGTTTCTGTGACTGAACGCACATCTCAGGGTTCAAACCAAGACGTCGCCATCCAAGCGGAGATCAATGATGTCCTTGTATGGTCGCTACAGAACAATACAACGTCAATCAATGTATCTTTTCGGTCTTTCGAGACCGCGGCAGCCAGCAAGAAAGTCGAGTATCTTGCGTCACTCATACACCGGACGACAATCCTTGCCGAGGAGCTCATCCTTCGCTTCACCGAAGCTGAGGATAGGCAGCAGCATCGCCTGCGATACATGGCGTGGTACCTCACCAGCGTGCAAGATCAGCACCCTGATCCTGCTTTCTTGACGAAAGCGTCATACGCTCTTCGTGCGGCGAGAGACCATTTGCGGAGCCACGATTCCTGGAAAATATTATCTCGATTCCGGTATACTTGGCAGTGCCTTCCACTAGCAGAGAAGGAGGAGCTCCGGGATGAGTGCACCGAAAGTAGTGTCAAATGTCCGGAAGATGCCGAACAGAAGGTCATCGGTATGTGGGACCAGTGGCGCACTTGGGATCTGGCACATGTGAAGAAGAGCCTAGCCATGAGGCTACTCTGGGGCCATCTCGCGGACAATCTACCGACGCCCGAATCTGCACCTTTGCATCTCGACATTAAATCGGCTGTCATCAAGATGATAGTTGATCCCGGGCCTCGACAGAGTGAAGTGGCCTTGCGCTACTTTGCCATCAGTGTCTCGCTGCTACCACCCACAGAACCATCAGGACTCATGCTAGTTGGCAACGACATTTCCAAGAAATCAACCACAGTGCAGATCAATGCACGGGATTTCGCCATCCACGTCCAATGGGAAATATGTGAACTTGCTGAAGCTCTACTGGGATTGTTCCAGAAGCAAGCTCTGAAAGCTACGAAAATGATCTCCAAGCCCTCTCAGCCTGCTCAAATTGCCAAGCGTCTCATCGACGAGGACGTTCAGGTGGTATTCGTTGTAGACAAGGCCCAAATCATTCTCGACACAATCAATCTTCGAAGTGTTTCCACCGGTCGCCTCCTGAGATTCGCATTTGTAGATATTGATCAAAGGGCGTCCGGTCAGGGCGAAATCATCAGTGCGCATCTCCACATGGAGGACGCTATTAGCGAGATCTCTTCGCGGTCACGCTCTCTCGCAAAAACACAGTGGGAGCAGCCTAGCCTATATTTCGCTCACGTTGAGCATGAAAAAGAGAGCACCACCCCCAATGAGATCAAGGCGGCAGCAGCGAGTCAGATGATCGTGGTAAAAGTCGAAGAAGATATACTTGGCTTCATCGAGGTCGCCGACACAGTGCTGAGAGATGAGGTCGCATACTTCATCCGGCAGTCCGAGGTCATACGAGACATGACCAGTAGTAACACGACCGAAGCAAAATCACCTGGTCCTCCCACGCAGCTCCCTAACGTAACGCTCGCGTTGTTCATGGACGCATATCGAGTTGAGCTTGCGCTCCTACAACCACTCGGCTGGTCGATCTCTGGCTCATCAGGGCGCATTGCAGTCGTTCCCGCTCTTGGCAAGAATGTGACGCTACAGGTAGACTACGACCTCGAAGCGAGCTACCACCGGATGTATAGCACCTCTGCAGATGGCACAAATGTGATCAGCAATCTCAAGCTGCCTCCAGTCGACGGGCGGTTGGCTGTCACTCAGACCGAACAAGAGACGCGAGTGTTCGCATCCGGTATCATCGACACAATTCACATCCAAGCCTCGGAGCTGCAATCCCTTGTGACGACGATCGGTAAACCTGAATTCTCGCACATGCTCCAGGCTGTCCAAGACGATGTGGAGGTGCTGAAGACGCATATTGAGGAAATTTTTCCCAAGGCCGACAACTTACCGGCGCTGAAAGCACCTAGCTCTTCCAGAGACATCCTCTTCGGTGTGCAAATGACCTTGTCCGGCGTACATATTGTAGCGACAGCCCCGGGTAGAACGCCAGATTCACCAACCGCCAACCTCACCTTCAAGTTGTCTTCAATGCAACTTAAAGCGACGAACATAGACTCGGACAACAAAATCAGGACATTCCCAGAGGCGACTGTTCGGTTGAATGAAATCAGTGTCGGATTGACTCTTACGGAATCGGACTCGATACGCCAATGCGGCAACATCACGTTTGGAGCTGTCCTTCAGGCGACCACTGAAAAGGGCTCGTCGCCCGCCAGAAGACTGTATCGAATGCTGAGCACCGGCCTGGAAGTCAATATATTTGCAGACACTGCATCGGCTGTAGTCGATGTTATGAACCATCTGCAGGACAAGATCAAGGATCTGGATTTGTCAAAAGAGAAGAAGTATCTGCGACGATTGCGGCACACAAAAAGCAGGATATCACATAAGCGCAACACAAGCGTCAAGAGCGACACAAACTCCAATACTGATAGCGCCGACTCTGGAGCGCTTTTCACTTCCACGTACTCACTTGAGCTGCTCGACCTACAGATCAGTTGGATCGTTGGGACTTCAGTCGCCCCGTTTCCCAAGAACGAGAATGAGGACCTCGTACTATCCTTCCGCAAGATCGATCTCTCGACGCAAAGAGATGACGCAGCTCGTTTGATGATCGAAGACTTGCAATTACAGATGGTGCCCGTGTCGGCGAGCAAGAAGAAGCGATCTCTGAACTCTGCACTCCTTCCCAAGATGGTCTTCAATGTAGCCTACGCTTCGACGAAAGAGACTCGCAAAGTTGCATTCCAGGCAGCTGGCAAGTCGCTCGACCTTCAATTAGACTCTCACTTCGTCATCCCGGCCAACGTCATCGAGAGGTCGATTGCTCTTGCAGGCAAGAAGTTTCGTAGCGCATCTGCGAACTGGAGCATGACACCGACAACCACTGGTGCACAGCGCAAAAATCCGTTCGGCAACAAGCGCTTTGCTTCAGTAACAGTCGACGCAAGCTTTGCCGGCGCCGTCGTCCATATCAACGGCGGTCAAACTTCGCCGACTCAAAGCTCATCGAACCGCGCGCAGCAAAAGGGCCGCTACAGTCAATTCGTTGGTGATGGGTCCGCGAGCAGTCTGGCTTTGCGCGCCCCTGGTGTGACAATACGAGTAGAGTATCAGGACGACGGACGTGATCCATCTTTGAATGCCGAGCTACGAGTGGACGCGTCTAGCAATACATTACTCCCAACTGTGGTTCCGATCATCATCGACATATCTGACAGCATCAAAGCTGTCGTTCGGGACAAGGACGAACACAAGTCGCCCGACACGCCAACTCAACTAATCTCACAATCAAAGCCAGTGTCAAAGATTGTGGAAGAAGACGGCAACATTATGAACGCCGACCCAGCCACTCTGCTTGGCCGGACGAGACTCAACCTCGGATTGAGGATCTGCAAGCAGGAGTTCAGTCTGAGCTGTCAGCCCATTGCACGTGTCACCGCCATCGCTAAGATTGACGATATTTATGTCACCGCCAACAGTGTCAAATCTCAAGAGCACGGACACTTTTTCGCCGCATCTGCCGCTTTCGAGAAGCTACAGATTACTGTCCAGCATGTGTATTCTCGCGAATCGACCTTTGGTCTGGACATTGAGTCCATCGTTCTGTCCCTGATGAACAGCAAACATCTCAGTGGCACCAGTGGCATATCAGCTATACTCAAGATCAACCCCACTACCATGCAAGTCAACGCGAGGCAACTGCAGGACTTCTTGCTGTTCCGAGAAATTTGGTACCCACCAGAGATGCGAGGATCTTCAAAGCCACCTTCGGCCAGCGCAGGGGCAGACTCGCAAGACTACCTCATACAACGCTATGAGCAAGTCACCGCCGCGACTGCCTTCCCCTGGAACGCAAACGTGGCGATCGCCGACGTCAAAATTGATCTGGATCTCGGCCAAGCCATTGGCAAGTCCTTCCTTCACATACACAACATGTGGGCTTCATCGAAAAAGAACACAGACTGGGAGCAGAATCTGTGTATCGGCGTGGAGAAGATTCGTCTTGAAAGCACGGGCAGAACGAGTGGCTTTGTCGAGCTCGATGGCATCAAGGTTCGGACGTCGATTAGCTGGCCGGCACAAGAGCCAGGCACGCGCCAGACACCTCTCATCCAAGCATCAGTAGCCTTCCAGCAGCTCATGGTCAAGTCTGGCTTCGACTACCAAGCTTTCCTGATGGCGGACATCGCCGACTTCGGCTTCCTGATGTACAACGTCCGCCAAGACGGGCCCTCACAAGACCGACTCGTCGCCATCCTTGATGGCAACAAGGTGCACGTCTTCTGCCACGCTACGAGCGCCGCACAAGGCCTCGCGCTCTTCCAAGCCATCGAGCGCCTCGTCCAGGAGAATCAACAAGCATACCGACAGTCTCTCCAAGACATCGAGAAGTTCCTGCGCCGCAAGTCCGCCATCGCGACGCCTTTTGGCCGCTCGCCCTCAGAGAGTACGATACTGCCGAAACCCGACGATGGCGACTCTTTCAAGGCCCCGATCTCGCTGCACACCGACGTCGTCGTCACACTGCGCAGTATCAAATTCGGTGTCTTCCCATCAACCTTTGTCGACAATCAGATCCTGGTGCTCTCCGCCGGCGACATGCAAGCACGCTTCGCCGTCGCCCTCGAACAGCGCAAGATTCACTCCACGCTCAGCATGACGCTAGGCCAACTCAGCGTCGCCCTATCCTCCGTGCCGTCCCCCAAGAAAAGCAGACCCGTGGCTGATCTCAGCGTCGAAGACGTAGCAGAGAGCGCGCGATCTGCACGTGGCGGAACAATCCTACGCGTACCCAAAGTCGTGGCTACGATGCACACATGGCAAGTGCCCAAGAGCAACCACATCGACTACCTCTTCCGAAGCAGTCTAGAAGGCAAAGTCGACGTGGGCTGGAACTACAGCCGCATCAGTTACATCCGCACCATGTGGTCCAACCACTCCCGCACCCTCGCCTCACGCCTCGGCAAACCCCTCCCAGAATCCAACATCAAAATAAGCACCTCTCAAACCCTTCCTTCCTCCTCCTCCGATGCTACCAATCCCAACACGCCATCCGCACCAGCGCCCGAAGCTTCCCAAGAGAAAATCACCGCCGTGGTAAACGTCCCGCAGAGTAAATATGAGTATGCGCCGCTCGAGCCGCCGCTTATTGAGACGCCGCAGTTGAGGGATATGGGTGAGGCGACGCCGCCGCTGGAGTGGATTGGACTGCATCGCGACCGGCTGCCGAATGTTACGCATCAGATTGTTATTGTGACGTTGTTGGAGGTGGCGAGGGAGGTGGAGGATGCGTATGGGAGGATTTTGGGGAGTTCGTAGGGGGGGGGGGGGTGTAGAGGGGAAGAGGGTGCTGGTGGGTGGGAAATTGGCCTTTTTGGGCATGGGTTTGGTATTTTTGGTGTTTTATGTGTGTGCACATACGTTTCGTTTGCGTTGATAGATGCTTATAAGTGCAACATACATTTCGATCGAACTTGGCAATGTGACTTTGAGACTACAGCACCATGACTTCTGATTACAGCACCATGACTTTGAGACTACATGCCACGCCTTTAACATGCACATAGCATGGCCACCTCCTCACAAGTTCCTACTCATACGCGAGGTACTGAAAAGCGTATCTAGGCCTTATTTCACACCAACGTTATAGTACTTCTAACGCACTCCAGTACAGCGAGCAGACGGTCGTCAGATATATGTGCCGTCAACCGCAAACGATCCTGGCCGATTCGTTCAACAAAGCACGTTACACTTGGTTGCATGCTCCCAATCCTCTCATATTGCCCTTGTGCCGTTCTCCGAAGTACAAGACCATCTACACTTTTTACCGTGTTGGGTTTGCCATGCTCGGGCGAGAGGAAGAACACAGCGGGCCACTCGCTGGTAAACAGATCAAGCTTCTCTGTATATGATCCGTAAGATATGTACGTGGAGCCAAATATGACGCCGGAGGTATCTGCTATCTTTGTGTTCTGAGCAAGTCCAGAGTTGGATTCGAGGATGCGCACGCGCGTTATCAGCCTGTGACTTGTAGAAGAGGCTTGAAGTCGTGTATTTCCCACTGTACTCCCATGTGCTTGATATAGTCTTCAACACTAAACAAGCCGCCATCTTAATGCTCCATTGTGACATGGCCATCGATTCTCGAAGTAAACCTCGATTGTGCTGCATAGCAGATGCCGGCGAGTCCCTGCCAGCCAGCCCACGACCAGGAGGGAAAACCCTGTCTTCTCATGAGAAATGGAGATGACAGTTGTGAGAGTGGCAACCAAAGAAGACCAATTACGAGGTTGGATACGCCGGACGTAGCTGGACCCGAACTCCGCGCGAAAGGTACGCCCCAGAAGTGATACACCGGACGGCTCGAAACCAAGGCCTGGCGTAATATTCCCATGAACGCAATCAGCATGTCTGAACCGTATGTCAACGTCCGCTTGAGATACTCGCTGATGCGCCGTTCAAGAATGCTCGACTCGAGCAGGACGCACGGGAACACTTGCAATTGGGGCCCGGGGTCAGAATTCAACGTGTCTGCTCGTACTCCGGTGTTCTCTACGTTGGATGACTCGTGATTCGCATCGCACGCGTGGATCTTGCTGCATCGGAAGTAGCATTGCGATGGGGTGAAGACGAGGCGCTTGGTGGCGAGGACTTCCTCTTGGTACGTCCCTGTAGACAGGCGTCGATATTAGTCGAAGGATATCGTATTACGTCAAAGATATACAGCGCTACTTACAGCCTCGAGTCGACCACTCACTTCTCAGTAGTTCACTCTTGACTCTGAGGACCGACGTGATGACTGCGACGTCAATCGTAGTCATTGTAGGTAGACGGCGGAAACTATCAGACACACCCGGTAGCCCTGAATTCGGACCTGTTCCCGCGGCGTTGATGATAGTGATGCTAGCATTCCTATAGATGTCATCCATGTGCTGGGGTCCTCTTGGTTGATGCAATAGCGGTCTATCCAAAGATATCGGAATCCCATGGCTTTTGTGCAAAGAATTGCGTCCTTAACTATCAGTGGAGCTCGCTATCGCAAATACGTGCTACTTGACTCCGAATTGTCTGCTGTTTGTCCCCAGACGTAGCTGAGTGCCGTATATGCACACTTTTTCGGCGCAGGAATGATGGCACACCTCTCACAGTCAATGACCTTGAGACCGGGGATATCGAGCTTGCCACTTCCTTGTGTCTCGTATGTATTTCCATGTTTTGACTCGCAGGTAAGAATCCACGTCTTGATAGTAGCCCAATCCACCCCAGATTTGATCAATAGGCGCATTTGCTTTGATGCTGGTGTCGTACATCATCACAATCGTTTGAGTTGCCGTAGTGACAGTCGCTCGTAGACCACGCCATGGTGGTGCATTCAAGTGCGGCGGACGCTTGATATCGAACGGCTCTATATGAACGCGTAGAATGGCGCCAAGTTACCTAGATGGGTTGTGCTCTCGAGTCCTATCCGTCCGTGTGAGCACTATTCTCGGGGCTCTACGCGCCTTGAAATGCAACGTGAGTGGGAAGAAAGGTACTCACATGCTGTAAATCAATCCACAGAACTCGCATCCATCCGGAGAAAGGCCCACGATCTTGAAGACAGTCGGCAATACTACTTTACCAGAAATTGGATGGTCTGCCGATACCGCCAGCCGGAGATTCCGGTCTTTGATGAAGTTGGGACGTATGGCGGGATATAAAGGCAGCGATCTGCATCGGGATCATAGTTGGTCTAGTTCCGGATATCCCTCATTGCTGTAAAAGATGCTGGCGAGGCTGTTCGTTCTGTCACTGTGACTGCGAAACATGTTGGAGAGGCTGTTGGAAGCCGCCGTGTTATGTTAGGCACAGGTCTACATGGGACGAGGTTGGGAAAAGGTCGGAAAGAGGCACGGAAAGAAAGACGGATGTGCTCAAGATGTCATAAAGATGTAGGAGTTTTACTACAGTTGAAATGGTGGCTGGGGTTCTTGTAGCCTGATGCCATGCTGATTACGACCGCGGTCAACACCTGCAGGAAGGCTGAGCCGCCACCAGAGCTCAACCTAACCGATAAGATGCCGTGCGTAGCGAGCAATCACCTTCTGGCAAAAACGCAAAGTTATGAGGATGCCAAAATACTAAGCTTTACATTACTTAGTCATACCGACAAACGACGTGGTGCTCACATGGTGTTGGATGGTGTTTGAATAGAGGAGGTAGATACACCGCAGATCCCAGATACCAGATCTTTGGCTGTACAGCCTACACGATCGTACCTCTTCATGCATCATGTTCATGCTTGCTCTACACAAAACCCGCCCGAACATCCTCTTCCAACCTCACTTCCCCATTCGTCAACATTCGTATCTTTCTCATCACCAACTTTCACGTTCAATATGTCCTAAATGTCCACACAAAATCTACTTTCCCATACTCTACCTTCATCTCTTCGTTCATTTATCATGCGCATCTCTCCTCTGCACAAACCCAGCCCTAACATCCTCCCCCAACCTCCCGTCCACATCCGCCAAAATCGTACACACCAAACTATAATTATTACACAAAAACCGCTCCTTCTTCCTCGCATCGCTAATGCCCTTGCTCATCTTCGTCAAATACGCCTCGTACTCGCTCCTCAGCCTCCCCACACTAACCGACACAGGCTCATCATCGCCAGCCTCTGACGATAGCGCGAGAATGCCTTGTATGAGGTTGGCGAATTTTTGCGTGAGGGGTGTGGGCGCTGTTGATGCGGAATTCTGGGAGTTGGAGGAGAGGAGCGCGGCGCCGGTTGTGGGGCGCGAGGGGAGCGAGGAAGTGAGTTTTTGGAGGGCGGTGACGTGCATGTCGAGGACTTGTTGGTAGCGTGGCCAGAGGAGCATATTTGTTGCGTTGATGTAGTTTTCCATGGTTGGTACTTTTCGGCGTTGGAGCTCGAATGCGAAGTGCTGGTTCAGTCGCACGCAGAGCAATATGCCTAGCGTGTCGGCTGTAGTGGTGACGAGTGACTTTGTTAGCGCTTGGGCAACGGCTAAGGTGGGCTCGAAGATCGTGGCAAAGGTCCGGGAGATGGCATGATAGTTTTGGGAGGGTGAGAAGTAGGTTGAAATGAAGGTGTACTCGAAACATGCGTTGTCGATGAGGGCGAGGTTGAAGCTGCGGAACGGGGCTTCGAGGTAGTGTGTTGACTTTTCTTCCTCAGCAACGTGGGCTGTTAGAGCGTTGGTAGACGAGCTCTTGAGTGCGTCTCGACGTCGGCCGAGTGAGAACGGATCGTACGCAGCGGGTGCGTTGCGTGCTTGACCGAGCAAGCTGCCGCCTCGTTTCGTGGTAGGGTCTTCGCCGAGCACGTCGTACTTGTCTATGGCGTGCACCTTGATCTTCTCCAGAGCAAGTCTGTATCGTGTAAAGTGGTTCAAGTAGTACCAGCGCATGGTATAGATGTATGCCTGACCTATTTGCTGGGCAAGCTCTGATCGATGCTTTGCGAGAAAGGCATACAGTTCCTTGTACTTGAGTAGCGCTTGCTGTTGGATGACTTGGGCATTGATCGATGGTGAGCGTATGGCTTTGATCTGTGCCACTATGTAGTCTCGTATTCGTTCAATGGCACGATTGGTGAGGTCATCCAGGAGAGGTTTGATGTCCCCGAGAGACTTCATGTCGGGCTGCTCTTTTGCCTTCGCAGCTATGGTCTTGGAGCGTTTTTCGATTTCAGCGAGTGCGCGCACGAAGCCTTCATCTACTGGCCCTTCTGCGATCTTGCGAACCACAGCCGGGGAGATGCTGATGTCCTCTACTGCTGGGCCAAGCAGCTTTTCTACAACCTTTCGGTTTTCGAGTTTGGTGTTTAGCGCTATAGAGCGGTTCTGCAGAGACTCAATCTCGGCTGACACTGCGCCAAGATCGGCTTGGAAGTTGGTGAGGTACGTTTCGACGGACTTCAAGACCTCATCGCATGCGAGAATCGATTGGTGCAAATCTTCAAACTTGTCCTTTTCTTTGTCGTCTACAGTCACAATGAGCATATCTCCTCGAGACAAGAGATGAACACATACACTCTTCGACTGACTGCGCGCTATATGTATGTACAGATGTGGGATGCTGATGCTCGTGCGGTGCTTCCGCGGCGAAGTCGTGCAAGCTCAAGCCTCCAAAATCGATCTCGTCTACCACCACTTCTGGCTTCTTTGGTATATCCTGCTCCTTTCCTCGAATAATCGTAATGGGCTGCCGGGGTGGGCCTCCCATTATAGACGCTAGCACCTGCACCGGGTCAGGGCCATGGTGAAGGCCCCCTGTAGGCCGCCGTCGTGGCCCGCCATTGGGAATTCGCGCATTCCCTGGTAAGCTCGTAGTGGATGCATTTGGCGATATGAGCCCTAGAGACGTTGTTCGCGGGACCAGCCCAGGACGAGGAGGTAAGGGACTGGGCCCTCGAGCATTTGGGCCTCTTCGAGGAGCCGGCGAGTATGAATCGCGTCGAGGCGGCGGTGTTGCCGAAGGCGTAGAGTACGACGAGAGCCTGTCCAAGCCCCACATGTTGCCAGCGAATAGTGTGATTGATCTATGGGCGCATGGTGAATGAAGTTATGTTCGCGATACCACGCGCCGTTTGCTATTCCGGCGCGGCGGTACCTTGTTCCGCACGCTACGGGATGTGCTAGCGCTTTCTTGCTTCGCGCCTTCCCGCTCAAAAATCCAGATCGCACACTTCCCTCTCCATCACTCAGCGCGCCACCCATACTCTCCTCGATCAGCCCACACATTACGACCAGCTCCCCACCCGTCGCACTTACTCTCATTCAACATCATGGCGGACGACGCGCAGGTACGTTCAGACACGAGCATGCGACCCCGCATGCTCTACCCCACCTTATCGATTGCCCTCGAGGGTCGCGCCCGACCAGGCATCGAAGCCGTTTCTGCGCAGGCACTTCATAAGAATGTACTGACAATCTGCCGCAGCATGAGCACACCTTCGAGAGCGCCGATGCCGGCGCCTCCACCACCTACCCGATGCAGTGCTCTGCCCTGAGGAAGAACGGCTTCGTCGTCATCAAGAACCGTCCCTGCAAGATTGTCGAGATGACCACCTCGAAGACCGGCAAGCACGGCCACGCCAAGGTCCATCTCGTCGCCATCGACATCTTCACCTACAAGAAGCTTGAAGAGCTCTGCCCCTCCACCCACAACATGAACGTCCCCAACGTCCGCCGCCAGGAGTACCAGCTCGTGAGTCACGACGGTATCATGCATGGAAGTCTTAGCTTACCAAAATCGCAGATCGATGTTACCGACGACGGTTTCCTCTCCCTCATGTCCGATGACGGCTCCACCAAGGACGACGTCAAGCTTCCCGACGGCGAGGTTGGTGACAAGATCACCAAGATGTTCACCGACGACGGCAAGGATACCAGTAAGTGCACTTGTCGAAGAAAAATGTAAGCGATGCTAACACACTACCAGATGTTATCGTTCTCACTGCCATGGGCGAGGAGTCCTGCATCGACGCCAAGGAGGCCCCCAAATAGATTTATATCATTGGGCACGCGGGCCGTCAACAGGAGTCGCGGGGTTCGGAAAGCTCTGACCCAAAAGCTTGGTGGGGATTGCTGCATCTCGCATACAAAGCGGACTGTTGCCATTACGGCGACAAGAGCATCTATGCGATCCATCTGCGTTGATAGCGACAAATGGATATGTTCTTCGGATCAAATTTGGGGTTTTGCATTCCATGTGTATGGGAAACTTTTAAGATATGACACACGTTCCTAGATATCCCTACCGCAATGAACAAAAAGGTGATGACTTTATGCAAATGTCGTCCCCTTGATTGGTGATGGGTCTGCAGCATTTGTGATTTTCGGCGCTAGTGGCCCTGAATAGACCTCCAGGCTACCTTCAACTTCTGCCACGCTTCACTCAAACCACAACAACCAAGACTACTCCATACTAGCAAAGTTGCAGACTCACCTCAATTGCGACACCGTCATCCCATCTCGCGGCTATGGGAAAATAAGATCACTGGCAATGCCGCAATGCAACTAAGATAGAGTTGCGAAACTAATCTTGTACCTCTGCGTAGCCTCTCTAGTCGATTTCCCGTGATGGCGTCGAAAAAGGGTCCAATCTGTGGCTACGAGAACTGTCGGTCAAGATCATACGAAGAGGGCGAGGATGGCTTTCTCTACTGCCAGAATGGGCATCGTCAAGGAGTATGCTATGCTTTACATTCGAAGTTCGAATGCTCACAACTTGTAGGGCTTGGTGCGTGGCGAAGACGACGAAGACGCCTATAATACACCGGCAGCTCGGCAGGTGACGCGCAAGAAGAAAGATGTGGACGAGCTAGACGAGAGGATTGCACGTCGTAAGTATCACAATGTCGTTTCGTTACTCTGCGACTAACCGCGAATAGACTACATCGGCCGCCGAGCTTTCGACCTATACCTGAAATGCTTGCAGCTCATCTTAAGACACCAAATTTGGTTCCTCATTCAGGAAAAGGGCCTACCTCAAGAGCTGGAAACTGTCATCTTCGACCTTTGGGCGCTTCGTGTCGCGCAGCTTGGTGACAGAATTGCCTCCGAAAGCCAGGATACTGAGTCCCAGTCGCAGTCGCAGTCGCAAGTCTTCAGCACACTCGATACAGACGAGAGCGGAACAGACGATGAGCGAATCGCAATATCGGCTTCGAAAGGTCGCGACAAGAAGCTGGAGGGCGTTCCAAATCTCTACGATTGCTTAGTATTGTGCTACCTGGGTACGTCCACGCTTCGACTGCCTGTCACGCCTGGAGACATGTATGCATGGACGACAGACAGTAAGATGCCTTACAGACAAGCCATCAAGATTGTGCCGCTCTTGATGAGAGATCGCCTGCCACCCTCATACCACGCGATCTTGGACCCACCGAAGTTGCTGCGGCATCGCCGGTTCTACACAACTCTCACCAACCTCGAGATCAGCTATGAGAAAGTCCATGGCATCTTGTGGCCGCCGCTTAACACTCCGCTTCTCTTAATCCGCTACATCAAGGAGCTTGCATTACCACTGGAGCTCTACGACGCAACACTACGCCTAGCAGACCTACTCGGCCACAACTTTGCGCTTGAACACGATGGTCGCAAGCAGCTGGGCCTCCGCCACTTGCCAGAAGCCCAACTCATTGGCTGCTTCGTCGTGTGCGTCAAGCTGTTCTACCCCTTTGACAAGATCAGGCGCCTGCCGAAATCATCCTCAGAGCCCGCGGTGTCCGTAGTAGATTGGAAGGCTTGGTGCAAGCAAATGAGTAAGGCAAAACGAAACCAACAGATGTTTAGCTCAGACTTCACGAACGAGGAGTTCACGCAGTTGCAAGAAGACGACGTGTTTCAGCTACTGCCCAAGCAACTTGACCAGTATTTGGACTTCTACAACGACACATTTCTTGATGACGGGAAAATTCAGCGCACGAAACATAACAACGACTTCAAGAATGCGCTGTACGGCATGTTTCCCATTGATAACGTAGGACGGGAAGCGACAGTGCAACCTGCCGAAGTTTCAGCCCATGAACTGAAGTTAGAGACGGTCAGGGCAGTGCACGGCAGAATGAAGACTAGAGCGATTGTACGTGATGATCAAGATGAGGCGGGCGTGCTTAGACCTGGACAGTCGTATCCGATGTGGAAGAAGGTGGATGATGTACCAGATCGGGCAGCGGTTTTCTATAATGAGGCTGCGAGGCTGGCTGGTTTCTCGATGGGGATGCTGGTCACAGCTGTGTTTACGACGGAGTGTCGGATCGAGCAGTGGCGTAGAACGCAGAGCAAGGGCAAGAAGAATGCGGCAACGGCAGTCTCATAGATTACTCTACCACATTGCGCCAACGCGCCTTTGACATACCTGGAAAACTTGAGAAAAGACCGTGATGCAACACTTCTGGAGGGGCATGCACGTGCCCTAAACCTTGGCGCCGATTAGCCGAGACAAGGATAACGCCACTTTCGCCGGCACACACGAAATTGGGCGCTCCGCAACCTCATTCTCGACACCACTTCTGTTCGGAGGACGACAACCACGTTGTCTACGTCAAGATGCAGATTTTCGTCAAGACCCGTAAGTCCGCACGTCGCCTGTATTGCTGAAATCATGCTAATGAAGATGCAGTCACGGGAAAAACTGTGAGCCACTCCATTTCACGCCACGCCATCGACAGCAGCTAATCAACGACTCCAGATCACTCTCGAGGTTGAGAGTTCCGACACGATCGACAATGTCAAGTCCAAGATCCAGGACAAGGAGGGCATTCCCCCGGACCAGCAGCGCCTGATCTTCGCCGGCAAGCAGCTCGAGGACGGCCGCACCCTCTCCGACTACAACATCCAGAAGGAGTCGACGCTCCACCTGGTCCTCCGTCTGCGCGGTGGCATCATCGAGCCCTCGCTCAAGGCCCTCGCTTCCAAGTACAACTGCGATAAGATGATCTGCCGCAAGTGCTACGCGCGCCTGCCACCGAGGGCTGTCAACTGCGTACGTCACCGTGTACCCCGCTACGCGACCGTAGTTGAGCGATGTAGAATGAAAGATCACGGCTAACACACTCACAGCGCAAGAAGAAATGCGGCCACACCAACCAGCTCCGCCCCAAGAAGAAGCTCAAGTAAACGATTCGCTCCCCTTCGGCGTCTGGCGAGTTTGCGGGATCCGGCGGTGGAACGACTGCGACGAATGCATGCGACGGACATGAGGGCATGGTCACTTTGGCACACGGCATCACGATGCCCATGGCTCGGATTCAAGTTTTCTTTATGGCAAGGACCGGGCATGTAGAGTGAATCGAGCAAATCTTTTCCTTTAGTGCAAAGAATTGTACTGGCCTCGCCCAAGGAGTGTGTGTGCATCTGCAATGGAAACATCAGCAGCTTCAACATTGTGATTTGAACGATGCAGTGTGATATTCGGAAGATGCGATGCATCACGTGATAGCGCGCTAATATTGCATCACCGCTACGTCATGTATCACGACAACTCTGAAATATCGTAATTTCAACCGCATGAGGAATTGCCACAAATGTCTGGAGGGTTTGACTTCTCATAAAATTGTGATTGTTCTTCGTGCTAAAGATCCTCACTGAGCGCAGACTTGAGAACTTCATCTGCCATTCAACTGCCGTGCTATGCTATGCTATGCAATCATCATGCCCCTCGATGCGACACAGTGTACACATAACCAAAGCACTTTTCCATCACCTACTGCCGTCATATGAGATCCCATCGTACATTGCCTGAAGTGTGCTGCCTGTATGCAACGAGTAGATTGCGCCGCAGCGCCATGGCCGCGTGACATATGTTTGCGTGTGCGCGGCAAGATAACGAGGTACGGAAATACAAAAGAAATGTGCACCTTACATCCGCCCAGCTATGCAACTGAGGAGATGGTGGTACAGAAGAGAGGAAATTTACAGAACGAAGAAATCCTGAACGGGAGGTCGGCCTCCTGGGAATGGTATCGGAAACGCCTCGCTATGCTATGCAAAACAATCGGACATGTAGGGTAATTCGGAACGGTGGCTCGAGCAGCGTGTACGACAACAGTATGTGCGGTCGGTCATGGATGGTGGGGCGTGAAGCTATTCAGACGCGTGGCTTCTTCCAGTAGTATTGCTACGATCGTTAGCTATGGTGGTTAAGTTGATTAGTTTGAACGTACCTTATGCGTCTTCCTCACAGAGCGAAGACCAGTGCTGCGTGAGCCAGCAGTAATCGTCTCCCGCCTCATCTGGTTGGAGTCCATCTCAGGCACATAGTAAAACTCATTCTCTAGAGGCTGACCAGCGGCGTCCTTTCCAGCACGAGGGATCTCGCCAACACAAGACGTCTCATCAAGAATCTTCTTGAGGTCCTGTCGTGAGAGCTGGGGAACGGGTGTCGTTGCGTCGCTGCCGTCGTTGGTGTCCTGGCTCTTCGTCGCACAGGCCTTGAGCTCAGCTGGAAGGTTGCTGTGGATGGCCGACAGAGGCTGGGAGTGGATGCGTGAGAAGGCAAGCTGGTTGATGACGTGATTCTTGATGGGAGACTCTTTGAAGCGGAAGATCTCGGCGGAAGAGCGTCTTGGGGACGGTGATAGTAGTGGTGCTCGGAGACGAGGAGTGTTGGACTGGGTCGGTGTAGCGGTGGAGAAGGAGGCGAGATTGTTGAGGATGTTCTGGCCGAAGGGTCCGAATGAATGGACGACAGGATCGTTTTCTTCATCGCCGTCTGAGAAGTCACCTTCGCCAAAGGATGACAACATGCTTGACTTGTTGTCCTGAGTACGCGACTCCTGACTGTGAGTAGAGTACGGAGCGATAGGACGAACAAAGGTCTGCTGAGCAGATTCTGGACTATCGGCCTTGATGAGAGTCTCTTCTTCGTTCGCCTCGACATCTTCGAATATCTGAACAGGTCCGGGCTGGCCAAGACCGATACCAGCGAAGACGGGCTGACAGATGGGGCTCTGGGAAACAGGCGAACGAGGAACGACAGGCGGGCTGGAGTCGAAATCTTGCTTGACGCGACGACGGGTGGGAGTGGGCATATCATCTTCTTCTGAGTCCCAAGACAGCTTCGCTACGGGGACGGCCGGCCAAGCAATCATGACGCGGGTGTCCTGTACATCCAACATGATCTCAGTCTCTGGGTTCTCCGACACATACGTGTCACCCTTCTCGAGCTCGAACACCTGCCCTCTGCAGTGGATCTTTGCTCCGTTCCATCCCAAGCATTCGACCTCGATGTAGCCCTGGGGATATGTCGCGGATGGCGCGTGGTACGCGGCTTGGACGTGGACGCGTGAGATGAGGCGATTTGTCGAGAGCTGGTAGTCTGACGTGTTCGAAGACCTTCCCATGCGTGTCACCTCGCCATCAGATGAGAGATCTACAGTTGGCACCGCGCCCAGTGGGGTCCTCTCTGAAAGTGCAGACACGGTCCGCTGCAAAATGGGACGGCCATGGTGAGGCGACGACGACACGATGCCGGTAGACGAAGTTGGTACCGAGGGCACAGGGGTTGGGAAATACTTGAGAGCCTGTTTGGGGAAGGTGGGTGACTCGTCGTCGAACTTGCGTTTTGAGGATGGACGCGGAAAGGGCGAGGAGCTAAACGTGGTGTCGTCGCCAAAAGCGGGGAGAAGACACGGCTTCGAGGCACGCTCAGCCTGTATCTCCGTCGACTCCAGGGGCAATTGATGCGCTGCCTGGCTCGGTGAACTGTCCATGGTGTCGTATGGGGCCCAGGCACGCGAGACGGGACGTGTCGACGTCTACACAGGCGTAGCGCGGGCGTGTCGTCTGAGCGGCTGCCGGCTGTGGTCGCGAGCAGGAGCGAACGTGTGTGTTAGTACGCGAAAGGAGGAGGTAGAAGGTGGTCAAGAAGAAGAGGCCATGAGGTCAATTGCGAAACTGGGTGGTCTCCTACACGGTCAGGAAGAAGTGGAGGTGGTGTCGCGTACGCGAGTAGGTAGCGCGCTGAAGCTCTGACCCACGGAGAGACACATTCACCGAGCCTCTTCCTCCCTGGCATTAGCCGATGACATGCGATGAACTTGACCATGGAGTCAAAGGCATGCTCGTTCTTATGGAACACCAGGTCGTCAATTCTCTACAGCTCTGACTGCGTTACGGCTGTCAATGTTCCCATCTTCATCGACAACTATCGGAGTTCATAAGCCTCTGTGCACAAGCACAAATGACACGCCTGTTGCGTCCATTCCTCACTCGGCTCTTTTTGTTACTTGATTTTCCCACCCGTTCCAGCCCCTCTATGCAGCTAATCACACATCGCCGACTTGTAATGGCACCTTGTACACGCCTACGTAGCTTTACTGCGCGCCCTTGTGTTGGTGGATTATATGGACAACAATTCAGATTAACACCCATCTCATGCCTTCTTTCGCAGAGAAATTATATGAGAAGACACACGTAGACAGATGCTATAAAGAATCTAATTACAGTGCATATTCTGAACCGCTCTTAGAGTCCTCCATCTGCGCACCTGTGACGTCCGACCAAACCCAGCCACGAAACATGTGGGACAATCTGCAGACCAGACGTCACGCAAGTGAAAAGAAAACTTTCCTGCAGCAGCCCACTGTAACAGAACGCGCACCTTGTTCAAAGTGGAGTGCCGAGGCCGACGCGATGAAGCGGTATAGACGCGTCGAGAAATTTGGTGGGAGGTGCACGGTGGCTCCGGCTGAAGCAAGATCGGATGAGGCCGTCGATCAATCAGCCACCACTACACGGAGACTGTAACGATTCGCATATATGATGGCGCTATCGGCAGCACAACAAATTCGTAATGCTGTCTAAGACCAGTGACTGCATGTATACGAGGATGCGGCAATGTACCGTGGCTGAGCCTTTCCTGAGGAAGCCATTGCATTGAGGGGATACAGCACCTGGCTATACAGCAAATGACGGAAACTGTAGACAATGATTGAAGAAACTGCAATACAAATGAGCCGATGCACGTATCAGCAATGTCCAGGCTCAAAGCATATCGCGTGCTTCAACTTCAAAGTTGAAAGTAAACGCGTTCATTAGCTGGAAGACAAGATCACTTTAACCCCAATCAGGAAGCCCCGCATCTGCCGCTCAGATTACATAACCCGCCGCTAACAAAAAAGTTGGAGAGTTCTCGCCCGAGGATTTGCAGCAGGAACAGCAGACATCCAGTCCGCACTTCACCACAATAATGGCAAAATCAAAGGCCGTGAGCAAGAAGCAAGAGAAGGCAGCAAATGCGCCGCTCACAACCAAAGTCGCAAATGGCTCGCCATACCAGCTGGATCCCGCCCAGGTCGAACGCGCCGCGAAAGCGCTCGTGTCGCACATGAAGCAGCACGCCGAGGAGAAGAACAAGAAGGCTGCTGTTCAGAACTTGGCAGATGATGAAGACGAGGCGCAGGTTAACGATCAGCCCATCATGCTCAGCCTATCAACCAAGAAGCACATCAACAATACCACAAGCTTGAAGCCGACCAAAATGTCAGTATACACTGCAGGTAGTTTCTGGAGTTTGAGTCTAATGATCCTCCAGCTCCCTCCCACATTCAATCATCCCCGAAGATGTACGTGTATGCATCTTTACCAAAGACCCCCAGCGCGCGTACAAGGACCTGGTTGCATCCGACGCCTTCCCTGCCACCCTCCGCCAGAAAGTTGCTCGCGTGCTTGGTGTGGATAAATTGAAGAAGCGATACAAGTCGTTTGAGCAGAAGCGCGCGCTTCTGGCAGAGTTTGACGTCTTCATGGTCGACGACCGCATTGTCAAGATTGTGGCCGACTTCCTTGGAAAGACTTTCTACCAGGGCAAGGCTAAGCGCCCGATTCCCATCAGACTCACCGCCGGCGCATTCATCGACAAGAACGCGAAGAAGACCAAAGAGTCACCGAGCGTGGTCGGCACTCCCCAGGGTGTCGCAAAGGAGGTTGAGAGCGCTCTGAGCTCCACATACCTCAGCATGAGCGCCTCAGCAAACACTTCCATCAGGGTCGGCATGCTCTCCATGACACCTGAGCAGATTGTCGAGAACACTTCCGCCGTCGTCACTGCCATCACAGCCAAGCACATCGAACAGGGCTGGCGCAATGTTCACTCCCTGCATCTGAAGGGTCCAAGCACAAAGTCCCTGCCTATCTGGATCGCCGAAGAGCTGTGGACGGACGAGAAGCAGGTTCTCGATCAGCCACACGAGATCAAGTCATTGCCCAGCGGTAAAACTGTCGACCGCAAGAGGAAATGGGAGGATTGGGAAGAAGAGATGCTGGACGACGAGGAGTTCGCTGCGAAGAAGGCGAAACGGGATGCTGCAAAGGAAAAGAAGGTCGCGAAGAAGGGCCTCAGCGACAGAAGGAAAAAGGCGCTGAAGGACTCGGTATTTGAGGGCGCCCAGACGCCGTTGATTGCTGGATGAGGTGGTTGCCATGAGTGTGTGCATTCGGAGGCGCGACGGCGTTTGGGTGCTCAAAAGGCTTTGATCTGATACCAAGTACTATGTGTCTGCTCGTTGCACTCTGTCCTGATGAATCGTATGTGATTGTTGCTATTAAACTCGTATCCTGCTTTATTTTCCTACTAATGATACACCACCTACAGAAATCGCAGGTTTTGTTCTGAGAACAGTCGCACGAAAATCCACCTCGATATGTATGATGCTCTGAGCAGGGAATCTCCAGCCGACCGCACGCGGCAAATCCTGCCTCGGCGCATCCTGACGTGATGCACTGCGACTGCGCCGCGTCTCCAAACTGCGCCTCATCAACCTTCTTTCCCACCTTCCCACTCCACCTCCACCTCCCTCACCATCACCATGTTCCGTCTACTCCCTCTCTCGACGCTGTTCCTCCTCACTCAAGCCCTCGCCTCTCCTCTTACACAGACAAAATCAAAGCCACTCCCTCTGCTCATCTGGCATGGCCTAGGCGACAACTCCGCCGCAGACGGCTTGCACTCAGTCGGCGACCTCGCCATTGAAGTAAACCCCGGCACATACGTCTACTACATCTCCCTCGACGATGACCCAAATGGTGATTCCCGCGCAACTTTCCTCGGCAACGTGACCGAGCAAATCGAACAAGTCTGCGACGCCATCAGCACACATAAAGTCCTCTCCGCCGCACCGGGCCTCAATGCGCTCGGCTTTTCACAGGGTGGGCAATTTCTACGCGGCCTCGTACAGAGATGTGGAGATAAAATAAAGGTGCGGAACCTGGTGACCTTTGGTAGCCAACACAATGGCATCTCGAAGTACCAGATCTGCAAGGATGGAGACTGGCTGTGCAAGGGCTACGTCGGGCTTCTGAAGGCGAATACATGGGGCGCATGGGTCCAAGGCAACCTTGTGCCAGCGCAGTACTTCAAAGCAACCAACGACTCCACCGGCGAGCCCACCCCCGAATATCTCGAGGCCTCCAATTTCCTAGCGGACATCAACAACGAGCGCGCGCTCAAGAACGTCACATACGCGAAGAACCTCGCTGCCTTGGATAATCTCGTCTTGTACCTGTTCGACGACGACACGACCGTTATCCCGAAGGAGAGCGGCTGGTTCGCGTATACGAATGGTACGGATGGGAGTGTTACGAAGTTGAGGGAGAGGCAGATATATAAGGAGGATTGGATTGGGTTGAAGAAGCTGGATCAGAAGGGGGGACTGCATTTTGAGACGACGGAGGGGGGACATATGCAGTTGGGGGATAAGGTGTTGACGGAGGTGTTTGAGACGTATTATAGTACTAAGAGTGGGAGTTGGGATATGTCTGGGCTGGGCCTGGAGCATCAGCAGGAGGTTTTGGAGCTGTAGGATATGAGATGGTTGTACATTCGTCTGGTGTCTGTTGTGATATATCGAATAGCGTCATCTTGTCTAACTATCACAGAACGGAAACATGCCACACTACTGCTCATCTGGAAGAGTCATCAGCCATGATAACCATTGTGTGTTAGCGCGTCCACGAGATGGCCGCAGGTGATTCAGAAGAAGACAAGCTGTTGTGTACATCATGTTCCAGGTTGATCCAAAACTTCCCAAACATTCTTCCTTCTGCCCTCGTATACTCTAAGCTGCAATACCCCAAGGTTTCAAAATCTTTCCCCACCTCCCAATCTAAGCATACGTATTCCCATAATCCCACTTCGGCAACTTCATCGTCCCAAACTCATTCAAATGGCGATGCATATCAAAGCTATTCCACAGCAAATGCGGCTCATGCCCCCACCCCTTCCGCAAACACTCAAACTCCGCCTTATTAAAGTAGTCCTCCAGAATCGGCTTGTACTCCGGATGCGCGCACTTATTAATAATGACTCTCGCGCGCTCTCGGGGACTCAGGCCGCGTACGTCTGCGAGGCCTTGCTCCGTGACGATGACGTCGAGATCGTGTTCGGTTTGGTCGATGTGCGTGCACATTGGGACGATGCAGGATACGCCTGTGGGGTCTGTTTTCGAGGGGCGGGTGGAGGGGGTGTGCATGATACTGTATTTTGCGCTGCGGAGGAAATCTGCGGAGCCGCCTAGGCCGTTTAACATGCGTGAGCCCATTACACATGTGCTGTTTGCATGCGCGTAGATATCTACTTCGACCGGGGTGTTCATGCCAATGACGCCGAGCCTCCTGATGATCTCTGGCGAGTTGGAGACTTGTTGTGAGCGGAGGAGGAGTTTGGGCGCGTATTTGTCCCAGTTGTCGTAGAAGCGTTGGAAGCCGTCGGGCGAAAAGCGGATGGATGTTGCGGTGGCGAAGTCGAGGTTTCCGGAGTCGAAGAGGTCTAGGAAGGAGTCTTGTAGGACTTCGGTCCAGACTTTGAGGTTTTTGAAGTTTGCGCCGCCGGACTGTAATAATCAGTATCGATTTTAGAACTTTATCGTTGAGATATGCGAGGACTTACGGCTAGGCCTCCTACTACGGCGTTGGCGATGTTTCCAATACCGGATTGGATAGGGAGTAAGTTTTGCGGTAATCGTCCGTGATTGACTTCGTGTTTGAGAAACTCGATTAAGTTACTTGCGATAGCGCGGGAAGTTGCGTCTTCTGGGGCGTTGGGCTGAGTCTGGTCAGGATAATCACTCTCGACTATAGCTACGACACGCTCTGGATCGATCGGGATATGCGGTGTGCCAATGCGGTCTTCAGGACTCATGATCAAGTATGGTTTCCGGCGCGGTGGCAAGTCGGTCATAGTGATGTCGTGTAGGCCTTCAAAAGATGGCGCAGCGGTGTTGACTTCGATGATGATCTTGTCTGCCATTTGGATGAGTTCTGGTGAGGCGCCGACACTGGCTCCGGGGATGATGCCGCCGTCTTCGGTGATGGCTGAGGCTTCCACAATTGTTACGTCGAGGCGGTTCTGGGGCTTGTGGAGGGTGTAGAAGCTGTGGTTTGTGAGTTCTCATCATTGGAGGCATGAGACGTCTTCGGATCGTTCTACTTACCCATACATCAAATCCACCGGAAACATGCTCAAATGCTTGTCGAAGAACTTGATGTTGCCATTGTTGATCCCTTTTGCGATCTCTTTTCCTACTTGCTGCGAAAGGTAGGTACAATGTTAGTGTTTATGTCACATGCACTTTGGACATATACACCTACATGCGGCGATCTGCGCTCAATCATGTTCAGACGAGCCCATCGATTCTCAGTCTCGGCGCCGGATGACGCGCCTACAAAGAGGTTGTACTTGAGTTTGCCTTGCAAGTCGTTCTTCTCGACATGGTCGGCTAGAGCTGTTGGGATCTTTCTTCGAAGGTTGTTAGCTATGCGTGGCACCACGATTACCCGCCAATTGCCAATCTCTTTCGTGGTGTTCCTGAAGACCCAAAATATTGGTGCAAAGCTCCGTGATCAATGAGTCCCTCGTTTCGCATTACCGTCGTCCACGTGCAAGTCGAAATGTGGAGTCGGACATAATTCGGCGATCCGTCTCTTGCTAACCTTCCCTCCGACCTCGGGACCACACCGCATCACCCTTTGGCCCAATGAAGCTCAAGACGGGCTTCGAAAGTGTTCCAAGTCTTTTGCTTCCATATTGCGCCACACTGAGTCCGAAGAATAGACCTCAACTTACTTTGGGTATCCGACACCAGTGAATCCTGACCACCCAACATACGCGCCATTAGGAAAGTGATGGACCAGATCCTCCGCCTTCGCAATCTTCTTGAGGTAGCTCGGTCTTCGTACACGGCTCTTAAGTGCCGCTGAGACAGACATTGTGCCTGCCCTCGTTCGATCCGTCCTCAAAGCTGAGCTCTTATCGATTGTCGACCAAGCTCTCAAAGCCAGCGAGGGTCAATCGAAAGAAAGAAAGAAAAGAGTGGAGAGGAGTCGTGACGGACAGAGTTTCGTAGAATGCGTGGTCCGGGGTCTTAGAAGAATTTAAAGTATGCCCGAAGCATGACTAAGGTCGTGCAGGTGTGTCTTGATTTGACCCACATGCACGAGCATGACGTGAGTTCACCCAAAGTCCCGCACAACCCCGGCCACCACCATGCAAGCGCGAGCATAACGCGCTACACAAAGTTACTGCGTGTTGTCGCATACAGGAAACGGCAAGGGTGCTTGGAAGACGACAAGTTGTCGTTTATCACAAGTAAGCTTGTAAGAGCAACTATTGAGGAGCTCCAAGTTGGTCTCAAAATCTTTTGGAACTCCTCGCGTTTCTCTGTTGTATGCTCCAGCCTGCAAAACTCTCGAGGCCAAAAGCCGTGCGTATTTTCATAAATTCGATTATCTCCCTCTACTTCGCTCAATCACTTCTACAGGCTGCGGCGATGAGAGATCACGTACCAGGCCGGCGAGTATGAACCAGTCGCTCGGTGCAGGTTCATAACAACATGTGTACCCCTCCGCAGCACGCAAAGCAAAGTCAAAAATCCATCGTGAATAACAATATATCGTCATGCAAGCAAATGGGTATTTCTTGAACGCCAATCATGCAATGCAATCGTGAGCCAAGTAGAGACGCAATGAGACTCGGTCGTTACAGGTCAAAGCACTTGGGATGTTATCGGGCTGGGTGTGCGGCATATGGTCCATACTGGTGTTGATGGGGCGGAGGCATCGGATGCTGGTAGACACTGTGTCTTTCTTGTGGAGGGTACGCCTCGAACATGACGCGTCGCTGAGGCGCATCGGATCGAAGAGCTCTTGGGGCAACTTGGCTGTTGGGAGGGAAATGGCCTGAGTTCTTCGGACTGCTCATGAACAGCAGAGTATCGACAGCATCCTTTTCTGCTTGCTGGCTCGGCATGCGCAAGATACCAGCACGTGGTGTCACTGGCATACGTTGCCCAACGCCAAGGTCGCTATAGTGCTTTCTCTGGCTTGTACCTATCAAAGACGGAGGCACATGTGAAGTGCTAGATCTTCTTCTCCTGCCGGGTTGTAGTTCGGGGGCAGAAGCGAGTCCGAGACTGTGCTGTGATCCAGTAACTGAGATCAGGTTGGCAGCGGCGTGCATAGTTGGCTTGGTAGTCGGACGCCAGTATGCTACATGACCATCAGCGGTGTTATGGCATAGACTGGGATTTGGGAGACTGACAGAATGGAGTGGCTGCATGGGACCGCGACGGATCTGATGCTGGCGACATGATCATCTGATCTGAATTGTCAGACACGCCACTTGGTCTGCGTTGACGATCAAAGGTCAAAGGAGAATCGAAGGCTAAGCGGTCCGTCCGCCCAGGAGCAGAGTTGGGAGAGCCACGCTGTGAGTGAACTTCCTCAAGCTCATCAAGCGATTGCTTCTCCCAGCCATTCTGCACTTTGACCATCGCGTAGTTTAGACGCGTCTTGAGTTGTGCGGATAGCTGCATGGCGTTAGCACATGCATACCAAACCCTGATACGCCACCACGCACCTCTCCGATCCGTCTGCCAGACTGTACATCCATGCTCTTATTCCGCTTGTGTGCAGCAAGCGGTCTGTTGACCTTCTTCTCGATGTCCTCCGTCCCCTTCAAGGAACCATCCGCTGTTCTTTTGAAGCCGTGCGCGACTGGGGAGTCGAGAGCCATGGGGCTAGCTGCTGTGTCACCAGTTCGCGGCGCGTTCGCAGCAACTGTGTCGATCCGAGGCACGTTCGCATGCGCGTCCCCACCAACAGTCTGTTGTGGAGACGTGGACATTGATGCCTGCATAGGCTTGCTTGCTTCCAGGGCTACATTGGTAGGCGTTGGCGTGGTCAAGTCGGTCTCCGTCTCTGTCGTTGTTGATGTAGACAAGTTACTCGAAGATGATGGCAATTTTGGCGCCGAGAAAGTGCTTGACACGGCAGAAGTAACAGACTCTTGAGAGTCGGGTTGGTCTGGATGATGGTCTGAAATGATGTGCTGTGGTTGTGCGTTGTTGTCGCTGTCTGATGGCGCAATTGCATGAATAAGTGTTCGTTCTCATAATCGTGATCGCTCGGCTGGCAGACGCGCCGTAACTTACGCGGAGGTGGCGGGGTATAGACCGCGACTTGTGACATTGTTGAAAGCCCGCAAGATTTGGACTGAGCAAAGCAGGTAGCTCTGGTAGTCGGTACAATGTACAAAGGGCCGAGTAGCAAGCTCGAGGCCGTGATGGCGGGGAGTAAGGATAAGAATGGCGCGGGACGTGTCTTGAACGTGGGTCGAACGACGCGAATGGCGGCAACGGACGGTAGCCTCTCTGATCCTGGTACTCTGAGCGTTCGTAGCCGCAGAGAACGCGTGAAGGGTAGGTCAGGGGTGCCGTCTTCTAGCTACGCGTCGCGTTTGAAGGTGGGTGAGACTGGAGGTCAAAGAGTGGTCGTGTGTGCGTGGTAATTAACGCTGCCTGACCGTCTTTGCTGCGCGCAGTCACATGGGCGTCTAGCGGGTGGCGATTGCCTGTCACGGTATCACTCCAACTTGCCAACACCCACACCACCCGCTCTTAATTTAGCGTCCTCTGAATTACTGAACCCGATCGTTGAGTGCGTGATGTTTGCATGCCAACATAAGCATGACGACGCGCATCAATCGCGGCAGTGGCGTTCGTCCGGCAGGGGGTTTGGTTGGGCAAATGTGTTGGCGATGAACCATGCAGGTGTCCGAGAACAGGTGTTCGGCACTTATACTGTAAACAAAAGTTGAAGCTCTTCGCGCTTTTGATGAATAAGCTGCGTGTTTGCACATACGACGGAAACGAGAACCTTCGTGAAGGTTTCAAGAAATTCGCACGACTTGCCGTCGTATGCTCTGACCCGCAGTATGATAACCAGTCTTCCAAGATTTCAGCACACAAACGGTCACCTATCCACAGAAAAATGGGTGTGTGATCGTGACCCAAGCATGCAAGAATCCATTCACATTCGTCCATGTATCATCGAACAAATCTGTACAATATCCCTCCAGATCATACACCTTCATATCCATATCCAGATACGCCAAATGCCAAACGCCCAGAGCAACATTCCCTATATCTCAAAATACCTCAAACAATATCCTACGCCATACCACTGACCTTCCTAAACGTCATACCGCCACCACCCCATCCACTAGATCCCACACCACCCCTCCCCTCCTCCGCAATCTTCCCACTGACATCGCGTCTCCTGCCCGGCGTACCCAGATCCGAATCGTCAAACTCGTACGGGTTCATGTAGTCGACACCAGACCTTGAGACCACGCGCGGTGACTGGCCTTTGACAGGCGAGTAGCCCACATCTCCAGTTTTACGTACGCTGGTGTAAGTCTTCTTGTTGAGAGTGAAGGGCGAGTCTTTGACGGGTGAGCGCGAAGCCGGAGGTGGCGTGTTGGAGATGTATTGCTTTGTGGCCGATGGAAAGTGGTTTGGCTGGTTCCTGAAGCTTCCTTTGGTCGGAGATGTGTGCGGAGAATTTGCTGGCGAAGCGCGGTCCTTGATGCCCTTGGTAGCTGACTGTAGGTCTCCGTAGTGGCGTACCCTTGGAGGCCCAGTGCGTGGCTGTGAGTCCGACTGGCAAAATGAATTATCGGTAGAAATGGATGTGGCAGTCTGGGGACGGTAGTGACTTGGTGGGGTGGTCTCTCTCCTCTGGTCGTAAGCTTGCGTTGGTGGAGGCGTTGGCGGGTTCATGCGGAGAGGTTGGCGAAGAGGCTGCGGTAACATTGGCTCGTTGTATACCTGCTCTTCTTCTACATCTGATACGTCGTCGTATGGGGAGAGGGTGTTGTAACCTTGGTTCGATGTGTTGTTGGTATTGCCATTGAACACCGATTGCTTGCGAACTGGAGCTGGGGCAGGATAGTGCTCTTCTTGCACCGGTTCGCCCTCTTCACCTTGATGAACGAACCAATTGTCATCCTGCAACGTTTCGCGGCTGTTCCTGTGGAGTGATAGATCCCCGTTGGCCGGAGGCTTTTCACTGAGCGCGGTACCCGGGGGAGTATAAAACTTGTCCTTCGATGCGTTCGTCACATAAGAGTCGTTTTTGGAATGGCGCTTGATATTTGCTTGTTGAGCCAGCATAGACTTACGCTGAGCGAGAGTCTCATTGTCGTCCATGTCGTCGCGGCGGTGGAGATCGTCCCGATGATTGAGGCTTCGTCGAGATTGGTAAGCAGAAGGAGGTTGTGAGTACATGGAAAACCTCTCCTTAGACTGGTGGGCAGAATGTGGCGTGTGTGGCGAGTAGGTCATCTCAGAATCCGTCCTGGTGTGCATGAACGCAACCTGGCTCTTGTTGGGGCTTGGAATGTCTTTGTCGAGGAGCGGATCAGCCTGGGAGAAGCGGTCACCGGCGATCGTGCTTTGAGCACTGAAGCGCTTCTCATTATCCCCGGTAAGATGGGTGATGGCCGAGATCGACGAGTTCTTGTACTTATGCTTTGACGACTTGTTGCGCTTCGTCAAGTTGTCCTCCAATGGGTTCATGTCCGGTGGCATCTTGGTGATCTTCCTGAAGATGACGAGCAAGTAGAAGTCCAGGAGCAAAGACACCAGGTGCAAACCAGCCACTGTCACACTTGTGAGCCAAGTTGTCATGAGAACCTTGTTTGTCTCCTCGTCAGTAGGAAACATGGTCCTCCAGCGGCCCACTGTTCCAGCTTCCAGGTCGGAGTTGCGGCGCGACATCAGGACCGTGAAGACGTAGAAAGGTATGAAGCCGGCATCCGTGACGAGTGCGAAGAAGTGGTAGCTAGCGGAGCTGGCTGGCGGTCGTGACTTTGCGTTGCGGATGAGATGGTAGATGGCATAGAGGCACACAACAAGGTCGATGCCGGGCTAAACATGTTAATCTTGCGAAGAGATGAATGTTGAGGCGCGACATACCGGTATCCGCATGATATATCCTTCTGTATCCGCAGCACCTCGAATGAAAATGCCACATAGCAGAACACCAACTGCACCAAGCAACTGCAGCACCCTGAGGCCCAACTGCACCCATCGCGCGCTCTTGACATAGGTTTTTGTCCTCTTGCCCATAGGCTTGACGTCCCTGTTACCATATGGCAGAATTAAATAGCTGTCCGGGTGCCTGTTGAAGTCGATGAGCGGGCCATCCTGCTTCTTCTTCGGTGGAGGAGGTGGTAGGCGGCTCGCCATGGTGACGGCCTTGGGATTGAAGCCTGAGTCATCTTGAGGCGCATCGTACAGGTAAGGCTGGAACCGGCCAACCATGATTGCGATATGCGACAGCAAGGTGATGAATGCGTAGGCCTTGTTGTCGAGACACAACTCTCACGAGCAGGCGTGAAGTACTGAGGTACTTTCGCTTAGCGAAGAATGCTTGTGATGATAGACGTGGGGTACGAGAGGTCTGGAGATATCAGGTCGTAAATAGTGGTTGCCATGGCGACAACTATCGTGCATCAATGCTTGTGCTACCCGCCATGACGTGAGAGTTCACGGGACGGACCACAGGGCTCGTGCATCGACCAAAAGCCTGGCCCTGCTGGATTTATTAGAGTTGGTGGGTACATTTTCGGTAGATTTGTGATTGTGGCTCGATGAATTACTGCCTGCCCTTCCCCGAAGAGATGAATGTGATGTTCAGAATGCATGGCGAAAAAGGACTTGTACGACGCAACATTTCTCAACATAGTTTGTAGTAACAGCAAAAACATGGTACAAATCAAGGTGCTCAAGAAGACATGGTGAGGAAGTTTGCCGTCAAGTGTTCTTAGTCATCTGCCAGTAGCTCTGGAGTTGCGATCACACCCAGCAAGCAGCAAGCGCGCATCATGCATCTTCCCAAGCAGAGCTCGATAAGTCCTTACATCTGCACCAGCTGTACACGTCGTATAGCAGCAACATCCACATTCCCATCTGTCCGTAATGGCTTGCCCCACACTGTCAGAAGCTTTGCGACCGCGCATCGCCTCTCCGCAAGACATCGCCCTTCGATAAGACCACCAGCCCACGTCACGGCCATAGCAACTCTTCCTCGGCACAATGGCTACAGTACGGCTACCGCTACTCGGAAGAACCCGCGTATCGCCATCATCGGCTCGGGACCAGCGGGGTTCTACACTGCGTACCGCCTGATGAACAAGGTCCAAGATGCGGTCATCGACATGTACGAGCAATTGCCCGTTCCATACGGTCTGGTACGATTCGGTGTGGCGCCCGACCATCCAGAAGTGAAGAACTGTCAGGATACATTCGAGGAAGTAGCGCAGTCCCCGCGCTTCAACTACATTGGCAATGTGCGCGTGGGGCACGACATCGAGCTCTCCAAGCTGAAGCAGCACTACGATGCGATACTGTTCTCGTACGGAGCAAGCGAGGACAGACAATTGGGTATACCAGGAGAAGATCTGAAAGGCGTCTATTCCGCGAGAGAGTTCGTAGGCTGGTACAACGGGCTGCCGCAATTCCAGGGCTTGAAGCCGCATCTGCAAGCCGGTGAACAGACAGTGGTCATGGGGCAGGGCAACGTTGCTATGGATGTTGCGCGTATACTCCTCACGCCGGTCAAAATTTTGCGATCAACAGACATTACCGAAGAGGCGCTGCAGACGTTGTCCGAAAGCAAGGTGAAATCTGTGAAGGTCGTTGGTCGGCGTGGACCAATACAGGTAAGCACACGCCTGAGCGCTTAGGGCCAGTACTGACTAAAGCAACACAGGCTGCATTCACTGTTAAAGAAGCACGCGAGCTCATGCACATACCATGCGTCTCTTTCGAACCCATCGATCGCGCGCTATATCCACCAGAAGTCAAGAAGCTTCCCCGCGTACAAAAGCGCATTGCAGACGTGCTATTGAAAGGCACATCATCTGCGCACGACACATTGCGATCATGGGGTCTCGAGTTCCTGAAAGCTCCAAAGTCTATGAACGGATCGAACGGCCATGTCGAGTCCATAACATTCACGCAGCAGCGCTTCACCGACGACTCGGACCCATTCGACCAGCGCGCAAGAGTTGAAGCATCGGATGACTCAGAAGTCACCATGGAAGCAGCACTCGCCTTCCGCTCAGTAGGATACAAGTCCACTGCGATCCCTGGGCTCGAAGACCTCGGCGTGCCTTTCGACAGCAAACTCGGTATCATACCCAACGACGTACACGGTCGCGTCGTCACACCCTCCGCAGGCCCAGGCAAACTGACAGCTGGCCACGTCCACGGCCTCTACTGCGCTGGCTGGGTGAAGCGTGGCCCTACTGGCGTGATTGCAAGCACGATGAACGACGCATTCTCGTCAGCAGACATCATTGCGCAGGATTGGGCGGCTGCTGTGCCGTTTTTGAATGAGGAGCATGGAGAGAGCAAGAGTACGGGACTTGGGTGGGAGGCGCTGAAGGAGGAGGTGATTGGTAAGGGTGTCCGTCCGCTGAGTTGGCAGGACTGGATTGTCATTGATTTGGCGGAGAGGGAGAGGGGGAAAAAGAGGGGCAAGGAGAGGGAGAAGTTTGCGAGTGTGGAGGAGATGCTGGATATTTTGGATGCGTAGTGTGCTAGGAAAGGTGTGTCGTTATAGACGAGAGCATCATGTCAAATCGACTTCGCTTCTGGCAGCACTTGGCGTCTTTTTACAACATGAAATCAACCAGCCACAACGCAAATCTACTCATTTAGCCTATCTCATTGGCACAGCACTTACATAGCAGACCCTACATGTTCAGCCAAGTGGCCGTTTAGAGACTACCGACGGCAGTACTTTGAGTGTAGAGCCCTCGAAGCTGTCCCTGAACAGACCAATGCTCAGCAAAGGGTACAATCACTTATCTCTCTTCGATATGCAGTAAAATGGAAGGTGATATGCTTCATTATCGGGTCTCAAGATTATATCCTCGATTATCTATCAACTTGCAAAGTACTAATTATGCCTCGCTACGGGAAGAGTGCGGCAAAAGCGCTTTGCGATGTGGCGAATCGTACTCTGGAACTTCGGAACGAGCCAGTCTGGAGCCTCCGCTGGCGGCCGTAGCGTACAACATCACCCAGACTCGACGAATTGCGTTCAATAGACACAATGCTAAAGTGAGAGTATGCGCGTTCTTCGTGTTCCATAATCCAAGTCTACCGGCTCGTCAATTGGATAAGGCGGTCAGCGCGCATGTTGTTTCGCCACACATAGATGGTGTTTCGCAACGTGGGCTGCAGCACTGCGACAGCCTTCCCCAGCAGCCTTACGCCCCTTGAGTGATGCAAACGGATGCAGAGCAACAGGCAAACGAAGTACAGAGAATTCAGCGGCGGCAAATTTGAGATCCATAGTAGTAATCTTGCAGTTGATAGGTGCATGTGAATGTCCGGTTTGGCTGCTGGTCCGTGCGTCGGCGAACCGCGCTATCTTATCCAATGCTCTCGCACAATAAAAGATTTTGTCGCCCGCCAGAACAACGGACTTTCTCACTCCACCTCACTCACAGGGCTTTCCCTAGTTCTTTCTTTGTAGCCTGTTCACAGAGCATACCAAGTAGCCGTGAATCACGTTTTCAGCGGCTGATACCCGGCACTTCGCCCTCCACACTCGGCGAAAAGTTTTTGCCCCGCCCTCATCCTATTTCAAGGGCCACCGCCTCTCTCTCTCTCTCTCTCTCTCAGCCCTTTCTCCACCACCACACCCACCGACAATTCCCACTTTCGACACAATGGCTCCCGCAGCTCTTCACACTGAGGCCGCCATTAAGTCGGAGAACTCGAAGGCGCTTAAGGCTCTCGAGGAGCTCATGGGCAAGTTGACCGTCTCCAAGGAACAGGCAGACATCAACGCCGCAGCACAATCGATAGCCACCTTCATTAACGGTGACATCGAGGAGGCTGATGCGCCCACCAAGTACGTTCAGACCACTACCCCGCCACCCATCCGCACGAACCTTCCTGCTAACAAGATTTTCTAGGGCTGTAGAACTGCTCTCAAAGCAGCTCGCCAGCAAGAAGGATGCCGTCGCCCGCGAGCGCGCGCTCGATGCCATCCGCGCCATTGCCCAGCACTCCCACGTCGCCGCCAATGTCGAGCCTTACCTCGTTGAGCTCCTCCCCGCCGTCTTGGGCGCCGTTGGCGACAAGATGAGCGCCGTCAAGGTCTCTGCCCAGAGCGCCGCTGAGGCCATCGTCGCCGCAGCGAACCCCAACGCCATCAAGGCCATTATCCCTCACATCATCAAGTCTCTCGAGACCGCACAAAAGTGGCCAGAAAAGATGTGCGATCTCAAGTGCATCGAGATCCTCACTGCCAGCGCACCTGCACAGATGGCTTTCCGCGTCCCGGACCTGATTCCCGTCATCTCTGGTGCCATGTGGGACACCAAGGCCGAGGTCAAGAAGGCCGCCTACGCCACCATGGAGCGTCTCTGCACCCTCATCTCCAACAAGGATATCGAGCGCTTCATTCCCGAGCTGATCAAGTGTATCGCCAAGCCAGAGAACGTCCCCGAGACTGTTCACTTGCTCGGTGCCACCACCTTCGTCACTGACGTACACGAGCCCACACTCGCCATCATGGTGCCCCTGCTCGAGCGTGGTCTTGTTGAGCGTGAGACTGCCATCAAGCGTAAGACAGCTGTTATCATCGACAACATGTGCAAGCTTGTCGAAGACCCCCAGATTGTCGCCGCTTTCCTGCCCAAGCTGATGCCTGCGCTCGAGAAGAACCACGACAACCTCGCTGACCCAGAGGCCCGTGAGAAGACCCGCCAGGGTCTCGACACCCTCATCCGTGTTGGTCACGTCGAGAACGGCAAGATTCCTGAGATTTCCAAGGAGGGCGACATCGCCACCATCGCTGGCAAGTTCAAGGACATCCTGCCCTCCAAGTACAAGATCGACGAGCGCTTCACCCCTGTCGTCAACTACATTGGCGCTATCGGTGGTCAGCTCATCGATGAGAAGGACTACGAGGGCATCAACTGGCAAGCCAACGCCGGTCCCTTCGTCGCCGTCCTTGTTGGCGACGAGGATGCCAAGGACATCACCGAGAACCTCCGCAAGCGCTCTCTTCCCGCTGCCCTGCAGGAGGAGGTCCCCGAGCCCGATGAGGAGGAGGGTGAGGATCTGTGCAACTGCACGTTCAACTTGGCCTACGGTGCTAAGATTCTGCTCAACCAGACGCATCTCCGTCTCAAGCGTGGTCAGCGTTACGGTCTCCTCGGTCCTAACGGATCCGGCAAGACTACTCTCATGCGCGCCATCAACAACGAGCAGGTCGAGGGTTTCCCCAAGCAGAACGAGGTCAAGACTGTCTACGTTGAGCACGATCTCGATTCTGCCGACACTGAGCAGACTGTCATTGCCTGGACGCTGAAGAAGCTTGCCGATGTCGGCATCAAGCAGCCAGAGGATGAGGTCAAGTCGACTCTCAACGAGTTCGGTTTCACCGACGAGATGTACAACGGTGCCATCACCGCGCTCTCTGGTGGATGGCGCATGAAGCTTGCGCTTGCACGTGCTGTGTTCGAGAAGCCTGACATTCTGCTCCTTGATGAGCCCACGAACCACTTGGACGTCAAGAACGTGAAGTGGCTTGAGGACTACCTCACCAGCTCTCCTTGCACATCCATCGTCATCTCTCACGACAGCAAGTTCTTGAACAACATCATCCAGCACGTTATTCACTACGAGCGCTTTAAGCTCAAGCGTTACCGCGGTAACCTGAACGAGTTCGTCAAGCGTGTGCCTTCTGCCAAGTCGTACCACGAGCTGAGCGCCTCCGAGATGGAGTTCCGCTTCCCCGAGCCCGGTTTCCTTGAGGGTGTCAAGACCAAGGCCAAGGCCATTCTCCGTGCCACGAACATGAGCTTCCAGTACGATGGTACCAGCAAGCCCCAGATTGCCGACATTACCTTCCAGTGCTCGCTCGGTTCGCGTATCGCCGTCATTGGTCCCAACGGTGCTGGCAAGTCTACCCTCGTCAACGTCTTGACTGGTGAGCTTGTCCCAACCAAGGGTGAGATCTACCACCACGAGAATATCCGTATCGCGTACATCAAGCAGCACGCGTTCGCCCATATCGATCACCATCTCGACAGCACTCCCTCAGAGTACATCCAGTGGCGCTTCCAGACTGGTGAGGATCGTGAGACCATGGACCGTGCCAACAAGATCGTCACCGAAGATGACGAGAAGGCCATGGACAAGATCTACCGCATCGAGGGTACCCAGCGTCGTGTCATCGGCATCAACTCCCGCCGAAAGTTCAAGAATTCCTACGAGTACGAGTGTTCGTTCGCGCTTGGTGACAATGTCGGTCTCAAGAACGAGAAGTGGACACCCATGATGACTGCTGACAACGCCTGGATTCCTCGATCTGAGATCATGGCATCCCACGCCAAGATGGTTGCCGATGTCGATCAGAAGGAGGCTCTCGCCAGCGGTCAGTTCCGCCCTCTGGTCCGCAAGGAGATCGAGGCCCACTGCGCCCAGTTCGGTCTCGATGCCGAGCTCGTCTCCCACTCCCGCATGCGCGGTCTCTCCGGTGGTCAGCGTGTCAAGGTCGTTCTCGCCGCCTGCTCATGGCAGCGTCCTCACTTGATCGTTCTCGACGAGCCCACCAACTACCTCGACCGCGACTCTCTCGGTGCTCTGTCAAAGGCCATCAAGTCGTTTGAAGGTGGTGTCATCATCATCACTCACTCTGCTGAGTTCACCAAGGATTTGACCGAGGAAGTCTGGGCTGTCATGGACGGTCGCATGACGCCTTCCGGTCACAACTGGGTCCAGGGTCAGGGTGCCGGACCTCGGTTGAGCGCCAAAGATGGTGAGGAAGAGGAGAAGTTTGTAAGTTTCACCCACACAACAACAACAACAATATCATTACGAACACTGCTAACCACTATTACAGGATGCAATGGGAAACAAGATCCAGGCAGGGAACCCGATCCGAATGCTTGAATGTTATGCTAACAAAATCCACAGAGCGAGGCCAAGAAGAAGAAGTTGACTTCGTCCGAGATGCGCAAGGCAAGTCTCACCCTTCAGTACACACGATCACCGGCTAACAAACACATAGAAGAAGAAAGACCGCATGGCGCGTCGCAAGCGCGGCGAGGAGGTCTTCTCCGACGAGGACGACTAGACGTCCCGCCCACCGACAAAAGCTTTCTTTTCTTGTTTTCATGGGCACGGGTGCGATAGAGGTTGCATTTACTGGCTTACGACGCTGAGCCTAACGACAGTAATGTGTGATGCGTACGTGTGAGTCATGGTCCCGGCGTTTGAATATCCGACTCCAAAATTCCTGCATGGTTGTTTTGTCACGGCAGTGTTGAGCTTGCAAGATGTGGGCAAGAATGATAGATACAGCGATAGATTTCTCGATGAAATACTTTTCAACAATTCTCTTTGCGATGGTTTGAAGTGATGTCTGTGGTCATTGCCAGTGATACGTGGGATGGGAGGGGATCGGTCCAGTATGGACTACCGCAACCCTCGTTGACATTATATTGTTGATAAACATTTGAATTTAGTTCCAGTTATCCGGCGCGGCGAGACACCTGAGAAGCAATCCATTGCTACTCGAGCGACTACGAGTGTGCTCGTATTTATTGTATCAACCTTCAGGACACACTAACCGCCAAAGTCGTTGACTTGATGAATTCGAGCACCTTCGTATCTCTGGACAATACACGGATTCTTCCGTCTTTGTTCAGCCATTGTGAGGAGACAAATAAGCGTAATGGGACTCGCACGAAATTAACGAGATAATCGCGAAATGGTACCCTGAATATCCTGCGGTATTTTCACGACGAGAATCGATTTTCAGCCTAGCTTCCAAGCTGGCCTGTGTTAATCGCGTGTACTATCATTGCATTCATCCCCATTCTTGGAAACAATGTGGCTGTGTTTAGTACACTGTCGCACCGTCGCCCTCGCAATCTTTGACAAGAAGGCTTACGATCAGCTTCGACAGAGGCGGGTCACTGGATCTTGGATGGAGATTGCCCGGGTGAGGTTGGGCTATCCGCATTCGGTGTTCTGTTTAGCTTCACAGTACCTCTTACAAACAGAAGACTCAGCCTCATCTGCACGCTCTCGAGTTTGTCTTCTGGCCAGGCTTCGAACAACTATGGAGGTTCGCCTTCCCTAGTCCGACCACGCTCCAATCAGAGAAGCTGGAGAGCGCCACACAATATTGCCTGTTCTCAGGCAATCGTATCAGGCGGTGCGGCTGAACAGCATTTTTCAGCTACATTACGAAGATGGAAGGGCTATCGTTACGAGGTCTCTTGCGAAGTCACCTTCAGGACTTTTCGCCGAGCAGTTTCGTGCCAGCTAAACTTAGGAACCACACACTTCCCCAACCACCTCCTAAAGTCTGATGCCAACGCTCGCTATCCACTCCTGAGCTGCACTTGTGTTCAAAGGCCAGATTTAATCTCTCAAGGGGTGTTGAACTTGTTTGCCAGCATTTCTATTATAGCGCAGAATGGCGATACAAAGACTCGGACGGCTAGGGCGCGACAGAGACAATTTCCTGTGGCGGAAGCGACAGACGTCGCGGTCTCTATACAACGAAGTACGACTGCTCAATCCTCGATCCTCGATCCGACTTCTAGAGATCCTTGCTGGCACTCAAGAGATCGTCTTTTGCAACTTACGCACCGTACCCTTGAACAACACTGGCCCTTACGAAGGGTTGTCGTATCATTGGGCTGGAGACGTGATCAAAGACCACGTCTACGTGAATGGGGTGTCGATGCCAGTGCGTGGAAACCTCCACAACGCCCTCAAGTATCTGAGGTATCCCGACAGATCTCGAATTATCTGGGCGGATGCGATTTGCATCGACCAAGAGCGCGACGAAGAGGGTGGCGAGAAAACACATCAGCTTCCGCTCATGTCTCGTATCTACGGGCAGGCTCAACGCACCGTAGCGTACATTGGACGTGAAGCAACAGGCAACGGCGGAACGCACATTCTCAACGCCTTTGTGCAGCAACTCCTTCGCAGCATCGAGAAACTACGAAGGACAACAGAGTGGGCGAATGCGCTCGGGGATATTGCTCACTACCTAAGCCCAGATATGCGCGAGGCATACAACATCCCGCATGACGACGATATCGGATGGGAGACCCTAGGTCACCTGGTTAGTCGCTCGTGGGTGAAGCGCATGTGGGTCGTCCAGGAGGCTGCTGTCTCTCGCGAAGTGGTCATTCAGTGCGGGCCGTATTCTTTTGACCTCGCGAACATTGCTGAAGCGTTCAATCTCATGTGGACTCTGAACGTACCGGTAATAAATACTCTGTCCTCGCACTTCAAGGCCCTACTCGCCGCGCGCAACAAGCAGAAGGGTGAACAAGAGAGGCCGTTGCTATCCGTGGTCATCAGACACTGGCTCAGTGACTGTGAAAGGAAACAAGACAAGATATACGCATTGCGTGGTTTAGCCACTGATATCAAGCCCGGCATGTTTGGCAACGAGTTCAACTATAACAAGAGTCCGGATGTAGTGTACACCGAGTTCGCTCGGGACGCAATCAGACTCTACGGCAACTTGGACATTTTATCTGCGCTCGCTCCTTTCCATGAAGATCGATCCAGGGCACTCCCCTCCTGGGTACCCGACTGGCGCGTCTTCAAGGACCGCACATTCTTATATAGACCCCCAGAGCCAGCTCCAGAACCTGGCCCATGTACAATCAAGTTCAAAGCGTCAGGCGACTCACGTACGGAACCCGTCTTCAGCGACGATGGGCGCCGCCTGCAACTACAAGGCCACATCCTCGACACAATCACTCACGTCGGCGACATGCGTCCCGGGACACGCACCGCCCGCGAGGCAGTCTCGCATTTCATCAGCTGGCGCAACGACATCGCGCGCTGCTCCACCTCAACACACTACGCCCCTACAAGCGAGCCCATAATCGACGTCTTCTACCACACCATCACGATGTCCAATATCTCTGCCTTCCTTGAAGACGCACTGCCAGAGTACCGCACGTTTGACCACAGCCTGCTCATGCTCGCCGCCCGCTTGCACGTCCCTGACAACCCATACAATGAGCATACGCAAGTGCTTGTTTCCCCTGGCGTGTGGGAAGTCGTGCCGTCGTGGATGAGCATTGAGAAATCTGTGGTTACGTCGGCGTCGCGGCCGAGCGTGAATAGGAGGATGGTAAGAACTGAGAAGGGGTATTTGGGGCTTGTGCATGGGCAGGCGAGGATCGGAGATAAGATTGGTATTATGAAAGGTGGGGCGATGCCGCTTGTTATTAGGCGGGATGGTGGGGGGTGGATGGTGGTTGGGGACGGGTATGTGCATGGTGTGATGATGGGGGAGGGATTTGAAGAGGGAAAGTGTGAGGGGTTTTGGATTTCTTGAGGCATTGATTGAGAAGGATATGGGTATTTCGTTCTTGTCTTTTGAAAAGCTGTCGATGAATGGAGACAGAAAAGCAATTTTGATCCGAGAGAAATGGTGCGAATTGGAGGCTGTCTTTATCCATCGTATTGATCGAGATTGTGTCGATCTACACTTCATCAGTATGTATACTACATGTTGACATGAACGAGCAAAAATCGAAACAGTCCCTAGGGGTACTTTATGGTATCATAACGCACAGAGTACGTGTTTCATAATTAAGTGTAGCCATCACTGCCTGCTTTTATTTGGCAGAGAGCCTAGCATTCTCATTTGTATGCTTCAGAAGGCAGTAGCATCGAATCAGTGATGATAAAACAGGTCTTCATGTATGGGAAGATGTGTAAAGTCGCCCAAGCTGGTGGCTGATGTTGTTTAAGAGGAGGCGAACGGAGGATGGTGCTTGTTTGAATTGCTTCGACGCCAAAGTGGGTGACTACAGAAACACGAGTGCGTTTGTAAATTGGTTAGTCACATCTCCATGACTGAGGCGGGTAAAAGTGCTTTTGGATGAAGGTGGGATGCGGAGCAGGATGACGTGGGGTTCGAGGGACCCTTCGAATCATCTCACCGCTCAAGCTCGCATCGGCGTGCATAAGCTTCACGAAGCTTCGCACAAGTCGCCTGAACTTTCGCCGCCATCATTCAATTACAGCTTTGACGGTTGCATTCGTTAGACATTGATTGAGCCTCGAGTGTAGATTTCCCTAGCCATTCCAATCACATGGGACGAGAAACAGATATCGCACACACCCTTCACATCAAGACTCCAGCTTCGCCATAATACCCACTTGTAGACCGTTGTCTGGGTCATGAAAAGAAGCAGCAATAGACAATGACACAAGTTCAGCGACCGCTGATCATTCAATCGCACATCATTCGGTTGTGCTGTCCTCGAACGCTTCGGAAACCAACCCGCGGCCCGTTCGCGAGACCTCAAAACCACAGATTACACACGAGGACGGTCACGGACGATGACATCTCCAGACTGGCGAGCTTACCGCTACACCCCCTTACTTTAGCCGACCTTGTCAAGTACGTAACACCCGCTTTCTTGCTATGATCTGAGGTTAACGGATGTCGCGTGCTAGACACGGACGACCACCTCTTACAACACAACAACTCCTCACGTCGGCCAACTTCACGCTCTCGATCCTCCCAGCGCGACTCGCACATCGCATACAATCGCTCCGTAACCTGCCCTTCATAGTCGTCTCGAATCCGCACGTGTCCAAGATACACTCCAATTACATACACAGTCTCTCAACGCTGCTGCCATGGGCCGAGCACGAGATCAAGACGCTAGACGAGGAGGTCAGATTCACAGAAGTCATGGCTGACTTGGTACAAACACATGCAAACACCATCAGCATACTGGCGAGAGGCTTTTTGGAGGCCAGGAAGTACATCCAGCCAAAAGATGTGACTCGCTTTCTCGACGAGCATCTGCGCGCTCGGATAGGCACGCGGTTGATTGCAGAGCAGCATCTCTCGCTGCATTATACGAGCCAGCCACACAACGAGATCGTAGACGACAACCCGGGCTACATTGGCGTCATCGAAACCAAGCTGAAGCCTGCACTCGTCGTCGAACATTGCGCGAATACTGTTGGCGAGATTTGCGAGCTCAAATATGGCGTCCGCCCGACCGTCAACATAAGTGGAGAGCCTGACTACACCTTCGCGCATGTCCCCGTGCATCTCGAATACATCATCACCGAGCTGCTGAAGAATGCTTTCCGCGCGACAGTCGAGAGCGGCATGGAGCGCGAGCCGATTGAGGTAACCATCGCACCGCTGCCAGAACTGGTCCCAGAAATTTCGAGAAGCAGCGATTCGGATGACTCCAGCGCGGCGCGTATCGAGAATGTCGATCAGGGCAACGCAGACGTCGCATCGCACACCTTTACAGGTACACAAGGTTCGCCAACAGCAGACTCGAACATCCTGCCTTTAAAGCACTCCACACCCGGTGTCACCATCCGCATCCGCGACCGCGGCGGTGGCATCTCGCCCGAGAATCTTGGACACATCTGGGATTACAGTTTCACGACATTCAACGACGACCAGGCATCGTCCACACTTTCAGGCTCGAATAGCTCACACACTGGAATGGATGCACTGAACGCAATGTCTGGACCTGGAGGTGAAGGTGCGCACAGCCTGGCAGGATTGGGGTACGGCTTGCCGCTTGGCAGAGCGTATGCGGAGTATTTTGGGGGTGGCATTGCTGTGCAGAGCCTCTGGGGCTGGGGGACGGATGTCTACCTTAGCTTGCGCGGTGTCGGCAGAGTTGACGAGATCTCCCAGCCCGCGAAGAAGAAGGAACGAGAATAACGCGAGATACGAATAGGCTGTCGCTGCTCAACAGGCAGTGCGTCCACGTGGACGTTGCCCAATCAATTCTTGGAGCATTCATAGGTGGGCACAAGTCCAATAAATACTCTCTGACGGGCGCACGAGTCTTATCTGCTCGCAGCAGCCACATGCCTACGAGAGCCGAAAATGGCAACCCACGGCTGACCGATGTATGGTGGAGCAAATGGCACCACACAGCAGCCGAAGACGTGCATTTGGGGTCCGTAAGAGCAAGGCTTGATTCGCCCGGGCCATCCACAACATTAGTGCACAATACAAAAGTAATATGTCGGAGGCTACATTCACGTTAGCGCACAACGCCTGCAGTATAGCGATGCACGACAAGAGGCTGGACAAGCAGGAGTCGGACATGACGGGTCGGGGTCGCAAGGCTGAAGAAACAGACGAGCGACCTAAAGAGGCTCTGCCTCGCTTTGCTCGTAGCAATCTCTCGCGCGTTTCTCCAGCCTTTCGTCGCGTCGCATCTCGGACAACACGATATCCCTTGAGTAGGAGCTGTTCATCATGGCAATCAGCGTGCTGTTGTCACTTCTTATCCTCACTCCCGGACCCACAGCCAGCCTACAACTTGCGGTCGACAAGGCTGAGCTTCTAAGCACCTGCCATAGACTTGCTGCCGAACCGAATAGCGACTATGAAGCTTTCGAGAGACCTCAGATTCAAGCGCCATTGGTAGGATTCTCGAGGGTTGTGCGTGGTCTAGGACTGGACAAGAGACAGACGGCTCAGTCATGTAGCACTTGCAGCGCTGGATATGGATGTTGTTCTGAACAGAACAATGGTGGATGCTGCCAAATTGGCTATACATGTGGCCCGCAAGGATGCTGCAAACCCGGACAGACTGCATGTAAAGGCGGTAAATGTTGCAATGCACCATATATATGTCCAGCAGATGAGGCGGTGACGACATGCTTGGACGCAACGTAAGTGGAGGCCCTAGTCCCTTTATTGGTGATGTTTCGGATCTAACAAATGTTCTGTGAACAGTACTACGCTCAGGTACCAGGCAACACGGTACTCCACGTCTACGTATTACCTCAGCGTGATAGAGACCAACCGCAACGTGGTCACCAGCACGAAAACGGAGACGAGCATTTTTACATCGACGATCAGCAGTGCAGACACGGCTACGAGCGTACGCACAGTCACAGTCAACACGCCTCTGGCTCGTCGAGCACGAGCACTAGCCGAACCATCAGCGAGTCCTACTTCGATAATAGTAAAGGCGTCAAGCTCGGCCAGCCCCAAACCCGCTGGCACTACCGCACCTACTGCGCGAAGTGAGAATCAAAAGTTACTAGATTTGTGTCCAAGATACCTCGAGCCACCGGGCGGTGACCTCTTCAAACCCGTTCTCATGAGGCGACAAGCGCCACAAGCCACGACAAGCATTACAACAGGAACAACAACCATTGTGGCAGTGTCCACGATCACAACTACTTCGCTTTATCGCGCTACCAGTACATATGAGACCACTACTACTATAACCAGCACAAGCACTACGGTTCTGCGCGCAGGTGTGACCGTCACATCAACCACAACGACATATCAAGCCAGGACTGCCGCGCGGACTGACCCTTCTGCCTCTGGAGCCAGCGTCCCACCTGACAATACCTCCGACAACACTACTTCCTCAGGTCTCAGCACCGGCGCCAAAGCAGGTATCGGCGCCGGCGCCGGCATCGCCGCCATATCCATCCTCGCCCTAGCCTTCCTCCTCTGGCGCAAACGCAAATCCAATAACCAGACCGTGAAAGATACCCCAGTAGCCACAAGCGGACCAAACGATAACCCAGCCTTGGTCGCAGCGACCTACTACGCCAACGAGCCCGCAAAATCAATGCGCAGCTCAACCATGTCGCCGCCATACTCGCCGCAGTCCACCGTTGCAAGTCCCGGCCCAGGGCCGTACGTGTACGAAGCGGCGTCTTCGGACGGCAGGAACATGCCCTATGCGTATCCTGTGCCCGGCGAGAACGGGCAGCAGGCTAGGCCGTATGTATACGAGGCGCAGGGCAGGGAGGTATATCACAACAGTCCACCGACTGCGCAGAGTGAGATGTATGGGCACGGGCACGGGCAGGAGATGTATTCGGGCGGTCCGCAGATGACGCAGGAGTTGTATGCGGGTATGCCGCCGCAGGAAATGGGGAGGGGGACACCGGTGGTGAGTCATGCTAGGCCTTATGGGGAGGCGTGGAGGCAAGGATGAGGGCAAAAGAGTAGTGGTTGCTGTTTTGTATGATTGTATGGCCTGTTTTGATGTACGAATTTTAATTTTTGTGTTGGTTTGGAAATTATTCTGAGTCAAGTTCCGGCATGGATGGATGGATACAGTGTATAGTTCTCTGCGGGTGCGAGAATGAAGCATCTTGGTGGAGTATGATGTCTTACTAGAGGCTGGGAAAATGTGGCGATTTGGTTGAGTGCAGCTACCACGAGCTACTTTTGCTTGACAGAAAGTAGTATCTTTGGATGTGATATGCTTCTGGGAAGCAGTAAGTCTCGGTCTGCAAAGCTCGCAAAGGTATCACAAGTAACGAGCAGAGGGAGGCGTCTCTCATTCGCGAGTTCTCTGCTTGCAGCTTTTCACTCCTATCTTTTTTCGTCGCATATTAGTTCGGTCGTGAAGAAGAGACGAGATCTATCTCCTCTCAGCTGTAATAGGCTCGGCGGCAATATTTTATACAATCAGCCGACTTGTATCCGTCGAGTCAACTCACAGGCGACTTTCACGAGCTGGCAACTTGAGACGGAAGTGTGGTGATTGGAATGCCATTACTACATGCCATTTCTCATCAACGAGATGCTAATACCTGGTTCATGTACTCATGACAACTCCATGCCTTCTCATCTCCCATCCCAACTCGTGTGTGCCGTGTCGGAAAAAGACTCATTGCGTCTTGACCTCGCCGTCGGCCTCGACGGTGAGCTTGTCGTTGGACTGGAGGGTCGAGACGGCGTCGTCTGGGATCTTGGCGCTTGGAGGGTATTAGCATGTGTCTGTGTTGGGATGAGAGTGGCATACGTGAAGCCGTTGATCAGGGTGAACTCGTGGACCTGGGTATGTGTTAGTGAAGACTTGGTAGGTAGGGGGAGGGGGCTTACGATCTCGCCGCCCTGGTCCTTGACGTGCTGCTTGGCTTCTTCGAGGTGCTTCTTGTCGGCATCTTTCGCGAGGGTGACCTTCACATGTCAGTAAGCCGTGTGGTCTTGGTGTACATAGTAAGCATACGTTGAACTGAGGCATTTTAATAGTGTCTGTTTGTTTGGTATGTGAGTGAGTTGATGGTTTGATCGAGTCGTGCAGCGAGCACAGCCAGAAGGCTTAAGACAGTCTTATATACCGAGATGGGTAGTGTCCTGCATCACTCTGTGAGCCTTGGATATGCGCACTCCACGATGACGTGCGTGTTCCAGGCGCACGCGGCCACTGCAACCCTCACAGCCCACCATGCCCCACCAGCCCACCAACAAGGGAAGCCGCGGCTGTTATCGATAACACATCCCTGCAGCAATTCTTTAGCGCGCTTTGCTAGCCTCGAAATTTGCGATCCGCGAAGTTCGTGAAGCGCATTGCCGCTGTTCGAGCTTGAGACTTCACCCACGACAACTGCTCTTACTCCTTTCAGAAGATTGACAGCTAGTGAAAAGAAAGGCGCAATTATGGCGGACCAGGGCAATCGTCCGCATCGGACGACCAAGGAGAAGAAGCCGCATTCTGGAGGACCGAACCCAAAAGCTTTTGCCTTTGCGACACCGGGACGGCTGCAGAAGACAGCTGCGCGCTCGCACGATGTACATGCGACATGTCCTACTATCAAGCTTCATACTGACAAGCACAGGTCAAAGAAAAGCGCCTCCACGTGCCCCTCGTCGACCGCCTCCCCGAAGAAGCGCCCCCGATCATCGTCGGCGTCGTCGGCCCTCCCGGCGTAGGCAAGACCACGCTCATAAAGTCGCTCATCCGGCGCTACACCAAGCAGACCCTCTCGACGCCGACCGGCCCCCTCACAGTCGTCACCTCGAAGCGGCGGCGCCTCACTTTCGTCGAATGTCCCGCCGACTCGCTCGCCAGCATGATCGACATTGCCAAGGTCGTCGACATCGTGCTGCTCATGATTGACGGCAACTACGGCTTCGAGATGGAGACGATGGAGTTCCTGAATGTGCTGAGCGCGAGCGGCATGCCCGGCAATGTGTTTGGCATACTGACGCATCTGGACCTGTTCAGGAAGCAGGAGGCGCTGAAGATTCAGAAGAAGCGGCTCAAGCACAGGTTCTGGAGCGAGCTGTACCAGGGCGCAAAGCTGTTCTACCTCAGTGGCGTGGTCAATGGGCGATACCCTGATAGGGAGATTATGAATCTGAGTCGGTTCTTGAGCGTGATGAAGAATCCGCGCCCGCTGGTGTGGAGGAATAGCCATCCGTACTGCTTGGCGGACCGCATGCTGGACATCACGCCTCCGACGGACATCGAGCAGGATGCGAAGTGCGACCGCACGGTAGCGCTCTATGGATATTTGCGCGGCACGAACTTTCCGGCTGGAGGGTCGAGGGTGCACATACCGGGTGTGGGCGATTTGTCTGTCACATCGACCGAAGCACTACCAGACCCGTGCCCCACACCGTATGCGGAGAAGCAGGGCGAGAAGCTGACGGGAAAGAAGAAGCGCACACGGTTGGGCGAAAAGCAGAAGATTCTGTATGCGCCGATGTCGGATGTCGGTGGTGTCTTGGTGGACAAGGATGCCGTGTACATCGATGTCAAGACCTCAACATTCGACCCAGACGTCGACTATGCGGAGCGAGGTTTGGGCGAGCAGATGATGGTCAACCTGCAGGGCGGCCGGAAACTACTTGGCGAGGACGACCGAGCATTCAGGCTTTACAAGGGCGGCGAGCTTGTCAACAAGATTGAGGACGATGTAGAAGATACCGGGCGAAGTTCACAACGGACGGCACGAGCTACGGAGGCTGAAGAGGTTGACGATGCGGATCTCGATGACATTGCGAGCGACGACGAAGAGCTGCAGCAGGATCAAAGCGACGCAGACGATGATGAGGACGATACCGGGTTCCTCGAATCGAACGGCGCCACGAATGGCAAGCCACGGCTCGCCCGGAAGGAAGAACGAAACGGCGACACCGCGGAAGAAGTGGCATTTGCAGACAGCGACTCTGACCTTGGTTCAGTATCAGGCGATGAGCGTGATTTGGACGAGCTGGAGAATGGCAGCTCCGACTCAGAAGTTGAAGATGACGAGGAAGATGAAGGCGCACTCCGGTGGAAAGAGAATCTCCGCGAGAACGCAGCAAAGCTACACGGAAAGAACCGAGCGTACCGCGTCACCGACCTTGCAAAGATGATGTACAACCTCGATCTCGCGCCATCAGACGTTATCAAAAAGTGGACAGGCGCTGGAAAAGAAGAGGAAATCGAAGCGGAAGAGGACGGCGATGACTTCTTCAACAAGTCAAAGGCCGTGGACTCTGCCAGGGCTGAAGATCGGTGCATCCCTCACTTCAATTATGCGGAGCTGGCAGAGAAATGGGAGGATGAGGACAACGTCGATGCTCTCCGACGTCGCTTCGCTTCAGGTCATATGAATGGCAAGGGGGGTGCTGGTGAGGAAGAAAACGACGATGATTTCCAAGGCTTTAATGAGGACGACGAAGGCGATGGCGAGTTCGAAGATCTTGAGACTGGTGAGAAGCACGGGGGCGAGCCAGAGAAGACCGACGAAGACGCTGCAGCAAAGAGCATAGAAGAGGAGCGCGAGCGAAACGCCAAGCGAAAGGAAGAGCTCAAGCTACGTTTCGAAGAGGAGGATCGCGAAGGCTTCATGAACGACAAAGCTGATGGGCGGAAAGAAGGCGAGCAAGCCGAAGAGTTTGGCGAGGACGACTGGTATGATGCTCAGAAAGCCAACTTCCAGAAGCAGCTCGACATCAACCGAGCTGAGTTCGACCAGTTGGATGAGCTATCCCGTGTCCGCGTCGAAGGACATAAGCCAGGCACATACGTTCGTATCGTCCTCGAGAACGTACCGTACGAGTTTTCAGCACACTTCAACCCACGATTCCCTGTCCTCATTGGAGGACTCACACCAACAGAAGAGCGCTTCGGGTTCGTCCAGATCCGTATCAAGCGTCACAGGTGGCACAAGAAGATTCTCAAGACCAATGACCCCCTCATCTTCTCCCTCGGATGGCGGCGGTTCCAAACAACGCCTATCTACAGCATATCCGACTCGCGAACGCGCAACCGCATGCTCAAATACACCCCTGAGCACATGCATTGCTTCGGCACCTTCTACGGCCCCCTCGTGGCGCCCAACACGGGCTTTGTCTGCATCCAAAGCCTATCCAACAAAACACCCGGCTTCCGCATCAGCGCGACAGGCGTAGTCCTCAACGTCGACGAGTCAACCGAAATCGTCAAGAAGCTCAAGCTCACCGGCCACCCGTACAAGATCTTCAAGAACACAGCCTTCATAAAAGACATGTTCAAATCGTCCCTCGAAATCGCCAAATTCGAAGGCGCATCCATACGCACTGTGTCCGGCGTCCGCGGCCAAATCAAGCGCGCCCTCTCCAAGCCCGAAGGAAACTTCCGCGCCACCTTCGAAGACAAAATCCTGATGTCTGACATCGTATTCCTGCGCGCCTGGTACCCCATCAAGCCGCGCCGCTTCTACAACACCGTGACCAACCTACTCGCGCCCCCAACACCAGAGGACATCGTAGCCGGCGAATCCACGTCCTGGAACGGCATGCGCCTCACCGGCGCCGTCCGCCACGCCCTCTCCCTCCCCACCCCCGCCGTCAAAAACTCCGCCTACCGCCCCATCGAGCGCCCAACCCGCGTCTTCAACCCCCTGCGCATCCCCCGCAAACTCGCCGCAGACCTGCCCTTCAAATCCCAGCCCGCAACAATGAAGCCCCAGAAGCGGCCCACGTACCTGCAAAAGCGCGCCGTGGTGCTGGGCGGCGAGGAGAAGAAAGCACGCAGGCTGATGGATCAGGTTGTTACGATTCGCAATGAGAAGGTGGAGGCGAGGCGCAAGAAGCAAGAGGAGAGGAAGGATCCGTATCGGAAGAAGGTTAAGGAGAATGAGGAGAAGAGGGGGGAGAGGGAGAGGAGGGAGAAGCAGGAGTATTGGATGAGGGAGGGGAAGAAGAGGGGGAGGATGGATGATGGGGGGGCTGGTGGTGGTGGGGGTGGGAAGAGGAGGAAGTAGAGTTTTGGTATAGTGTTGCGTGGCATTAGTGGCGTTTGAAGTTGAGAATTTGATATGGCGTTAACGTTGCTTTGCGCACTTTTCACGGAATCTCTGTAATTGATGAAGTGAACTTGATTCTGCCGACTTACGCGAC
>Ga0265797_10000469_pt1 | contig 73906 bp, 62 predicted proteins | sample P2T30metagenome_FD_192433 | JGI IMG/M metagenome (GOLD analysis project Ga0265797, IMG submission 192433) | Plant litter microbial communities from East Loma Ridge, Irvine, California - P2 T30 | ecosystem: Environmental > Terrestrial > Plant litter > Unclassified | place: USA: California...
TGCCTGGCGGCTTTAGCGCGGTGGTCCCACCTGACCCCATGCCGAACTCAGAAGTGAAACGCCGTAGCGCCGATGGTAGTGTGGGGTCTCCCCATGCGAGAGTAGGGAACTGCCAGGCATCAAATAAAGCGATAACCCCGACCGTAAGGTCGGGGTTTTTTGCGTTCAGGCGCCATGAAAATTCGGTACAGGACCGCGGCGTGACCGCAAGTCAGGCAGGAGAATCTCCGCAGGCGCGGCGTGATGCCTCACCGGTGCAGAAGAATAAACAAAAAGGCCCCGCGCTGACGCTCGGGGCCTTTTTGTCAGCCGGGTTCAGCCAGCGACATCCTGGGATCAATGCACGCCTGGTTAGCGGTTTCAGTGAGGAGATGTTCCTCAGACTTCAGCGGGACGATCTGCTTCTGGCTGCTTTATCAGCATGCCAGCCCGGATGCAGCGGTGATGGCGCTGCCGTTTGTCGACATCTTCAGCGAGCAGTGATGAAACATTTTCAACTACCCGATGAGACCTCGACATTCTGCTCCTGTCACGTTATCTTTAGCTGTCTGGATGTCTAAACGTTTAAATGGTTAAGTGAGGAAACAAGGTTATGCCAATCAGGGTACCCGATGAATTACCAGCCGTGAATTTTTTGCGGAACGAAAATGTCTTTGTGATGACCTCCACCAGGGCCAGCACGCAGGAGATCCGTCCGTTGAAAGTGCTGGTACTGAATCTGATGCCAAAAAAGATTGAGACCGAGAACCAGTTTCTCCGCCTGCTCTCTAACTCGCCGCTGCAAATCGACATTCAGCTGCTGCGTATCGACAGCCGTGAAACCCGCAATACGCCGATGGAGCATCTGAATAACTTTTACTGCAATTTTGAAGATATTCAGCACAATAACTACGATGGGCTGATTGTCACCGGTGCACCCTTAGGGCTGGTTGATTTCAATGATGTGGCCTACTGGCCGCAGATCCAGAAGGTGCTGCACTGGGCAAAAGAGCATGTTACCTCCACGCTGTTTGTCTGTTGGGCAGTACAGGCTGCGTTGAATATTCTGTATGGCATTCCAAAACAGACGCGGGAAACCAAACTATCCGGCGTTTATGATCATCAGATCCTGCATCCACACGCCCTGCTGACGCGCGGCTTCGATGATACCTTTCTGGCTCCTCATTCACGTTATGCCGATTTCCCGACGCAGCTGCTGCGTGATTACACCGATCTGGAAATTTTTGCTGAATCGGAGCAGACCGGGGCTTATCTGTTTGCCAGCAAAGACAAACGGCTGGCGTTTGTCACCGGGCATCCTGAATATGATGCGCTGACGCTGTCCGGAGAATATCATCGTGACTATGAAGCGGGTCTGAATCCGGAAATTCCCTATAATTATTTCCCTCAAAATAATCCTGAGCTTCCGCCGCGTGCCAGCTGGCGCAGCCACGGTAACCTGCTGTTTTCTAACTGGCTGAACTACTATGTTTACCAGATCACGCCATTTGATCTTCGCCATATGAACCCAAGCCTGGATTAATTTTCGCTACAGAAAAAAGGGCCTGCGATTATCCGCGTCATGCCCTTTTTTTATCGCCTTTTCCCGCCGCGATCGCCACCAGCCCCTCTCCTGATCCTATTGATCCTGCATGCTTTTTTCCTGATTTCAGCAAATAAAAATGTGCTGTGAAAGTCATTTCTTTTCATGAATAAAATAAAAAAACATTAAATTCAATTGGTTAATAGACATCCATTGATAAAATGGAAATAGTTTTTGATTTTGTATTTTAGATAATTATATCTTGTCCCAGCGGGTTAAAAATTACCCAGCAGCAAAGCGTCCTGCAAAGGATGTTATCCCATGCGATTGGTGACGGGAGTAGAGCTATGACACAACAGGTTATTAGCACGGAGCTGGAGTTCCAGCGCCCATTTGCTCAGGCAGAAAAGCAGATCCTGACGGATGCCGCAGTCGATTTTCTCGGCGAACTGGTGGCACGCTTCACGCCGCGGCGTACTGCATTGCTTGCGGCAAGAGCAGAGCAACAGCAGCGTTTCGACAGGGGTGAGTTACCAGGTTTTATTACGGAAATGGATTCCATAAAACAGAGTGAATGGAAAATTCGCGGCATTCCGGAGGATCTGCAAAACCGTCGGGTAGAAATTACCGGCCCCGTAGAGCGCAAAATGGTGATCAATGCGCTTAATGCCAACGTTAATGTGTTTATGGCGGACTTTGAAGACTCGCTGGCACCGTCGTGGGAGAAAGTGATCGAAGGACAGATCAACCTGCGCGATGCGGTTAACGGGACCATCAGCTACAGCAACGAAGCCGGGAAAATCTATCAGCTGAAACCCAATCCTGCGGTGCTGGTCTGCCGGGTACGCGGTCTGCACCTGCCGGAAAAGCATGTGACCTGGCGCGGCGCGGCGATACCGGGCAGCCTGTTCGATTTCGCCCTCTACTTTTTCCATAATGTGGATACTCTGCTGGCCAAAGGCAGCGGCCCCTATTTCTATCTGCCAAAGACGCAAAGCTGGCAGGAAGCGGCCTGGTGGAGCGAAGTTTTCAGCTATGCCGAAGATCGTTTCGATCTGCCGCGCGGCACGATCAAGGCCACGCTGCTGATCGAAACGCTACCTGCGGTATTCCAGATGGACGAGATCCTGTTCAACCTGCGCGATCATATCGTCGGGCTGAACTGCGGCCGCTGGGACTACATCTTCAGCTACATCAAAACCCTGAAAAATCATCCCGATCGCATTCTGCCAGACCGTGACTCGGTGACTATGGAAAAGGGCTTTCTGGAGGCCTATTCAAAACTGCTGATCAAAACCTGCCACCGGCGTGGCGCTCTGGCGATGGGCGGCATGGCGGCGTTTATCCCCAGCAAAGAGCAGGAGCGCAATCAATGGGTACTCAATCGGGTGAAGGCGGATAAAGCGCGGGAGGCGGCAAACGGTCACGACGGCACATGGATTGCCCATCCGGGCCTTGCGGACACGGTAATGGCGGTATTCGATGCGGCGCTGGGCGACAGGCAAAATCAGCTTGATGTACGGCGTGAAGAGGATGCGCCTGTGACAGCGGAGCAGCTGCTGGCTCCCTGTGCTGGCGAGCGCACCGGGGCGGGTATGCGCGCCAATATCCGCGTCTCGGTGCAGTACATCGAAGCATGGATTTCCGGCAACGGCTGCGTGCCCATTTATGGGCTGATGGAAGACGCCGCCACGGCTGAAATTTCCCGTACCTCCATCTGGCAGTGGATCCACCACGGTAAAACGCTGGCAAGCGGCGAACAGGTGACAGAAGCGCTGTTCCGCCGGATGCTGGCCGAAGAGATGCTGGTTATCCAGCAGGAGCTGGGCGAGCAACGTTTCTCTCAGGGACGTTTCAGCGAGGCCGCTGCGCTGATGGAGCGCATCACCACCGAATCCGAGCTGGTAGAGTTTCTGACACTGCCTGGCTACAGCTTGCTTCACTGATCAACAGGGGATAGCGCTATGACTTCACGTACCCAACAAATCGAACAGCTTGAACAAACCTGGCACGATGCCCGCTGGGAAGGCATTACCCGTCCTTACTCCGCTGAAGAGGTGATTAAACTGCGCGGCTCGGTGAATCCCGCCTGTACGCTGGCGCAGAATGGAGCGGCGAAACTCTGGACACTGCTGAACGGCGGGGCGAAAAAAGGCTATATCAACAGCCTTGGTGCCCTGAGTGGCGGCCAGGCGCTGCAACAGGCCAAAGCCGGGATTGAGGCTGTCTATCTCTCCGGCTGGCAGGTCGCGGCCGATGCCAATCTGGCAGGCAGCATGTATCCGGACCAGTCGCTCTATCCGGCCAATTCTGTGCCCTGCGTCGTGGAGCGGATTAATAACACTTTCCAGCGCGCCGACCAGATCCAGTGGGCAAATCAGATTGAGCCGGATGACCCGCGTTATGTGGATTACTACCTGCCGATTGTCGCGGATGCGGAAGCGGGATTTGGTGGCGTGCTGAATGCTTTTGAACTGATGAAAGCGATGATTCAGGCTGGCGCTGGCGGCGTGCATTTCGAGGATCAGCTCGCCTCTGCCAAGAAGTGCGGCCATATGGGCGGCAAGGTGCTGGTGCCAACGCAGGAAGCGATTCAGAAGCTGGTTGCGGCGCGGCTGGCGGCGGATGTTATGGCGGTGCCAACGGTGCTGATCGCCCGTACGGATGCGGATGCCGCCGACCTGATCACCTCTGACTGCGATGACTATGACCGCGAATTTATCACCGGTGAGCGCACCCCTGAAGGTTTCTTCCGCACCCGTGCCGGTATTGAGCAGGCGATTAGCCGTGGCCTGGCCTATGCGCCCTATGCCGATGTCCTGTGGTGCGAAACCTCCACGCCGGATCTGGCGCTGGCCAGACGCTTCGCCGCGGCGATCCATGCCCGCTTCCCCGGTAAGCTGCTGGCCTATAACTGTTCCCCCTCTTTTAACTGGAAGAAAAATCTCGACGATCCGACTATTGCGCATTTTCAACAGGCGCTGAGCGAGATGGGCTACCGCTTCCAGTTCATTACGCTGGCGGGGATCCACAGCATGTGGTTCAACATGTTCGATCTGGCGCAGGCCTATGCGCAGGGAGAGGGTATGCGTCACTACGTGGAGAAGGTTCAGCAGCCTGAGTTTGCCGCCCGTGAGCAGGGTTACACCTTCTCCTCGCACCAGCAGGAAGTGGGAACCGGCTATTTCGACAGCGTGACCACTATCATCCAGGGCGGTGTCTCATCGGTCACGGCGCTGACGGGGTCGACGGAAGAGCAGCAGTTCTGATTATCTGAGAGAGGCCCTCATGTCATCACTGGAAACGCTGATAGCCCATACCATTTTGCAGGGATTTGATGCGCAATACGGTCGCTTTCTGGAGATAACATCGGGGGCGCAGCACCGTTTTGAACAGGCGGACTGGGCTGCCGTCCAGGCCGCCATGAAAGCGCGTATTCATCTTTACGACCGCCACGTGGGGCTGGTGGTAGAGCAGCTTCGTCACATCACCGGCGGGCCGGACGTTGATGGTGATTTTCTGTTACGGGTGAAGGCTATTTACGCCCGATTGCTGCCTGACTACCCTCGTTTTGAAATCGCCGAAAGCTTTTTTAATTCAGTCTATTGCCGTTTGTATAATCATCAACTGCTGACGCCTGAAAGGCTGTTTATCTTCAGCTCTCAGCCGGACAGGCATCACATCCTCTCCCGCCCGCTGGCAAAAACGTTCCCCGCCAACGGTAACTGGCAGGCATTACTCAGTAACGTTCTGCTCGGTCTGCCGCTGCGCCTGCCCTGGGAGGATCTTCAGCGCGACATCGGCTTTGTTATCGCCCATCTGCGGGAAAACTTCGCACAGCAGGAGCTGGATGAGGGATCGCTTGAAGTGGCAAACGAGCTTTTTTTCCGCAACAAGGCGGCCTGGCTGGTGGCAAAACTGCGGCTCAGCAGCGGCGTTTATGCCTTCCTGCTTCCGGTTCATCGCAGCGAGCGGGGTGAGCTTTTGCTTGATACCTGCCTGACGCGCAAGCGTGAAGCCAGCATCGTGTTTGGCTTTGCCCGCACCTATTTTATGCTCTATGCCCCGTTGCCCGCTGCGCTGGTGGCGTGGTTACGTGAGATCCTGCCCGGAAAAACCACCGCTGAGCTTTACATGGCAATCGGCTGCCAGAAGCACGGCAAAACCGAATGCTACCGTGAGTATTTGCAGTTTATGGCGGCTACCACAGAGCCTTATGTCATTGCACCCGGCGTACGGGGGTTAGTAATGCTGGTCTTCACGCTGCCCGGTTACGAACGGGTGTTCAAGGTAATTAAAGATCGTTTTGCACCGCAAAAAGAGGTCACGCCGGAGCGGGTCAGAGCTTGCTATCAGCTGGTGAAAGAGCATGACCGCGTGGGGCGTATGGCAGATACCCAGGAGTTTGAAAATTTTGCGCTGGATCGCGCACGCATCAGCGAGCCGCTGTGGCTGGCAATGCAGCAGGAGATCCCGGAGAAAATTCAGGTGCAGGGAGAAAAAGTGATCGTCAGCCACCTCTATCTGGAGCGACGGATGATGCCGCTGAATCTCTGGCTGGAGCAGGCGGATGACCAGCAGCGCCGCGAAGCGATTGAAGAGTATGGCAACGCCGTGAAGCAGCTGGCGGCCGCCAATATCTTCCCTGGCGACATGTTGTATAAAAACTTCGGCGTAACCCGGCACGGGCGCGTGGTGTTTTATGATTACGATGAAATCAGCTACATGACGGAGGTGAACTTCCGTGAGATCCCTGCCTGCCGTTATCCGGAGGATGAGCTGAGCCAAGAGCCGTGGTACAGCGTCTCGCCGGAGGATATTTTTCCGGAAGAGTTCCGCCATTATCTCTGTGTCGATCCGGCTGTTGCGCGGTTATTTGAGGAGATGCATGCGGAGCTGTTTACCGCCCGCTTCTGGCGTGGTCTGCAACAGCGGATCCGGGAAGGGCATATCGAAGATGTATTTGCCTATCGCCGCCGACAACGTTTTTGCCAGCGTTATCCGCAGAGCCTGCCGGTAAGCCAGGCTCTGCGGCTGGATCAGGCAGAGGCGCCTGCTACCGCTTCACAGGCCAGCGCGGTAATTCGGTCATAATCGCCCATCTCCAGCGCATCGTTGGGCACCAGCCAGGAGCCACCGATGCAGTGCACGCTTTTCAGCGCCAGGTAATCACGATAATTGGCAAGGGAGATACCGCCCGTCGGGCAGAAACGGACCTGAGGGAACGGGCCGGCAATCGCCTGTAGCGCCTTAACACCGCCGTTTGCTTCTGCCGGGAAGAATTTAAACTCCCGCAGACCATAATCCATTCCCAGCATCAGTTCAGAAACGGTGCTGATCCCAGGGATCAGTGGGATCGAACCGGCATTGGCCGCCTTCAGAAGATCCTCCGTCAGGCCGGGGCTGATCGCAAACTGCGCCCCAGCTTCGGTAACCTGCTTCAGTTGTTGCGGATTGATCACCGTGCCCGCGCCGACGATCGCTTCCGGCACCTGCCGGGCAATGGCCTGAATGGCATCCACTCCACAGGCCGTGCGCAGCGTTACTTCCAGCACTCGTACGCCGCCCGCCACTAACGCTTTCGCCAGCGGCACCGCATGCTCCAGCTTATTGATGACGATTACCGGGACGACCGGACCGGAAGTCAGGATCTGCTCAGCGCTGGTTTTCCAGTTATTCATAAAGGATTCTCCGTTAAAATTTGATGCAGCAGGCACCCTGTTCGGCACCCGAAAGCTGGCTGCGTAGCGCGCTAAAGAGTTCGCGTCCGGAACCAGTGTGTTCAGCACTCAGGTCTGGCTGAGAGGTGGTGCGTGCCGCCAGCACATCGTTATCAACCTGTAGCGCCAGCTCGCCCGTGCGACCATTAACACGGATGCTGTCGCCATTACGGACTTTTGCCAGCAGGCCGCCGGTACAGGCTTCCGGGGTGACATGGATGGCTGAAGGCACCTTGCCGGATGCGCCAGATAAACGGCCATCCGTGACCAGCGCCACCTTAAAGCCGCGATCCATCAGCACGCCAAGCGGCGGCATCAGCTTATGCAGTTCCGGCATGCCGTTGGCCTGCGGCCCCTGGAAGCGAACCACCACCACACAATCTTTGTCCAGTTCGCCAGCCTCAAAAGCGGGCAGAACATCATGCTGGCTTTCAAACACCACGGCGGGCGCTTCGATAACCTGATTGTCAGCCGGCACCGCAGAGGTTTTCATTACCGCGCGGCCCAGGTTGCCCTGCAACACTTTTGTGCCGCCATGCTGCTCGAAGGGGTGTGCTACGGATGCGATCACTTTGTCATTAAGGGATGTTTCGGTACCTTCCCGCCAGGCCAGCTTGCCGTTATCCAGCCAGGGTTCCTGGATATAGCGATGCAGACCAGATCCGGCCACGGTTTCAACATCTTCATGCAGTAAGCCGTGGTTCAGCAGCTCACGTACCAGCAAAGCCACGCCACCAGAGGCCTGGAACTGGTTAATGTCCGCCGGGCCGTTCGGATAGATGCGGCACAGCAGGGGGATGGCCTCGGAGAGGTCGGAGAAATCATCCCAGTTAATCTGAATGCCTGCCGCGCGCGCCATCGCCACCATATGCATGGTCAGATTGGTCGAGCCGCCGGTGGCAAGCAGCGCCACAATCCCGTTTACCACGACTTTTTCATCGACCAGCCTGCCCACGGGCAGGTAATTGCCTGAGGTTTCCGTCAGACGCGTGACCTGACGGGCTGCGGCTTCAGTCAGTGCCTCGCGCAGCGGCGTATCGGGATGGACAAAGGAAGAGCCGGGCAGATGCAGCCCCATCACTTCCATAATCATCTGGTTGGTATTGGCGGTGCCGTAAAAGGTACAGGTACCAATGCCATGATAGGAGGCAGCCTCCGCTTCCAGCAGAGCCTGTCGATCGGCTTTGCCTTCAGCATAGAGCTGGCGCACGCGTACTTTTTCTTTATTCGGCAGGCCGCTGCTCATTGGGCCAGCGGGGATAAACAACGCCGGAAGATGACCGAATGAGAGGGCAGCCATAACCAGGCCGGGCACTATTTTATCGCAGATGCCCAGAAACAGCGCGCCATCGAACATGTTATGGGAAAGGCCGACAGCAGCGGACATGGCGATAATATCGCGACTCATCAGCGACAGCTCCATGCCATCCTGGCCCTGGGTCACGCCGTCACACATGGCGGGCACGCCGCCCGCTACCTGGCCTACCGCACCTGTCTGACTCAGGGCGCGGCGGATTTTATCCGGGTAAGTTTCATAGGGCTGGTGGGCAGAAAGCATGTCGTTGTAAGCGGTGATAATGGCGATATTGCTGCGCACCATATTTTTCAACGCTGTTTTATCGTCAGGCTGGCAGGTAGCAAACCCATGCGCCAGGTTGCCGCAGGCCAGCCTGGCGCGCTGCACGGTTTTGGAACGGGCGGTCTCTATGCGCGCCAGATAGGCGCTTCGGGTCTCAGCGGAACGCTCAATAATGCGTTGTGTAACTTGCGCGATGACGGGATGAACGGTGTTCATGCGCAGGCTTCCTGTGGCTGAAAGTGTTGAATATGCGCAACGGCGTTGGCAATCACCTGCTCCAGCGGCTGGTTGATATCGATGATTTTCACGTCGCTCTCTTCCGGGCCAGGCTGCTCAAGCGCAGCGAACTGGCTGACCAGCATCTGGGTTTTGAAGAAATGGCCGCTGCGTGCGGCAAGGCGCGCTTCAATAACCGGAAAATCCCCGTGCAGATAGATAAACGAGAGGTTGCTGTTACCGGCCCGCAGTCGATCGCGGTAGTGCTTTTTCAGGGCAGAGCAGACGATGATCGAGACTTCATTGGTACGCTGCATGGCAAAAGCCGCATCATTAAGGGCGCTAAGCCAGGGCGCACGATCGCCATCATCCAGCGCCATGCCAGCCGCCATTTTCTGAATGTTATCGCGCGGATGGAGGAAGTCGCCATCCAGCATGCCCGCAGAGAGCTGGCGTGCAACGCTGGCGGCGACAGCAGATTTGCCGCTGCCGGAAACGCCCATAACAACGTAGATTCGGTGATGTTGATTGCTCATAGCTCAGCTCCCAAAGTGAAAAGGCGCACCCTTTGTTAGCGGTGTTACCGGTAACATTGTGCTCTGGCATTGTTGAGGGAATGCGCAGCGTGCGCAATCAGAATGGGTGGGATTCGGTGGTAATTGTGATCCGCTTCAAAGTTTGCTGAGTGAGGAGGGCCATGCGCTAAGGGCAAAAGACATGTCGTCTGGATGTTTTGATAACTGGGTCAGGAAGCTTCGTTGTCGTTTGTTATAGCTGAAACCTGTTGCCAGGAATTTGACCTGTGGTGACGCCTTACCACCGCACCTGGTTTTGACCTGTGCGATCGCCAGACTCACCAGCGACACGAAAATTATTGGATGGCGCTTATCACGGCACCTGGTTTTGCCCTGGCTCTCACCAGACTCACCAACGACGCCAAAATTATTGGGTGGCGCCTTACCACCGCACCTGGTTTTGCCCTGTGCGATCGCCATACTCACCAACGATGCCAAAATTTTCGGGTGGGGCCATAGGGCACCTTAGCCGAGTGTATGCCGCATGGATGCGGCATCCAAGCCTCCAGGGAAGGATTTACGGCGTCTCGGATAAGGTGCCCTATGGTGACGCCTTAGCACCGCACCTGGTTTTGACCTGTGCGATCGCCATACTTACCAACGACACGAAAATTATTGGATGGCGCTTATCACGGCACCTGGTTTTGACCTGTGGTGACGCCATACCACCGGACCTGATTTTGACCTGTGCGATCGCCATACTCACCAACGATGCCAAAATTTTCGGGTGACGCCTTACCACCGCACCAGGATTTTGCCCTGTGCCCTCACCAGACTTACCGCTTACCCACCATACTCGCGGGTGATCTCTTTGGCGGCTTTAATCACCAATGCACCCAGCTCCGTTACCCGGTCATCGGTGATGCGGGAAACTGGGCCGGAAATGGAAATAGCGGCGAAAGGTTCGTGATGCTCATCGTAAATAGTGGCGGCCACGCAGCGTAACCCAAGCGCGTGCTCTTCATCATCAAAGGAAAAGCCCATTTTCCGCACCAGTGCCAGGTTTTCTTTCAGGCTCTGCGGCGACGTCAGGGTTTGCGGCGTGTAATGGTGCAGCCCCTGGCGATGCAGCAGTTCACTGACCTGAGCATCATTCAGATTAGCCAGAAACGCTTTTCCCGCTCCTGAGGCATGCATCGGCAGCTTGCCGCCGATCGGCGCGGACATGCGCATCAGCTGCGTACACTGAACCTGATCGATGATCACCGCCTGACGATCGCTAAGATCCAGAACAGCCAGATTCACCGTCTCACCGGAATCTTCCATTAACTTGCGCAGCATTGGGTGAACCAGCGCCAGCAGATTCCGACTTTGCAGAAAACTGCTGCCGACCACAAACGCATGTGCGCCAATCGTCCACAAACCCAGATCGCCCACCTGACGTACAAACCCCTGCTGCTGCATGGTGGTCAGCAGGCGATGCGTAGTCGAATTGGGTAAACCGGCCTGCTGTGCCAGCTCGGTCAGCGCTACGCTGCCGTGGGAGTCGGCAATAAATTCCAGCAGTTTCAGGCCACGGGTCAGCGACTGGACCTGTCCGGCAGGTTGAGCGGGTTGAGCGGCAGCAGCGCGAGGTTTTTTACCGCGTTTCGCCACGACGGGGGTCGCCATGTCTGACTCCTTAATTTTCACCATGTGGAAATCATTTTCGTTTTATTGGCTGATAATGCAACGGCAGCTTTACTGGTCAGAGGTGTTCACAGGGTTAACTGAAAATGTCTCATGGTCGGTTACTTTTACCTGCGCAAAAGTTGTGCCAGTATGGTTCGCTGGCATATTTGCCAATGGGTTGAGGTTGAAGGGGCTAGAGTGAGCAACAGAAGAGAAGCGCTGCATCAGCAGCTGGCGAAACGCATCATGCTGCTGGACGGCGGTATGGGAACCATGATCCAGAGCTATCGCCTGGAAGAGAGTGATTTTCGCGGCGAACGCTTTGCCGACTGGCAGAGCGACCTGAAGGGAAATAATGACCTGCTGGTGCTGACCCGTCCGGAAGTGATCAGCGAGATCCACAACGCTTATCTGGAAGCGGGTGCCGATATTCTCGAAACCAATACCTTCAACTCAACCACCATTGCGATGGCTGATTACCATATGGAGTCGCTGTCGGCAGAAATTAACTACGTTGCCGCTAAGCTGGCGCGTGCCTGCGCAGATGAGTGGACGGCCCGCACGCCAGAGAGACCGCGCTATGTCGCTGGGGTGCTGGGTCCCACCAACCGCACCTGCTCTATCTCTCCCGACGTCAACGATCCCGCCTTCCGTAACGTAACCTTTAACCAGCTGGTGGAAGCGTACCGTGAATCTACCCGCGCGCTGGTTGAAGGCGGCGCGGATATCATCATGATCGAGACCGTATTTGACACGCTCAATGCCAAAGCCGCCATTTTTGCGGTACAAAGCGAATTTGAAGCGCTGGGTATTGAGCTACCGCTGATGATCTCCGGCACCATCACTGATGCCTCGGGCCGCACGCTTTCCGGCCAGACTACCGAAGCCTTCTATAACTCGCTGCGCCATGCTCAGCCGCTGTCGTTTGGCCTTAACTGCGCGCTGGGGCCAGATGAGCTGCGTCAGTATGTGGCGGAACTTTCCCGCATTGCGGAAGGTTACGTCACGGCGCACCCGAACGCCGGGTTGCCGAATGCGTTTGGTGAATATGACTTAGATGCCACCATCATGGCGGAGCAAATTGGTGAGTGGGCGCAGTCCGGCTTCCTGAACATTGTGGGCGGCTGCTGCGGCACCACGCCAGAGCACATCGCGGCTATGGCCAGAGCGGTGGAGGGCATCGCACCACGTCCGCTGCCGGTGCTGCCGGTGGCCTGCCGCCTTTCCGGCCTTGAACCGCTGACTATCAGTGCGGAGTCGCTGTTTGTAAACGTCGGTGAAAGAACTAACGTTACCGGCTCGGCAAAATTTAAACGGCTGATTAAAGAAGATAAATATAACGAAGCTCTCGAAGTTGCGCTTCAGCAGGTTCAGAGCGGCGCGCAGATTATCGATATCAACATGGATGAAGGGATGCTGGATGCGGAAGCGGCAATGGTCCGCTTCCTGAATCTTATTGCCGGAGAGCCGGATATCGCCCGCGTACCGATTATGATCGACTCCTCTAAATGGGAGGTGATTGAAAAAGGGCTGCAATGCATTCAGGGCAAAGGCATCGTTAACTCCATCTCGATGAAAGAGGGCGTGGAGGCCTTTATCCACCACGCTAAGCTGGTACGCCGTTACGGTGCCGCGATGGTGGTAATGGCATTTGATGAGGTGGGCCAGGCAGATACCCGCGAACGCAAAATTGAGATTTGTCGCCGCGCCTACAAGATCCTGACTGAAGAAGTCGGTTTCCCGCCTGAAGACATCATTTTCGACCCCAATATCTTTGCGGTCGCTACCGGGATTGATGAACATAACAACTACGCAATGGACTTTATCGGCGCCTGTGAAGATATCAAGCGTGAACTGCCGCACGCGATGATTTCAGGCGGCGTGTCGAACGTCTCCTTCTCGTTCCGCGGCAACGACCCGGTGCGCGAAGCGATTCATGCCGTATTCCTCTATTACGCTATCCGCAACGGCATGGATATGGGCATCGTCAACGCCGGACAGCTGGCGATCTATGATGATCTGGACGCTGACCTGCGTGAAGCGGTTGAAGATGTGGTGCTCAACCGCCGCGACGACGGTACCGAGCGGCTGCTGAACCTGGCAGAAAAGTACCGCGGCACAAAATCGGATGAGGGCAGCACCAAACCGCAGGCCGAATGGCGCAGTTGGGAAGTGGAGAAACGCCTTGAATATTCGCTGGTAAAAGGCATCACCGAATTTATTGAGGAAGATACCGAAGCGGCCCGACAAAATGCCAGCCGCCCGATTGAGGTCATTGAAGGCCCGCTGATGGCGGGCATGAACGTGGTGGGCGATCTGTTTGGCGAAGGCAAAATGTTCCTGCCACAGGTGGTGAAATCTGCCCGCGTAATGAAACAGGCGGTGGCGTACCTGGAGCCTTACATTGAGGCCAGCAAAGAGAAGGGCAGCACCAACGGTAAAATCGTGCTGGCGACGGTAAAGGGCGACGTGCACGACATCGGCAAAAACATTGTTGGCGTGGTGTTGCAGTGCAATAACTATGAAATCATCGATCTTGGCGTAATGGTGCCGAGCGATAAAATTCTTAAAACGGCCAGAGAGCACAACGCCGACATTATCGGCTTGTCCGGCCTGATCACCCCGTCGCTGGATGAAATGGTTAACGTGGCGAAAGAGATGGAGCGGCAGGGCTTTACTCTGCCGCTGCTGATTGGCGGCGCAACCACCTCAAAAGCCCATACGGCGGTAAAAATTGAACAGAACTACAGCGGGCCGACGGTCTATGTGCAAAATGCTTCACGCACCGTTGGCGTGGTCTCCGCGCTGCTGTCAGCCACGCAGTACGAGGGCTTTGTCGCCCGCACGCGAAAAGAGTACGACACGGTGCGTATCCAGCATGCGCGTAAAAAGCCCCGCACGCCGCCGGTGAGTTTGCAGGTCGCACGGGATAACGAACTGGCGCTGGACTGGGAAAACTATACGCCTCCGGTAGCCCACAGGCTGGGTGTGAGCGAAGTAAGCGCTAACATTGAAACCTTGCGCCACTATATCGACTGGACGCCTTTCTTTATGACCTGGTCGCTGGCCGGAAAATATCCGCGCATCCTGGAAGATGAAGTGGTTGGCGAAGAGGCGAAGCGCCTGTTAGCCGACGCCAACGCGATGCTGGATGAGCTTAGCGCGAAAAAATCCCTGAATCCGCGCGGTGTGGTAGGGATCTTCCCGGCTAACCGGGTCGGTGACGATATTGAAATATACAGCGATGAATCCCGCTCTCATGTTTTGCAAGTAAGTCATCACTTACGTCAGCAGACAGAAAAGACGGGCTTTGCGAATTATTGTCTTGCTGATTTCGTGGCCCCCAAATCGAGTGGTAAAGCTGATTACCTTGGCGCATTTGCCGTAACGGGCGGGCTTGAAGAGGATGCGCTGGCCGAGGCTTATGACGCGCAGCATGATGATTACAATAAAATCATGGTGAAGGCGCTGGCTGACCGTCTGGCGGAAGGTTTTGCAGAGTATCTGCACGAGCGCGTGCGTAAGGTTATCTGGGGCTTTGCCGCTACGGAAAATCTCAGCAATGAAGAGCTGATCCGGGAAAATTATCAGGGTATCCGGCCTGCGCCGGGCTATCCCGCCTGCCCGGAACATACGGAAAAAGAGACGATCTGGAAGCTGCTGGATGTGGAGACGCATACCGGCATGAAGCTGACCGAATCCTTTGCTATGTGGCCGGGAGCCGCAGTCTCCGGCTGGTATTTCAGTCATCCGGAGAGCAAATATTTCGCCGTGGCACAGCTCCAGCGCGACCAGATTACAGACTACGCCCGGCGTAAAGGCATGCCGGTAAGCGAAGTGGAGCGCTGGCTGGCACCTAATCTGGGCTACGACGCCGACTGATCGTACAGGGCGAGCCGCCTGACGGCTTGCTCTGCATCTTTTTACAGAGAGACTGCCTTCTTTCAGTCCCAGGCTTTGCCCCGCATTTTCTTACAAAGGTGGGCCTTCCTTTAGCCCCAGGTTTTGCCCCGCATCGTCTTACAGAGGGAGTGCCTTCCTTCAGCCCCAGGCTTTGCTCCGCATCTTCTTACAAAGGTGGGCCTTCCTTTAGCCCCAGGTTTTGCCCCCCAACTTCTTACAGCGGTAGTGCCTCCCTTCAGTCCAGACTTTGCCCCGCATATTCTTGCAGATGTACTGCCTTCCTTCAGTCCCAGGTTTTGCCCCGCACCGTCTTACAGAGGGAGTGCCTTCCTTCAGCCCCAGGCTTTGCTCCGCATCTTCTTACAGCGGTAGTGCCTTTCTCTGGCTTCAGCCTGTGCCCGTATTCCCTTCAGGAGCCGCGCTCCCTTCCTCTTCCCTGACCTGCACGTCGATATAGAGGGCATCATAGCGCCAGTATTCGTAATCACAGTCGATAATGCGATCCTGCTGGTCGCGGTTAATGCGCGTGATAAACAGCGCCGGGCTGCCTGCGGCCACTTTCAGCGCAGGCGCGGCAAGGGCTGGTAAGGGGGTTGGCAGCATAGTAAAACCGACGCGTCCATAGCGGATGCCATACTCCTCCTGGTAAAGAGTGGTCAGCGAACGGGTCAGATCAAAACTCATCAGGTCCGGAAAATAGTGCGGGTTGAGGTAGTGCTCTACGTAAAGCACCGCGCGACCATCAATACGACGCAGCCGGCGGATGCAATACACCTCTTCGCCTTCCTGCATGGCAAGCTGCTGCGCCAGCGCAGCAGGCAGGCTCACCCGCCGGGCATCCAGCACTTCAGTCTCTGCTCTGCGTCCCTGCTTTTCCGCCATCGCATGGAAATGGCTGCGCAGAAGCGGGTCATAAGCCAGGCGAGGTGGCGCAATAAACCAGCCACGACGTAGCTCGCGGTAGATCATGCCCTGCGCCTCAAGCTGCCCTAAGGCCTCACGAAGCGTGATGCGGGTGGTGGAGAAATGATCGCTCAGTTCCCGCTCGGAAGGCAGTCGGCCATTGACCGCATACTCACCGCTGGCGATCCGGCTGGCCAGCGTCTGGCAAATAACATCTACGGTTAACGCTTTCATCACATATAAGCCTCAATATGGTGCGAAGCTGCACATAAACAGCACGACCTTCGCGCATAAAATCCTTTCCCCTGCTATCAGAGAATATGGACTAGTCCACGCCCCCGCCTGCGCTGACATAAAACTGTCATCCTGCCAGGCTAGATTGGCTCGGATCTTGCTGGACTAGTCCAGAAGGCCACTCAACTTATCATCCGGAGCTGCATTTATGAAACCTTTGTTCGCCTCTGTGTTAGCCAGTGCCATCATGCTTGCCCTCCCGGGCGCCTATGCAGCCGATACCGATCTCGCCGCGCTTGAAAAAGCGGCTAAAACCGAAGGTCAGGTCAACAGCGTCGGCATGCCGGACAGCTGGGCCAACTGGAAAGGAACCTGGGAAGATATCAGCAGCAAATATGGCATTAAACATAGCGATACCGATATGTCGAGCGCTCAGGAGCTGGCGAAATTTGCTGCTGAAAAGAGCAACGCCACGGCAGATATAGGTGACGTTGGCGCTGCTTTCGGGCCGGTTGCCGTGCAGAAAGGTCTGGCGCAGCCTTACAAACCCAGCACCTGGGATCAGGTGCCTGAGTGGGCAAAAGACAAAGAGGGGAACTGGGCGCTGGCCTATACCGGCACTATCGCTTTTATCGTAAATAAAGATCAGGTTAAAGATATTCCCCACAGCTGGGCCGACCTGAAAAAAGGTAAGTATGTGGTCACTATCGGTGACGTTGGGGTAGCAGCTCAGGCCGCTAACGGCGTGCTGGCGGCGGCCTATGCCATGGGCGGCAGCGAGAAGGATCTGAAGCCTGCACTGGCTTTCTTCAGTGAGCTGGCGAAACAGGGCCGTCTGGGCGTAACCGACCCGGTTATCGCTAACATCGAAAAAGGCGAAATTCAGGTGGCTGTAGTCTGGGACTTCAACGGCCTGAATTACCGCGATCAGATTGATAAAAGTAAGTTTGAGGTAGTGATCCCGTCTGACGGCTCAATCACCTCCGGCTACACCACCATCATCAACAAATATGCCAAACACCCGAACGCCGCCAAACTTACCCGCGAATATATCTTCTCTGATGCCGGCCAGATCAACCTGGCGCGTGGCTATGCCCGTCCTATCCGTGCCGGGCATTTAACGCTGCCAGCGGACGTGCAGGCCAAACTGCTGCCTGACTCTGAATATAAAAATGCCCACCCGATTGCTGACGTGGCAGCCTGGGATAAAGCATCCAAAATGCTGCCTCGTCTGTGGCAGGAAAATGTCATCGTTAACATGAAGCAATAAGGATAAGAGATGAAAACGATTCTGGTAGTGCTGGATGGCCTGAGCTTTGAAGTGGCTCAGCATGCAATGGGTTACCTGCATGCCGAGTGCGCGCAGGGGAAGGGGCAGCTCTACCAGATGACCTGCGAGCTTCCTTCGCTTTCCCGTCCGCTGTATGAATGCATTCTTACCGGCGTAACGCCGGTGAGAAGCGGCATTATCCACAATGAGGTCACTCGTCTGAGTACAGAGCGCAGTATTTTTCACTATGCGCGCGATGCCGGGCTGACCACCGCGGCGGCGGCCTACCATTGGGTGAGCGAACTCTACAATCGCTCGCCCTGGCAACCCGCCCGCGATCGCCATACTGAAGACGTCTTGCTGCCCATCCAGTATGGCCATTTTTATTACGATGACGGCTATCCCGATTCGCACCTGTTTGAGGATGCGGAGAGCCTGCGTCTGCGCTTTGATCCCGATTTCCTGCTGATCCATCCCATGAATATTGATGATGCCGGCCATAAGTTCGGTCTCTCCACGCCGCAGTACCGCAACCGCGCCCGTATGGCGGATGGTTATCTGTCGCGCTGGATGCCCGGCTGGCTGGCCGAAGGCTATCAGGTGGTGGTGACCGCCGATCACGGCATGAACGATGACCGCAGCCATGGCGGCACGCTGCCGGAGGAGACGCAGGTACCGCTGTTCGTATTCGGCAGCGCTTTTTCTCTGCAAAACGATGCGGCGCCTCTGCAAACGGAGCTGTGCGGCACGCTGTGTGACATTCTTGGTGTGGATCATGACAAGTCTGTCTGCCCTGAACTGTTGAGTGTGCAGGAGAACGCATCATGAAAGGCAGAGGGATAGCGCTGCTTTGCCTGCTTCCTTTTGCGATCTTTTACCTCGCCTTTCAGATTGCGCCGCTGGTCTGGATAGCCATTAACAGCTTCTACAGCGAGATGAATGAAGCGTGGGGATGGAGCAACTACAGCGATATCTTCACCTCTACTTTTTACCAGCAGGCGATCCGCTTCTCGCTGGATATCTCTTTCTGGTCGAGCTTTTATGGCCTGATCATCGCGCTGGTGGGCGGCTATTCGCTACACCAACTCGGGAGCGGCAAGCTGCACCGTTTCTTTATGTCCTTCACCAACATGACCAGCAATTTTGCTGGCGTCCCGCTGGCGTTCGCCTTTGTTATCCTGCTGGGGCTGAACGGCTGCCTGACCCTGCTGATGCGTAAATATGGCCTGATGGAAGGGTTCAAGCTTTACTCCACGCAGGGGCTGATTGTGGTGTACACCTGGTTTCAGATCCCGCTGGGGCTGCTGCTGCTCTATCCGGCATTCGACGGGCTGAAGAAGGAGTGGGAGGAGTCAGCGGCCCTGCTCGGTGCCAGCCGGTTGTGCTTCTGGCTGCATATCGGTCTGCCCATCCTTACCCCGGCGCTGTTGGGCACCTTTGTGATCCTGCTGGCAAATGCTCTGGGCGCTTACGCCACAATCTATGCGCTGACCACGGGAAACTTCAATGTTATCCCGGTGCGTATTGCCGCTCTGGTCTCGGGCGATATCTCACTTGATCCCCATATGGGCAGCGCGCTGGCGATGGTGCTGGTGGTGCTGATGTCAGTGATTACTGTTGTTCATCAGTGGCTGGTGCGCCGCAGCTATCAACATGCGCGCTAACGGAGAGCCTCAATGTCGCGAACGGAATTTATCTATCATCGGGTGATTGTCTGGCTGGTATTTTTGATCCTTGCCTTGCCGTTGGTTGCCACGCTGCTCTATGCGCTGGCTACCGGCTGGGGGGCCACCATTGTGCCTGATGGCTTTACCCTGAAATGGATTATCCAGCTCTGGGGCGATCCGCGCTTTTTGGTGGCGCTGTGGCACTCGCTGCTGATCTGCTTTGGCGCGCTCTTCTTCTCGCTGGTGCTGGTGCTGCCTACGATGTTTGTGATCGCTTACTACTTTCCAAAACTCGATGCGGTGATGAACGTGCTGATCCTGATGCCCTTTGCCGTGCCGCCGGTTGTCTCTTCAGTGGGGTTACTCCAACTCTATTCAGAGCCGCCGCTGATGTTGACCGGCACGCCGTGGATCCTGATTGGCTGCTACTTCACCATTGCGCTGCCGTTTATCTACCGTGCCATCTCCAACAATATGCAGGCGATTAACATGCGCGAGCTGATTGATGCGGCGCACCTGCTGGGGGCCAGCACGTGGCAGGCTGCCCTGCTGGTCGTGCTGCCAAACCTGCGCAAAGGGGCGCTGATTGCGGTGCTGCTTTCGTTCTCGTTTCTTATCGGTGAGTTTGTGTTTGCTAACATGCTGGTGGGCACCAGCTATGAAACGCTACAGGTTTACCTCTATAACGTGCGCAATGCCAGTGGTCACTTCAGCAGCGCGCTGGTTATCTCCTATTTCTTTGTTGTCCTGCTGGTGACCTGGCTGGCAAATGCCCTGAACCGCGAGCGAGGCTGAAAATGAGTTACTTAAGCGTCACCCAACTGAACAAAAGCTACGGCCCAACGTCGATTTTTCAGGAGATTAATTTCACCGCCAGCGAAGGCGAATTTGTCACGCTGCTTGGCCCCAGCGGCTGCGGAAAATCGACCCTGCTGCGCTGCCTGGCGGGGTTGACGTCAGTGGACAGCGGGCAAATTCTGCTACAGGGCCAGGACATTGTGCCGCTGACGCCGCAGAAACGCTCGATAGGCATGGTGTTCCAGAGCTATGCGCTGTTCCCGAACATGAGCGTTGAGCGCAACGTGGCCTTTGGGCTGAAAATGCAGAAGCTGCCCGCTGCGGATATTCAGCGCCGGGTGGGAGAAGTCCTGGAGCTGGTGGAGCTGACAGATTATGCGAAGCGCTATCCACATCAGCTTTCTGGCGGCCAGTGTCAGCGCGTGGCGCTGGCCCGTTCGCTGGTGACGCAGCCGCGCCTGCTGTTACTGGATGAGCCGCTCTCGGCGCTTGATGCCCGTATTCGTCGCCATCTGCGCGACCAGATCCGTCGCATTCAGAAAGAGCTGAACCTTACCACCCTGTTTGTCACCCACGATCAGGAAGAGGCGCTGACGCTCTCCGACCGCATCGTGCTGATGAATAAAGGGAAAATTGTACAAAATGGCAATGCCGAATCCCTCTATACTCAACCGGTAGACCTCTTCGCCGCCGGGTTTATCGGCAATTATAACCTGTTGAGTGCTGAGCAGGCTTCCCGGCTCACAGGAGAGACCTTCAGCGGTCAGGTGGCGCTTCGCCCGGAATCTGTGGCTTTCTGTCCGCCGGAACAGGGCATACCGGCAGAAATTCTCAGCCACAGCCTGCTGGGCAACGTCATCCGTTACCGCGTTAAGGCGCAAGACGTTGAACTGATGGTGGATGTGCTGAACCGTTCTGTGGAAGATTTGCATCCGGCGGGTTATCGGGTGGGTCTGCATCTGGACAAAATGACGCTGCGGGAAGTCGCTTAACGGTACAGATATCACGCTGATTAAAAAGATTTTTTTCAGCTAACCGACTAAACTTAATAGCGTAGGCAGAACGGGTCGCCCGTTCCGAACGTATCAGATTAAGAAGTTGGAGGTCTATATCGGTGTTAACCCTGCTTAATTTGCTCTCTGCCGTCGCGCTGCTGGTCTGGGGTACACACATAGTACGTACCGGCATCATGCGCGTTTACGGCGCTGATTTACGTCGCGTGCTCAGCAAGAGTGTGGAAAAGAAACCAATGGCGTTTGTGGCTGGCATTGGCGTTACCGCGCTGGTGCAGAGCAGCAACGCCACTACGCTGCTGGTCACCTCATTTGTGGCGCAGGAGCTGGTTGGTCTGACGCCCGCGCTGGTGATTATCCTGGGGGCAGACGTTGGTACGGCGCTTATGGCGCGGATCCTGACGTTCGATCTCTCCTGGCTCTCTCCGCTGTTTATCCTGTTTGGCGTGGTGTTTTTCCTTGGTCGTAAGCAAACGCGAGCCGGACAGCTTGGCCGCGCCAGCATCGGCCTGGGGCTGATACTGCTTGCCCTGCAACTGATTGTGGCTGCGGCTACCCCTATCACCCAGGCGTCCGGCGTAAAAGTTATCTTCTCCTCGCTCACTGGCGATGTGATGCTGGATGCGCTGCTGGGTGCCGTTTTCGCCATTATCAGCTATTCCAGCCTCGCGGCGGTGCTGATCACCGCTACGCTTACGGCAACCGGCGTTATCTCGTTTAAAGTGGCGTTATGTCTGGTAATTGGTGCCAACCTGGGCAGCGGGCTGCTGGCGATGCTGAACAACAGCGCGTCGAATGCCGCCGGAAAACGGGTGGCGCTGGGCAGTTTACTCTTTAAATTTATTGGCTCGCTGATGGTGCTGCCGTTTGTCGACCCCCTGGCCGATCAGTTACAAAGGTTGCCGGTCAACGACGAAGAGCTGGTGATTTTTTTCCACGTCTTCTACAACCTGATCCGCTGCCTGATTATGGTGCCGTTTACCGATCCAATGGCCAGGCTCTGTACGCGGCTAATCGGTGATGAGAAGGAGACCGAGCTGCGTCTGAAACCCCGCCATCTGGACAAAAGTGCGCTGGACACGCCTGCATTAGCCCTTGCCAACGCCTCAAGAGAGACGCTACGCATGGGCGATGTACTGGAGCAGATGCTGGCCACTTTCAGCAAGGTGATGCATGGCGAGCTTCGGGAAGAGCGGGAGATCCGCAAGCTGGATGATGACGTGGATGTGCTCTACACCGCCATCAAACTCTATCTGGCGCAGATGCCGAAAGAGGATCTGCCTGAAGAGGATTCCCAACGCTGGGCGGAAATCATTGAAATGGCACTGAATCTGGAAATGGCTGGCGATATTCTGGAAAGGATGAGCGGCGACGTGGCCGATAAATCGCTGACGGCGCGGCGGGCATTTTCGGTCGAAGGCCTGAGCGAACTGGACGCGTTAATGGAGCAACTGGCCGGAAACCTGCGTCTTGGCCTGTCGGTGTTTTTATCAAGAGATATCACCAGCGCCAGGCGCCTGCGCCGGGCCAAGCACCGCTTCCGCATCACTAACCGCCGTTACTCCCATAAGCATGTGGACCGCCTGCATCAGCAAAACGTGCAGAGTATTGAAACCAGCTCGCTGCATCTGGGGCTGCTGGGCGATATGAAGCGTCTGAATTCACTGTTCTGCGCGGTGGCCTACAGCGTGCTTGAACAGCCGGATGATGCGCGGGATGAGGAGTAAGCGTCCCGGCGGGAGAAGATCCGCCGGGAAAGCTGCGCCGTTTGCGTGCCCGTAAAGAGCACGACTGCGCTTCAGGGCATTACTTTTTCTTTATCGGTTTGCCTGACCAGTAGCCCGCCAGCAGTGAGCCAGAGAGGTTGTGCCAGACAGAGAAGAGCGCACCGGGCAACGCCGCCAGCGGCGAGAAGTAGAGCTTGCCCAGGGTGGCGGCCAGACCGGAGTTCTGCATCCCCACTTCCAGCGCCAGCGTGCGGCAGGTGGACTCATCAAAGCCAAACAGCTTGCCGCCCCAGTAGCCGCCCAACAGACCGATCGCGTTATGCAGCATCACCGCCACAATCACCATCAGACCAACGGAGCCGATAAAGCTCTGGCTACCTGCCACCACCGCGCTGATGATCAGCAGAATGCAGACCATAGAGAAGGCAGGCAGATAAGGCTCCACGCGTCTGACCAGGCTGTTCAGGGTGTGATGAATAACCAAACCAATACTGATAGGTACCACCACGATCTTCACAATGCTCAGCAGCATACCGACCACATCCACCTGAATATGGGTATCCACATAGAGTTTGGTCAGCAACGGCGTGGCAAACACGCCCACCAGGGCAGAGACCGATGAGATAGTAACGGAGAGCGCGACATCACCCTTAGCCAGATAGATCATGACGTTAGACGCGGTGCCGCTGGCAACGCTGCCCACCAGAATCATGCCCGCCGACAGATCGGGCGGCATATGAAACAGCTTAGCCAGTCCCCATGCCGCCAGCGGCATGACCAGATAATGCAGGAAGGTACCGGCAATGACCGGTGCCGGGCGCGTCAGCACCCGTTTGAAATCGTTGATGTTTAGCGTGACGCCCATCCCGAACATAATCAGCATCAGCAGGTAAGTGACCCAGGGGCCGATGCCAAGAAAGGTGGTAGGGGAGTAGTAGGCGGCAACAGAGAGCAGAACTGCCCATAACGGGAACAGTCGGGTAATAGTGGCGAACATAGCCAGACTTCCTTTTTTTTAGGTTGTGTTTGTTTTTTGCAGGTTTTGCCATCAGACAGATCACGGTTTCCGGAACGAGGAAAAAGTGAACGCAGAATCATAGCATTAAATAACGGTGGGGGAAGCGTGGGCCAGAGGGGCTGGCCCACGGCGGGTAGTGATTATTCTTTGTGGGCCAGCAGATAACGGTAGAGCAGCCCCCCAACGATGCCGCCAACAGCGGGCATCAGCCAGAACATCCACAGCTGCTGAACGGCCCAGCCGCCCTGGAAAATAGCCACAGCCGTACTTCTTGCCGGGTTAACAGACGTATTGGTGACCGGAATGCTGACCAGATGGATCAGGGTCAGCGCCAGACCGATAGCGATTGGCGCAAAACCCGCCGGAGAACGCTTGTCCGTCGCGCCGTGAATAACGATCAGGAAGAGTGCGGTCAGCACCCCTTCACTCACCATGCCGGAGAGCAGTGAGTAGCCGCCGGGTGAATGCTCACCAAAGCCATTAGAGGCGAAACCGCTGGCTGCTGCATCAAAACCGCTCTGCCCACTGGCGATAACATACAATACGGCTGCGGCGGCGATACCGCCGAGCACCTGGGCCACGATATAGATCGCTATCTGCGAGGCAGGAAAGCGTCCGCCAGCCCACAGCCCCAGCGTGACCGCTGGATTAAAATGCCCACCAGAGATATGCCCCACGGCGTAAGCCATTGTCAGCACGGTTAAGCCAAACGCCAGCGCAACGCCGGCAAAGCCGATCCCCAGCGCCGGGAATCCTGCTGCCAGCACTGCGCTACCACATCCTCCAAAAACCAGTACAAAAGTACCGAAAAATTCTGCCATAAACTTCCGCATAAAAACCTCAAACGCTTCTGAATTTACCAGGAACGGGATTATCGTTACGGAACGGGATAATTCAAGCTATGCCTTTTTTATCTGCGTCAAAATTGATCTGAACAGGGTTTTTCGCCACAGATGCCGTCATATTTATAGAAAATTCCTATTTTTTAGCGATGTTCGCTACCGGGGGCGGTCAGGAAACAAAAAAACCGGGCCAGGCCCGGTTTTAATACGGCAGACGTACAGAGGATTATTCGAACAGATTGCGGTGCAGCGTCTGTACCACCTGCTCGGCATCATTGCCCGGCACCAGGAAGCAGAGGTTATAACTGCTGGCTCCGTAGCAAATCAGGCGAAGATTGAACGGGTCCAGCACGCCGAACACCTCTTTGCCCACGCCACACGCCTGTGACAGCTTATTACCGATAATTGCTACCAGCGCCAGATTCTCTTCCACTTCCACGCGGCAGAGTGAAGAAAGCTCGGTCAGTAGCGCCTGCGTCAGCAGGCTGTCGCCGTTTGACGTTGAACCCGTGGTATCCAGCGTCAGCGCCACGCTTACTTCAGAGGTGGTGATCAAATCGACCGAGATATTATGGCGCGCCAGAATGTTGAACAATTCCGCCAGGAAACCGTGCGTATGCAGCATGGTCAGGCTGTGGAGCGTCAGCAGCGTCTGCTTGCGGCGCAGAGCCAGCGCGCGGAACAGCGGCGGATTTTGCGTTTGATTACAGACGCGGGTGCCGCCAGCAGCGGGATCTTTGCTGGAGCCTACAAACACCGGAATATCACTACGAACGGCTGGCAGCAGCGTGGCAGGATGCAGAACTTTGGCACCAAAGGTGGCCATTTCGGCTGCTTCTTCGAACGTAATTTCATCAATGCGTTTCGCTGCGGGCACCACGCGGGGATCGGTGGTGTAGATGCCCGGCACGTCTGTCCAGATATCGATGCGGCTGGCATGCAGCGCTTCACCCAGCAGGGCTGCCGTGTAATCACTGCCGCCACGGCCTAAGGTGGTGGTACGGCCTTTGGCCTCGCTACCGATAAAGCCTTGCGTCACCACCAGCGCCTGCGCCAGACGCGGGGCCAGCTGAGCCTGAGCCAGCTCCGCCAGCAGAGCAACATCCGGCTCGGCACGGCCAAAGCGGTCGTTGGTGCGCATCACTTTACGTACGTCAAACCACTCAGATTCAACCTGACGCTGACGCAGGATCTCCACAAAAAGCAGGGTAGAGAGCAGCTCGCCGTGGCTGACCAGTTCGTCGGTGAGGGCGGCGGAGGTCGCCAGCGCAGCGGCTTCGGAAAGCATGGTGATGTTTTCCAGTACGCGATCCACTTCCTCGCGGATCACCTCAGGCTGGGCCAGCTCATCAACAATGGCGTACTGGATACGACGGATCTCATCAAGCTGATAAGCCCGTTGCTCCTGCTCCTGACCTTCCGACAGTGACACCAGCAGGTTAGTCACGCCCGCAGAGGCAGAAAGAACCACCAGACGGGTATGCGGATCGGCCAGCACCACATCGGCGCTGCGGTTCATGGCTGTAAAATCGGCAACGCTGGTGCCGCCAAATTTGGCCACGATCAAAGATTGGGACATGTGTTGACATACCTCGTGTCTGATTAAATTCATGGCACAAGGGAAGAGCGAAAACGGGGTAGACGTAGAAAAGGGGATTACTACGAGTCACCCAGAAGCGCCCCACCTTGTCTACCCGTTACGGATGCGGCAGCGGCTTAGGCTGCCGCATCCGTAATCAGGTGTGAACCGTTCCTGACGAACGATCCTGGTGACAACCCAGAGGATTCAGCCCCTGCGGTCGATACGCCCCACGCCGCGTGGATTGTACCTCGGCGTCGCTCCCCCTGATGTGTTTTCTCTGGATTCGGCTCCTCCAACACACTGCCTGGGCGACGCGCCTCTTCTGGCTTGCGCATCAGATGCGCAACTAGCGGGCTACAAATATCGCTTTCTGCTGCCGCTGTCAATCTCTGCCGTCTGAGGAATTTTCATTTTGCACCAGCGCAATCAGGGTACAGGGCAGGGCAGGCGTCTCTTCGCCCCGTACCGCGCTCAGTGCGCCCGCTTCGTTTTGCACAAACAGCGGGATCACCCCCTGGTTTTTTTCCAGGTACTCCAGCCAGCCAAAGTTTTCGTTCAGGCGGGTGGCCTTAATGGTGGCACCTTTCGACAACAGGCTGCTGAGCTGGGCATAGGTCTGCGCCTGGCCAAACAGCACTTCATGCCGACGAAAACGCGGGCTTTCGCTGTCGCGCTTCACGCGCAGTGCGGCACCGGAGCGGATAGCCGCCACGTTTTTTTCACCAAACATGTGGCTGAAGTGATAGACCGCGAGCGCATTCTGATGGCGATTGGGCGACAGCGCAAGCACCTGAGCCGTTTCGCTCAGATCAAGGAAGTTCTCAGCATGTTCTGACCAGGCATTGCCATAATAGGCGGGGATCCCCTCCATTCGCGCCAGCCGGTAATATTCCCAACTGCTGTCTGTCACCAGGACCGGGATATCCAGCTTTTGCAGCGAAGCTGCCAGCGTACGCGCCACGCTGTTAGCGCCGATAATCAGTACGCCACGCGGCTCGCGCTGCTGTACCTTCAGTATCCGCGCCAGCACCGAGCTGGTCAGGCTTTGCAGCACCACGGTGCCGATAATCACCGCAAACACCACCGTTACCAGCTTATCCGCGCCGACAAAGCCGGTTTTTTCCAGCGTCAGGGCAAACAGCGAGCTGACCGCTGCGGCAACAATACCGCGAGGCGAAATCCAGCTCAGCATCAGCCTGTCACGCAGCGGCAGTGACGAGCCACAGGTGGAAACCGCAATGCATAAAGGACGGGCGATAAACTGCACAATCAGCAGCAGCCCGACCAGCGGCCAGCCCATCGCCAGTAGCGCAGCCAGATCCAGCCTTGCCGCCAGAATAATAAACAGGCCGGAGATCAGCAGCGCCGAAAGCTCCTCCTTGAAGGCGATAATTTCGGTGAGATCGACTTCGCGCATATTGGCCAGCCAGATACCCATCACCGTGACCGTCAGCAGACCGGACTCATCCGCCAGCGCGTTGGAAAGGCCAAACGCGGTCAGCATCACCGCCAGCACCGCAAAATTTTGCAGATACCCCGGCAGCCAGACGCGCTTCAGAGCAACACCCAGCAGCCAGCCAAAAAACGCACCCGCGACTAAACCAACCGCCGCCGTTTCACCTAAAGTCCAGAACAGGTGCGTTAACGATTCAGCTTTCTGACGCAGCACAATAAACTCAAACACCAGAAGGGTGAAGATAGCGCCCACGGGATCGATAACGATGCCTTCCCAGCGCAGCACCTGGTTGATCGCCTTATTGGGCCGCACCACCCGCATCAGCGGGGCAATAACCGTGGGGCCGGTGACCACGGTAACGGAGCCGACCAATGCCGCAAGCTCCGGCGGGAAGTCGAGCAGCGCCCAGCAGGCGACGCTGATCACCAGAAAGGTGATCATCATTCCTACGGTGACCAGGTTACGCACCACGTTGCCCAGACCGCGGATCTCGTCGAAGCGAAGCGTCAGCGCCCCTTCAAAGAGAATGATGGCGACAGAGAGTGAAACAAAAGGAAACAGCAGGCTGCCAAACAGGGCATCCGGTTGCAAAACGTGGCCGACAGGACCCAGGACTATGCCGAAAACCAGCAGCGGCAAAATAGCGGGCAGACGCAGCAACCAGGCCAGCCACTGGGCTACCAGCGAACTTAATCCAATGATAACCAACAGCAGTGGGGCAGAGAACTCCATAAAATTTTTCCTTTCGACAGCAAGAATAGTCATACTGAAACGCTGAGCGGGCAAGCTGACCGCCGCCTGAATTATAAATAGCCCCGGACAAAAAGGTGGGGAAACCTGCTAACGATAGCTGAGGCCTGTTACAGGAAGAGGGAACCCAGGCGGGTACCTCGGGTAACATGGCGTCCGGCCTGATTTACGGTTCTTAAATAAAAAGAGTGTGTTGTTATGAAAAATATCAATCCGACACAAACCGCTGCATGGCAAGCGTTGCAGCAGCATTTCGAAGAGATGAAAGACGTTCAAATCGCTGATTTGTTTGCTAAAGACAGCAATCGCTTCGCGAACTTCTCTGCCACCTTCGACGACCTGATGCTGGTAGACTTCTCTAAAAACCGCATCACCAGCGATACCCTCGCGAAGTTGCAGGATCTGGCGAAAGAGACCGATCTGCAAGGCGCTATCAAGTCGATGTTTTCCGGCGAAAAAATTAACCGTACCGAAGATCGTGCTGTGCTGCACGTTGCCCTGCGCAATCGTAGCAACACCCCGATCGTGGTGGACGGCAAAGATGTGATGCCAGAGGTTAACGCGGTGCTGGAGAAGATGAAATCTTTCTCTGAGCGCATTATCAGCGGCGACTGGAAAGGCTATACCGGTAAACCTATTACCGACGTGGTAAATATCGGTATTGGCGGGTCAGACCTGGGGCCGTTTATGGTGACAGAGGCGCTGCGCCCGTACAAAAATCACCTGAACATGCACTTCGTTTCGAACGTTGACGGCACGCACATCGCGGAAACCGTGAAGGATCTGAATCCTGAAACCACGCTGTTCCTGGTGGCCTCGAAAACCTTCACTACCCAGGAAACCATGACCAACGCCCACAGCGCGCGTGACTGGTTCCTGAAAACGGCGGGTGACGAGCAGCACGTGGCGAAACACTTTGCTGCGCTCTCTACCAATGGTAAAGCGGTGAGTGATTTCGGTATTGATACCAACAACATGTTCGAATTCTGGGACTGGGTTGGCGGACGCTACTCACTGTGGTCAGCCATTGGCCTTTCCATCGTTCTCTCCGTTGGTTTCGACAACTTTGAGAAGCTGCTGAGCGGCGCGCATGCGATGGACAAGCACTTCTCCACCACGCCAGCCGAACAGAACCTGCCGGTGATCCTGGCGCTGATTGGTATCTGGTATAACAATTTCTTCGGCGCTGAAACCGAAGCGATTCTGCCTTACGATCAGTACATGCACCGCTTTGCCGCCTACTTCCAGCAGGGCAACATGGAGTCGAACGGTAAGTATGTTGACCGTAACGGCGCGCCTGTTACTTACGAAACGGGTCCTATTATCTGGGGCGAGCCGGGCACTAATGGCCAGCATGCGTTTTATCAGCTGATCCACCAGGGCACCAAGCTGATCCCTTGTGACTTTATCGCCCCTGCGGTGACGCACAACAAGCTGGGCGATCATCATGCCAAGCTGCTGTCGAACTTCTTCGCGCAGACCGAAGCGCTGGCGTTCGGTAAATCACGCGATGCGGTAGAGAAAGAGTTTACCGATGCGGGCAAAGACGCCAAATCTGTCGAGCACATTGTGCCGTTCAAGGTGTTTGAAGGGAACCGTCCAACCAACTCCATCCTGCTGCGCGATATCACGCCGTTCAGCCTGGGGGCGCTGATTGCGCTGTATGAGCATAAAATCTTTACTCAGGGCGCGATCCTCAACATCTTCACCTTCGATCAGTGGGGCGTCGAGTTGGGTAAACAGCTGGCAAACCGCATCCTGCCTGAGTTGTCCGGCAGTGAAGAGGTCAGCAGCCATGACAGCTCTACCAACGGCTTAATCAACCGTTACAAGAACTGGCGCGGCTAATCTCTCTTCTGAGAGAGACCCAGGGGCTGGTGCTGATGCACCGGCCCTTTGTTTTATCTGGCCCCTCACTTCGCTACAGGCTTTTATTCAGGCGAGTATCTGGCCTGTGGTTGCATCGTGGCGTTGAAGAGATGCCAATATTGTCGTCCCAGGCAGGCAGCGGAAAAACTACCCACATCCCGCTGAAAGAGCGGGTTTAAGCTATTCCAAACAGCTGCTGATACGCTGGTGGCTCTGATGTCCTCTATGCGCTAACTGTTACGCTTATCGCGCTCCGGAAAGCAAAAGAAACGGCGCATCGTCCGCTCTGACCCTCTACCTCTTAGTGAAGGATTGCCAAAATAGCCGCTTACCGTCAGGACGGATAAGTGGATGTTACCAGGGTGCCGGGTGCCGATCGAAGTAAAATCCCCCTGTCATATCAGCAGAGTTATGATCTGCCAGCCAGACGATCCCGGCGGCGGCCCCAGCAACGGTTCTGTAGCCACTGTGCCCATTAAAATCCGTGGCTGTGTAACCAGGGTCGACGGCGTTAACGCTGATCCCAAACGCCGCAAGTTCTTTGGCGAAGGCAACGGTCACCGCATTAAGGGCAGTTTTCGGGCTGTTGTAACCCATCGCTTCAACCTGAGAATAGGGATGAGCGGGATCGGAAACCCAGCAGAGCGATCCGGCCTTATCCGGGGCCTGGAACCGTTCCCCAGATCCGACTTTATCTGTTTATGGACCTGGTTGACATTCTCTGCGGTTCTCTCTTTTACCCGACAAGCGTTGCGTGAGAGACAAACTAAAGCCGATTACAGCGCGCTAATGCCCCCAAAAATAGATAAAGTCACACCCGCAGAGGTGAGGATAATCTTAAAATTCACTCTTTTGCTTTGATTTTATTAAGGATAAATCTGAAATAAAATCGGGTTGTTTATCACAGTTATGCCGTCGCGTTGTCGCTAATATTTTGAAATATAAAAACTTTACGGCAATAACTCCCTTTCAGCATCCTCTCCAGTGATTACACCTTACTAAAGGACATTATTAGCGTATGACACTAATAATTGGCCCTGACGCAGATATAAACACTAATATATTGAATTATTTAGTCAAATGTTGCCCTGAGTGGGCAAAGCGTGCTTATTTTAGACAAAGAAAAGGGCCATCGCGTCAGTGGGGATCCCCCTGAATTCTGGTCATTTATTACCTTATACTGGAGCCGCCTGAAAACCTTCAGGTGAGGTATCCATTCATTTAATGAAGGGAAATGTTATGAAAAAAGTCTTATGTGCTGTTGCAGCCATAGTGTACTTAGCCAGTGCTTCAGCCGCATTTGCTGCGCCTGAAGAAGCTGGCACTGCCGCCGGTGCTACTGCGGGGACACTCTCCGCCGGAACCACCACTGCGGTAGGTGTGGGTGCGCTTGGCGCACTGGTTGGTGTTGCTCTGGCAGCATCCAGTGGTGGCAACGGTTCAAATACCGGCACCACCACAACCACCACCACCAGCACCACGCGTTAAGTGCGGTAAATTAATCATAACCACACGTTTGTGTGGTTATTTTTTGACATTGTCAGACTTTGCTCAGGGACACACACAGGTGCGCTACCTATCACTGCTGCTTTTCTGCCTGCTTCTCCAGGCCTGTACACAAACACAAAAAGGGCTTGGAGAGACAGTAAAACTCGCCCTGCTCGGGCCGGATGACGTTCAGGTTACCGATCAACAAGTTGAAAATCTGCCTTATGCCAGCATGTACCTGCGCGTGAATAACGGGCAGCGTATTTTTGTGGTGCTGGGCTTTGATGAAAACGGCCAGCAAAAATGGATCACCCGCGATCAGTCGATGGTGGTCACTCAGCATGGACGCGTGGTGAAAACGCTGGGGCTGGCAGACAACCTGAGTGAGGTCACCAATCTGAGTCAGGATCCGCTGTCGAATCCGCTCGAACTCACGGAAGGGGCAGGCTGGACGCGTACCCTGAGCTGGAGTGAAGCAGGTAAATTCCGCGCGGCAACCGCCACCTCCCGCTTTACGCGCCTGAAAGATCAGGTTCTGCTGCTGGCAGGCAACAACGTGGCCTGTCGCGTCTGGCAGGAAGAGGTTGAGCTGCCCGCAGAGGGCAAATCCTGGCGCAACACCTTCTGGATTGATACCACCACTGGAGAGGTTCGCCAGTCACAGCAGACGCTGGGCGGCGACTATTTCCCTCTTGAAACCACCATCCTGAAGCCTGCGAAATCATGAAAAAAATAACTCTTCTCTTTGCAGGGATAGCTGCCTGCGTCTCGCTGAGCCTGCATGCGGAAAGTCAGGTAACGGTTTACGCCCAGGGGCAGACGCAGACGGCGACAGTCAGTGATGCACAGAATCTGGCTCAGTTGGTCAGCAGCCCTGCGCTGGCAGGTAAAACCTGGTGGCCCGGTACGGTAATTGCGGAAAAACTGGCAACCGCCGCCGCGGTTCAACAGCAGCAGCAGCTGCTGGCGCGGCTGAAAGCCTGGAGCAGTTCCCTGCATGCGGATGGCGATGCCTCTCTTGCTGCGGTAGTGGATAACGTGCTGCAACAGGTAGCTGCGGTGAAAGTCACCGGGCGGCAGTTCACCAATCTTGATCCCGACTGGGTGCGCCTGCGTCCGGGTGCTAACCGGACTCTGGCCGGAGATTACAGCGTCTATACGCTGCAAAAGCCTACCACCATCACCCTGGCCGGCGCGATTGCCGGAAGCGGTAAAACCTCGTGGCTGCCTGGCCGGAGCGTGGTGGATTACTTGCAGGATCACGACAACCTGTCGGGTGCAGAGCGGAACGTTGCGGTGCTGATTGCCCCGAACGGAGAGGCCAGTGAAGTGCCTGTCGCTTACTGGAACCGCCGCCACGTTGAGCCTGAAGCTGGCAGCATTATTTACGTTGGCTTTTCTTCCTGGACGCTGCCTGGCGACAGTGAAGACCTTAACCAGCAGATTGTTTCTGTTCTGACGCACCGGATCCCTGACTGATGAAAAAATCTTATCTTCTCAGCCTGTTAGCTATTTCTGTGGCCTGTGCCTGTCAGGCTCAGGCGGCAACCTTTCCCGATCCGGTTGGTCCTTCGCAGTCCGATTTCGGCGGAGTGGGCCTGTTGCAGGTTCCCACCGCGCGGATGGCAAAAGATGGTGAGTTCAGCCTGAACTACCGTTATAACGATCAGTATCGCTTCTACTCTTCCTCGGTGCAGCTTTTCCCCTGGCTGGAAGCGACCATTCGCTATACGGATGTGAAAACCCGCCGCTACAGCGCCGTGGACAGCTTCAGCGGAAACCAGAGTTACAAGGACAAAGCGTTCGATCTGAAAGCCCGCCTCTGGCAGGAAGGCTACTGGCTGCCGGAAGTGGCCGTAGGGGCGCGCGATCTGGGTGGTACGGGCCTGTTCGACAGCGAATACCTGGTGGCGACCAAAGCCTGGGGGCCGTTTGATTTCACGCTGGGCCTGGGGTTTGGTTATCTGGGTAACAGCGGCACGGTGAAAAACCCGTTCTGTGAAGCAGACAGCAGCTACTGCAACCGTTCTGACACCAGCGGGACAGCAGGTTCCGTCAGCGGCAAGGATATGTTTAAAGGCCCTGCGGCGATTTTTGGCGGCGTGGAGTATCAGACCCCCTGGCAGCCGCTTCGCCTGAAGGCGGAATATGAAGGCAACGATTATCAGGATGACTTTGCCGGCCGCCTTGAACAGAAAAGCAAAATTAACGTCGGCGCCATCTATCGTCTTACCGACTGGGCAGATGTGAATGTCAGCTACGAGCGCGGCAACACCTTTATGGCTGGCTTCACGCTGCGTACTAACTTCAACGATCTGCATACGGCTTCCATTGATTCCGCCAAACCCGCTTATAAACCGCAACCGCAGGGTGAGTTCCTTGAGCAGACTGCCGTGGCGAGCCAGCTGACCGATTTGAAATATAACGCCGGACTGGATGCGCCAAATATTCAGGTGCAGGATCACACGCTGTACGTCTCCGGGCGGCAGACAAAGTATCGTAATACCCAGGAAGGGGTGGATCGCGCTAACGTGATCCTGATGAATAACCTGCCAGCCAATATCGACACGCTGAAAGTGACGGAAATTCGCGACCGGATGCCGCAAGTCACCACGGAAACCAGGGTCGCCAGCCTTCGCCAGCAGCTGGAAGGCTATCCGCTGGGCAAAGAGCAGACGCTGGATCAAAAGCGTGTTGAGCCGGTCGATCCGGGCCATACCGAGCAGGGTTACTATATTGATGCTGATGACTTCAACTACAGCATTGCGCCGGTTCTGAATCAGTCTGTTGGCGGCCCGGAGAGCTTCTATCTCTACCAGGTCGGCGTGATGGCAAACGCCAATTACTGGTTGACGAAGCACCTGCTGATTGATGGTAGCGTGTTCGGCAATCTGGCAAACAACTACGATAAATTTAATTACAACGGTGCACCAAACGACTCTTCACTGCCTCGCGTTCGTACGCATATTCGCGACTATGTGGATAACAACGTCTACGTTAATAATTTGCAGGCCAACTACATGCACGCCCTGGGTAACGGCTTCTACGGCCAGATCTATGGCGGCTATCTGGAAACCATGTACGGTGGCGTCGGGGGCGAAGTGATCTACCGTCCGCTGGACTCTGACTGGGCAGTGGGCATCGATGCCAACTACGTCAAACAGCGTGACTGGGACAACATGATGCAGTTTACCGACTACACAGCAAAAGTCGGTAATCTGACAGCCTACTGGCGTCCTTCCTTCTTTAATAACCAGGTGCTGGTGAAAGCCAGCGTGGGTCAGTATCTGGCCGAAGATAAAGGGGCCACCATTGATGTCTCCCGCCAGTTCGACAGCGGTGTGATTGTGGGCGCTTACGCCACCAAAACCAACGTTTCGGCGGAAGAGTACGGCGAAGGAGACTTCACCAAAGGCTTCTATATCTCGATTCCAATGGATCTGTTTACTGCTTCGCCAACGCGTGGCCGTGCGCAGGTAAGCTGGACGCCGTTGACGCGTGATGGCGGGCAGATGCTGGGTCGTAAATACCAGCTGTATGATATGACCAGTGACCGGGATCGCGATTTCCGCTAACCAAACGCGGCGGGTCAAAAAGCCTGAATGGGGTTTGCAAAGGGTGCACAGTGTGCACCCTTTTTTATTGGAACTGCCTGCTGCGTCAGCCCCTGTCACGGAGCGCAAAGGCATGGGGAACCGGGTGCTGTTGAGTAAAAGCGGCGGCTTTATCAGCGACTGCTGCGGAAAGCGGGGCGGTGGCTAAGCAAAACTTGTGAACTGGCTCACACTAAAGCATATTGTGCGTATCAGGATTAACCTGACCAATAACCATGATTTTAGAGGAAGCACCATGATTACCGCCACGCGTATCGCCTGGTTATTACAGATGTTGCTGAATATTGGGCTGATAGGACTGGCCTGCATTCTGGCCGTTTTTTTAGGCAAGGAGACCTTTCATCTCGCCAACGTGTTGCTGAACGCCGGCGAACAGACCTCTTCCTATTTATTGATCGATGGAATAGTGATCTATTTCCTCTACTTTGAATTTATTGCCCTGATCGTGAAGTACTTTCAGTCGGGCTATCACTTCCCGCTGCGCTATTTCGTTTATATCGGTATCACGGCCATTATTCGCCTGATCATTGTTGATCATAAAAATCCGCTGGATACGCTCGCCTATTCCGTCGCTATTCTGATCCTGGTGGTGACTCTCTGGCTGGCTAACAGCAATCGCCTGAAGCGCGAATGATTTCCGGCGCGCCCTGAAGGGCGCGCAACGCTCCCGGCAAAATTCGCATTAATTTCCCTTCTCATGCTGTGTTCTCCTTTAACCTCTGCGTTACACTATGGCACCCAATTTTTTGCCCGGAGAAGCCGAATGGCTGAAAACGCGCTGACGCAATTGCGCGCCCTTGAGTGGCTTCCTGCCTCCTCGCCCTTGTTGACCAGGCCGCTGCTGGACTGGTTGATGGAAGAAGATTCCATGACGCAACGTTTTGAACGTCACTGTGAAAAAGTGACGGTGAAGATTGTGCGTGAAGGGTTTATTGGGCCAGAGGATGCGGCGCAGGAGGTGGAATTTCTCCCTCAGGAATCCCGCTACTGGCTGCGTGAAATTTTGCTGTGTGGCGACGGCGTGCCCTGGCTCGCTGGCCGGACAATTGTCCCTGAATCAACCCTGATCGGGCCAGAGCAGATGTTGCAACAGCTGGGCACCCGCCCGCTGGGACGTTATCTTTTTTCTTCTTCAACGCTGACGCGAGATTTTATCGAACCGGGCCAGCATAAGGCGTTATGGGGACGGCGTTCCCGTCTGCGTCTCTCCGGCAAGCCGCTGTTGCTGACCGAACTGTTTTTACCGCCGGCACCGCTTTATCAGTCGCTGTTGGCTAAAGGGAACCCGTAACGTGGAGAGAAGGCTTCCAGTGAGTAAATTCCAGGCCTACAGCCGTCTGATGCGCATCGACAAGCCGATTGGCTCGCTGCTGCTGCTGTGGCCCACTTTTTGGGCGCTGTGGCTGGCGGGCAAAGCGATCCCGCCGCTTAACGTGCTGATTGTGTTCACCCTTGGCGTATTCTTTATGCGCGCCGCTGGCTGCGTGGTTAATGATTTCGCCGACCGTAAAATTGACGGCCATGTTAAGCGCACCCGGGCCCGTCCCTTACCCAGCGGCGCGGTGACCTCCAGAGAGGCAAAACTCTTGTTTGCCGGGCTGGTACTGGTCTCGTTCTGTCTGGTGCTGACCATGAATGCGATGACCATCTGGCTCTCTTTTGGCGGGCTGGCGCTGGCCTGGGTCTATCCGTTTATGAAACGCTATACCCATCTGCCGCAGGTGGTGCTGGGCGCGGCGTTTGGCTGGGCTATTCCTATGGGATGGGCAGCGGTAAGTGAAACCGTGCCGCTGGTTTGCTGGCTGCTGTTTGCCGCTAATATTTGCTGGACAGTGGCTTATGACACGCTGTATGCGATGGTGGACAGAGACGACGACTTGAAGATTGGCGTGAAGTCGACGGCGATCCTGTTTGGTCGCTTCGATAAGCTTATCGTGGCGCTTTTACAGCTGACGACGCTGGCACTGATGGCGCTGATTGGCTGGATGATGCAGCTTGGCGGGGCTTTTTACTGGTCAATCCTGCTGGCTGGCGCGCTCTTTATCCATCAGCAGAAGCTGATATCCGCCCGCGAACGTGATGCCTGCTTTAAAGCCTTTCTAAACAATAATTACGTGGGGCTGGTGCTGTTTATCGGTATTGCGTTGAGCACCTCTCCGCTGGCTGCCTGGCTTTGACTGACTGACCGGCAGCAAAAGCGGGGCCGCTGACGGTGACAGAATCAGCTTGCCGCCCGGCGGTGAGCGTAGCAGCCATAAAAAAGGGTCGATGATTGCTCATCGACCCTTTTTAACGACCTCAGAATTTACTCGTGCGGCCCCGCACTCTCGATAGTCATCCGCACTTCCTGCGTGATTAAATCAGCCAGCATCTGGTAAACCTTATGCGTCTGCTCAACCTGTGCATCGCCGGTATCACTGATGTAGCCTTCATCACGCAGCGTCAGCACCAGCGATGAAAAGACCGCTTTGTCGAAGAATTCAGGCGCATTGATGCCGTGCAGTACCGACAGGCGCTGAGCCATGGTCCGGCTCTCTTTCTCCAGCGTCCCGCGATTAATCGACGGGTTGGCGCTGAGAATAGAGAAAGTAATGGCGTAGCGCTGTAGCGTCTCCCGCACGCCCGCAGCCAGCAGCTGTAGCGTAGGGAAACGAGCCGGACTCAGACGCAGCATCTGATCGTCCGCTGTCAACAGCCCCTGACGCGCCATCTCACTCACCAGCAAATCCAGCACCGCTGGCAGATCTTCTTTATTCCAGTGCAGGAACAGCTCGCTTTTCAGCATGGGATAGATCACGCTAATCTGGCGCAGCAGCTCGGCTCGCGTCACCTCACGGTAATGCATCAGGATCACCGCAATCAGCGACGGCATCACCAGCATGTGATGAACGTTGTTGCGGTAATAGGTCATCAGCACCGCCTGCTCGCGGGGCAGGACGATGATTTCACCAATATTATCCTGCTCAATTTCAAACTTGTTCATGCTCAGAGCGTGATCAAGCAGCGCTTCCGGCGTCATATCCGGCACGGTAGAGTCTGAAGAGTAGGGCACGTTGCGCAGCAGCTGTACATAACAGGTCAGCTGACCGATAAGCTGCTCACGCGTCAGAGAGCGCTGGCGGGAGGCCAACAGCGCCGTCACGCAAAGGTTCATCGCGTTCGCGGCCCCGGCATTGTTAATGCTCACCATTACGCGCTGAGCAATATCATTGACCGCTGGCGTCAGCCAGGCCGGGCGCTGTGCTTCAATCGGGTCGATAGCTTCCCGCCACTCCGGCACATGCTTGTTGAGATAAGCCACCAGGGGCAAAGGCTCACCAAAGTTCACGTAGCCCTGGCCGAGATTACGCAGCTTACGCAGCCCGCGAACCATCGACATAAAGCCCTCTTTCTCTTTGGTGGCACCGCGCAGCTCTTTTGCGTAAGTGCCTACCTCCATCACATGCTCATAGCCGATATAGATCGGCACCAGCGTGATAGGACGGTTACCACCGCGCAGCATCGCCTGAATCGTCATCGACAGCGTGCCGGTTTTCGGGTCCAGCAGACGACCGGTACGTGAGCGGCCACCCTCCACAAAGTATTCAACCGAATAGCCACGGGTAAACAGTTCACCCAAATATTCGCGGAACACGGTGGAGTAGAGCTTGTTACCTTTAAAGGTACGCCGGATAAAGAAGGCACCCAGACGGCGGAAAATCGGGCCAGCTGGCCAGAAGTTCAGGTTAATACCGGCAGCGATGTGCGGCGGCACCAGACCCTGGTGATAGAGCACATAAGAGAGCAGCAGGTAATCCATATGGCTGCGGTGGCAGGGCACATAAACGATCTCATGACCGTCCTGAGCCAGCTGACGCACACGCTCACCGCCGTTGACGTTAATACCCTGATAGAGTCGGCTCCATGTCCAGCCCATGATGCGGTCCGTCAGGCGAATCGCTTCATAGGAGAAATCCGCGGCAATCTCTTCCATCAGCTCAATGGCATTCTGCTGCGCTTTCTCGTGGGAGATTTTCTTGCTGCGCGCCTCATCCTCTACGGCTTTGGCAATGGCTTTCGACTGCAACAGCTTGTTGAAAAGGTCCTGACGGACGGGCAGACGGGGACCCACCGCAGCCAGACGCTGGCGGGCAAAGTGCATTCTCGCCACTCTTGCCAGCTTCTGCGCAATGCTTTTATCCGTACCGTGTTCGGTAGCCATGCGGCGAAGCGACACCATAGGCGAGAAACGCACAAAGCTGTCGCGGCCTAACCAGAGCACGGCAAAGAATTTCTGTACACCGTTCAGCACGCGCAGATGGGGTTGATCGTCACCCTGCACTTCGCGGCCAGGTGCCCGACCAAACATCACCGAGACCGGCACCATCTGCACATCCAGCAAAGGATTGCTGCGGTGGAGATCCAGGTACTCATGGAAGAGTTTCACCGACTCCACGTTTGGCACGAAATAGGGGAAAACACGCGGCCCGTCATGGATAAAGACGTGACGAGGCAGTACCGTTCCGTCGATTTCAAGCGGCTCCAGCGGATCGGGGAGATCCTGTTTGCGGCACTGTTCACGCAGCGCCAGCAGATCGGCCTTTGAATCATAGGGCAGCACATACATAATAGGGCGCGATGTGTCGAGCGACAGCTCAGTGACCGGCTCGGCAGGAATCGCTTTACTCTTTACCAGGAATTTAACCGGTAAATTCAATAGTTTATAATATAAATTACGCCAACCTGACATAGACAACATGAAGCCTCTTGTTAGCAAAGCGCCGCAAGCATACCAGAAAGCGCCAGTGAGATCTGTGGTGTTGCAAATTGTGCGCCACCCAGACATTGACGTTAATCATCACAAAGGGTTCCCTCATTATGGCAAATAACGTCACCGGACTGACCCGCATTATAAAAGCCGCTGGCTACTCGTGGAAAGGAATACGCGCTGCCTGGCAAAACGAGGCAGCTTTTCGGCAGGAGGCGGTGGCTGCCGTTATTGCCACCCTCGTCGCCTGCTGGCTCGACGTGGATGCCATTACGCGAGTGCTGCTGATAGGGTCTGTGGTGCTGGTCATCATCGTAGAGATCCTCAATAGTGCGCTGGAGGCGGTGGTGGACCGTATTGGCAGTGAATTCCATCCGTTATCTGGCCGCGCGAAGGACATGGGCTCTGCTGCTGTGCTGCTGACGATATTACTCGCTATTTTTGTGTGGGTAATGCTGTTAATGGGTTAATTACGGGATGTTTTCCCGTTTTTAGCGAACCGCCGCTATTTAAGCAGGTTTAGGTTTTCAATGCGCAAATACCTGTATATACTCACAGTCGACTGTATAAACAACCAGGGGGCGGGATGAAAGCACTAACGGCAAGGCAGCAGCAGGTTTATGACCTGATACGCGACCACATTAACCAGACCGGCATGCCACCGACGCGGGCGGAAATTGCTGCGCAGCTCGGCTTCCGTTCCCCTAATGCGGCTGAAGAGCACCTCAAAGCGCTGGCGCGTAAAGGCGTGATTGAAATTGTCTCTGGCGCATCACGCGGTATCCGCCTGATGATGGAAGATGAGACAGGGTTGCCGCTGATAGGGCGCGTTGCTGCCGGGGAGCCTTTACTGGCAGAGCAGCATATTGAAGGGCATTTCAAGGTGGATCCGGGCCTGTTTAAACCCGGCGCCGATTTCCTGCTGCGCGTCAGCGGGATGTCGATGAAAGATATCGGTATTATGGATGGCGACCTGCTTGCCGTGCATAAAACTCAGGATGTCCGTAACGGCCAGGTAGTGGTGGCGCGTATTGATGATGAGGTCACGGTAAAACGCCTTAAAAAACAGGGAAATATTGTGCATTTACTCCCTGAAAACAGCGATTTCCAACCGATCGTTGTCGACCTGCGTCAGCAGACGCTGTCGATTGAAGGGCTGGCCGTGGGCGTGATCCGCAACGGTAACTGGCTCTAACGATTGGGGCCGGGCGCACCCTCAGAGCGGTGCGTCATTGGTATCGCGGCACCGGGCTGGTGCCGCGATAGTGCTTATTAGCCAGTCGCACAGTGGATGATAATGCGATTATTTTCCCCCTCGGATAAACATCTCTGGCGGCTGGCGCTGCCAATGATCCTGTCAAATATCACCGTGCCGCTACTGGGGCTGGTGGATACGGCGGTCGTTGGCCATCTGGATAAGCCTGCCTATCTTGGTGGCGTAGCCGTTGGCACCACGGCCACCAGCTTTCTCTTTATGCTGCTGCTGTTTTTACGCATGAGTACTACCGGTCTCACGGCACAAGCTTTTGGCGCCGGAGATAAACCTGCTCTGGCTCGTGCGCTGATGCAACCCCTCCTGATAGCCGTGGCCGCTGGCCTGCTGTTTGTTCTCCTGAAATCTCCCTTAACGCATCTTGCGCTTTCCCTGGTCGGGGGCGACAAAGAGGTGCTGCAACAGGCCGCCCTGTTTATGAATATTCGCTGGCTCAGCGCACCCGCCACGCTGGCGAATCTGGTGCTGCTTGGCTGGCTGCTGGGCGTTCAGTATGCGCGAGCGCCGGTGATCCTGCTGGTGGTGGGGAACGTGGTAAATATCGCGCTGGATCTCTGGTTGGTAATTGGCCTGAAATGGGGCGTGCAGGGTGCCGCTGCCGCGACGGCCATAGCGGAATATGTCACCATGATTATCGGTTTAGTGATGGTGTGGCGCGTGCTGAAGCTGCGCGGTATTTCGCTGCCGGTGTTAAAAACGGCCTGGCGGGGCAACATCGGGCGGCTGTTGCGGCTCAATCGCGACATTATGCTGCGCTCCCTGCTGCTGCAACTCTGCTTCGCCTCGCTGACGGTTCTGGGGGCGCGGCTGGGGGGCGAAGTTGTCGCCGTCAATGCGGTGCTGCTTATGTTCCTGACATTTACGGCCTATGCGCTGGATGGCTTTGCCTATGCCGTTGAAGCCTGCTCTGGCGAGGCCTTTGGGGCCAAAAACGCAGAGAAGTTGCTCTCCGTCTGGCGCGCTGCCTGTCGTCAGGCAGGGCTTGTGGCGCTGGCTTTTTCCCTGATTTATGGTCTTGCAGGGCCGCAGATAGTCGCCTTGCTGACCTCCATTCCGTCCCTGCAACAGCAGGCCGACAGCTACCTGTTCTGGCAGATCGTGCTGCCCCTCTGCGGAGTCTGGTGCTATCTGCTTGATGGTATGTTTATCGGTGCAACGCGAGCCAGCGAAATGCGTAATGGCATGGTGATTGCGGCTGCGGGGTATGGCCTGACGCTGTTTACCGTTCCGCTGCTGGGCAACCATGGGCTGTGGCTGGCAGTGACGGTATTTTTGCTGCTGCGTGGGCTGACGCTCTGGCTTATCTGGCGTCGACACTGGCAAAATAACAGCTGGTTCGCGCAGTGAAATTATTTGTTACTCTCCTCTGCCGCTTCGTTAACGGCTGATTTACAACGCCTTTTTACAGGGCGCGTTGTGCATCGGTTTTGATTCTGGCGTAAAATTTTGCCAAACAGAGCAAGATTCTAATCTTCTACTATAATTATCGTATGTCAGGCGATTGAGCAGCGTTTTATGTTGTTGCTCTCAGTTTCGCTGACAGGATAATCCTAAAGCTGTGTAAACCTAAGGTCGAGGAGAGACAAGATGAATAAAGACGAAGCCGGCGGTAACTGGAAACAGTTGAAAGGTAAGTTTAAAGAAAAATGGGGCAAGCTGACCGATGACGACATGACTGTTGTTGAAGGCAAACGCGATCAGCTTGTTGGCAAGATTCAGGAACGTTACGGTTATGGTAAAGACCAGGCTGAGAAAGAACTCAGCGAATGGGAAACCCATAATAACCACCGTTTCTGACAGCCAGAGAATTCTCTGACAAGAATTTAGCGTTTCAGGACGATGCTCCTACCCAGGCACATGGACTGTGCCACTTAATCCCTTCAGACACCTTGTTTACTCTCGCCCTTCAAATAGATAATTCACTCTTCTGGCACCATCTCTCTGCGGCAAAATCCCTGTATAGCATCCATTTGAGCCTGTCTGCTCTGTAGCAAATTTTCAGTGTAAGTTTGTCACTTCACAGGGCAACCAGTCTGCGTTACAGAGAACCAGCGCTTTTGCTTTATGCCCGCCTTGTGGCAGCGCTCCTGACCCGGCAAATTTTTGTTATTCCGCATCTGAAGCCCGCGCTTTTAAGCGTTAATGCTTATTAACGCCCGCGTTTCTTCGGGGCGGGGGTATGATCGTGCTGGCACGCATCCTGATGGGTACAGGCTTCAACTTCAACGCAAGTATGGCATAAACCATGAGCTTCAATAACGCTATGCGCCAGGGCGAATCCGGAAGTTAGTGCCAGTGATTTCAGGATATTCTCCACGCCTTCCGCCTGCTGTTCCGCGACGGAACCACACCTGTCGCAAATTAACATGGCTGATGTGTGTGAAGGTTGTTCGAAATGATGGCAAACCACATAGCTGTTCGTCGATTCCACGCGGTGGACAAAACCCTGCTCCAGCAGAAAATCGAGCGCGCGATAGATGGTAGGCGGTTTGGCCTGAGGCTCTGATGCTCTCAGCAAGTCCAGCAGGTCATAAGCACTGATCGCACCCTGATGCTGGCTCATTAAGCGCAGCACTTCCAGGCGTTGAGGCGTCAGCCTGACATTACGTTGCTGGCAGATCGTTTCCGCCTGCGACAGGATTTTTTCAGGACTGCTTATGCTCATAACTTTCCCCTCAGGCCAGATCAGATTGTTATGTTATCACGCCCACCGCAAAACGCCGAATTCAGGCAACACGCCTCTCTCTGCCAGGTTTTACGGCGCTAAATCATTGAACTTACGCTGGAACTGAAAGAGATTTGCACTAAAGCTAACCTGTTAACGCCCGTTAATGAATTGAGCGCCAGTAAACTGTGCCAAAGAATATCCATAAAACTTTATTAATGTGAATTGCAGCCTGTGCGGATAATCGGTACTTTGTTACGGCGGTTATAGTGCATTTAAGATAAAAAAAACGTTACGGACAGCTTATGAATCTGCCTGCTAACAGATAAATAAAACGGCAATAAGCCGAAAAGCCCCACCATTGTTACTTACTTCTCAGCAATGAAACGCTGCCTCTATGTCCATTATTCAGGCAGCAGAAAACTTCACGCTTTTAACGGCGTTTTCCTCTTTGTCTGGATGGGTCTCAAGTAAAAATGGTAAAATTAATCCGTAAGTTGAACAGCTTTTCCCGCCCTGTAGTATTTCCCATTTTATTTTTGGCTCCCCTCAGCGCTCTGGCCGCCGGTAACTATTACGATGCGCGCAACGATGCCATGGGCGGTACAGGTGTTGCCTCTTCCACTTACGGCACTGCCGTACTGGCAAACCCGGCGTTGATGACCAAAGCGCAGCCGGACGACACGGTAAGTATTATCCTTCCGGCAGCGGGTTTGCAGGTCACGGATAAAAACAAGCTGATTGATAAGGTTGATGACCTGACTGACAGCGTTGACCGTTATCAGGATCTGGCGGGTAGACTTACCAGCTTTGCCGATTATCCAAAAGTTCAGGCAGCAGCGGGTGATTTAGCCAGCCAGCTACGCGGCATCAAAGGTAATCGGGCATCGGGCACGGCAGGCGCAGCCCTTGCGGTCACTGTTCCGAATGAAGTTCTGCCGTTTGCCTTTGTAACTAAAGCCTATGGAACCGCAAGCGTGAGAACGGACGTTACGCAAAGCGACATCGACTATTTGCAGGGTGTAGCTGATGGCAACTTTTTCCCACAGCCTGGCGATCAGGACAAGTTGACCTCTACCGGATTAGGGCGCGGCGCGATTGTCTATGATTACGGCATTGCCGTAGCGCATGAGTTTACTGTTGCCGGGCATCCGGTTTCTGTAGGTGTGACCCCTAAGCTGCAAAAAACCTACCTCTATAACTACAGCGCCTCGGTTTATAACTACGACAAATCAGACTTCAAAAAGGGCCGCTATAAAAACGACGATACCGGCTTCAACATTGATGCGGGTGTGGCAACGGACGTAGGAGATAACTGGACGCTGGGCCTGAGCGCGCAGAACCTGATTTCCCGCAATCTGGATACCAAAGAGGTTAACGGCTACAAGGATACTTACCAGATTAGCCCTGTCGTTACGCCTGGCGTCGCTTTCCATACCGAACGGCTCACCGCCGCGCTGGATGTGGACGTAACCCCAACCAAGCGTTTTAAAACGCAGGAAGAGAGCCAGTATGCCGGTGTGGGTGCCGAATACCGTCTGCTGAGCTGGTTGCAGCTGCGCGCCGGTTATCGTGCGGATATGAAGTCTAACGATACTAACGTTTATACCGCCGGTTTCGGTCTGTCACCCTTTAACAAGGTGCATCTGGATCTGGCCGGCATGAAAGGGGATGACAACACCTGGGGCGCGGTTGCTCAGCTGAACTTCACCTTCTGAGTCTTCTCTCAGACCAGGGCGCATTCTGAATGCGCCCTTTTTTCGTTATGGCTCTCTCGCAGCCCGGCGGGTAATGCTTGCCGCCGCCGGGCATGTTATCATTGTGCACATTATCGTCATTTGTTAATCACACCGAGTTTGCGCGCTTTATGACCCCAATTTATCCTGCACACCGTTTTTCCGTCGCCCCTATGCTTGACTGGACCGATCGCCACTGCCGTTATTTCCTGCGTCAGCTGACGCAGCATTCGCTGCTCTATACCGAGATGGTAACCACCGGCGCTATTATTCATGGCAAAGGCGATTACCTGGCCTGGAATCAGCTGGAGCAGCCTGTGGCCCTACAGCTTGGCGGTTTTGATGCTGCTGCGCTGGCAGAGTGCGCAGCCCAGGCAGAAGCGCGCGGCTATAACGAAATCAATCTTAACGTGGGCTGCCCTTCAGACCGCGTGCAGAACGGGCGTTTCGGTGCCTGTCTGATGGGGGAACCCGCACTGGTGGCGGATGGGATCAAAGCGATGCGCGACAGGGTTTCTCTCCCGGTGACGGTGAAAACCCGTATTGGTATTGATGAGCAGGAGAGTTACGAGTTCCTGTGTGACTTCGTTCGCCAGGTATCAGAGCAGGGCGGCTGCGAGACGTTTATCATCCATGCGCGTAAAGCCTGGCTTTCCGGTCTCAGCCCGAAAGAGAACCGCGAGATCCCGCCGCTGGATTACCAGCGTGTGTATCAGCTGAAGCGTGATTTCCCGCATCTGACCATCTCAATTAACGGCGGCGTGAAGTCGCTGGAAGAAGCCAAAGTGCACTTACAGCACGTTGATGGCGTGATGATGGGGCGCGAAGCCTATCAGAACCCTGGCCTGCTGGCGCAGGTTGACCGCGAACTGTTTGGCAGTACGGTGCCGGACGCCGATCCTGTTGCCGTGGTTCGCGCCATGTACCCCTATATTGAGGCGGAGCTGGCAAAGGGCACCTATCTGGGCCACATCACCCGTCATATGCTTGGCCTGTTCCAGGGGATTCCTGGCGCCCGTCAGTGGCGTCGCCATCTCAGCGAAAATGCGCACAAGCCTGGCGCTAATATCGAGACGGTAGAGCAGGCGCTGGCGTTGGTTGCGGATAAAATCCCGACAGCCGTTTAACGAAAGCTCTGGCCGCGTTGCTACACAGGTAACGCGGCATAGCCGGAAGTGCGTTTTACAAGCTTCCGGGAATCTCAGGTTCTGGCTGACACTCCTGACAGCCTGTCCGAAATACCCACCTCATTTTGTTTCCTTAAAAACGGGCATTTCTTTTTCCGGGATGCTGCTGTGAAAATTAGTCAGTTACTGACCAATAATTGACTTTTTTAACCACTTAATACCGCGCCCTGTTTTAATATTATTCAAATAATCAATAACTTAATCTTTTAATGTGGCTGGCACGATTCTTGTAACAGGTCTTGCAGAGATCTTACGTGGAGGAGAATCTTCAATGGAAATCCTGTTTGTACTCGGCTTCTTCCTGATGCTGTTGTTGACTGGTGTTTCGCTGCTGGGCATCGTCGCCGCGCTGGTTGTAGCGACCTTTGTGATGTTGTTTGGCGGGATGTTGGCTATTGTTATAAAAATGTTGCCGTGGCTGGCGCTGGCGGTAGTTTCAGTCTGGATATATCGCGCTTATAAAAAGCCAAAGTCCAAAGCAGACCGCTGGTTATCACGGTAATATCAATGAGTTGGCGGGAAAACCTGCGGTAAAAAATGCGCTCTGGATCACAGCCTGTGATATTGCACAGACGAAATGGTAATTAAACATATTATTTACTTATGAACTCTGGCAGGATGCTTTTATTGAATTGACACGAATTCATCGCTCTGACCCTACAACCAGCGCGAACTAAAAAAAAGAAAAAAGGGCTTCCTGCGGGAAGCCCTGTTTGCGTCTGGCGATCAGGGAATCAACAGACTTGAGCCTTGCGTAGCGCGGCTCTCCAGCGTCTTATGCGCCTGCTGCGCATCCTTAAGGGCAAACTTCTGCTGCTCCGGCACATCAACTTTAATAGCGCCGCTGCCAATGAGCGAAAACAGCTCATTACTTGCCTGCGTTAGCGCATCACGCGTGGTGATATAGCCGTTCAGTGAAGGGCGGGTCACATACAACGACCCTTTCTGATTGAGGATTGCCAGATTCACACCGCTGACCGGGCCGGAAGAGTTGCCGAAGCTCACCATCAGCCCGCGACGTTGCAGAGAGTCCAGCGAAGCTTCCCAGGTATCTTTGCCGACCGAATCATACACCACGCGCACTTTCTTGCCGTCGGTAAGCTCGGCAACGCGTCCGGCGATATCTTCTTCACGATAATTGATGGTGGCCCAGGCACCCGCCTCTTTCGCACGCTGTGCTTTTTCTGCGGAACCCACGGTACCAATCAAATGCGCGCCCAGCGCTTTTGCCCACTGACAGGCAATCAGGCCGACTCCGCCTGCGGCTGCCTGAAACAGGAAGATTTCATCGGGCTGTACGACATAGGTCTGGCGCAGTAAGTAGTGAACCGTCAGGCCTTTGAGGAAAGAGGCAGCGGCCTGCTCGTAAGAGATGTTCTCTGGCAACAGGGCCAGCTTATCAACGTGCACAGCATGATAATCGCTGTAAGCGCCTAAAGCGGACTGAGCATACACCACGCGATCGCCAGGCTTTACGGCCGTGACGCCTTCGCCCACGCTGTGTACCACGCCAGCAGCTTCGGTGCCCAGACCGCAAGGCAGCGAGGCGGGATAAAGCCCGCTGCGCACGTAGGTATCAATATAATTAATGCCTATCGCTTTGTGCTCAACCACCACCTCTCCGGCCTGTGGCTCGGGCATTGCTGTCTCAATCAGCTGCATCACTTCCGGGCCGCCATGCTGGCTGATTTGTATACGTTTTGCCATGCTTACTCCTGTGGGTTCCGCGTCATTGAGAGAGGACGCCAGCAGCCCAAAAGGGTATACTTGCCCGTCCCCACACTATTCGGTATTGCATCACTATGGCAGGAAATAAACCCACCAACAAATCCGGTGAAAACCGTGAACCTCGCGACAGACAGATGGAAGGGTTGAAGCTGCCTCCCCATTCGCTGGAAGCAGAGCAGTCCGTGTTGGGCGGGTTAATGCTGGATAATGAGCGCTGGGATAACGTCTCTGAACGCGTCGCGGCACTCGACTTCTTCAGCCGTCCGCACCGGATGATCTTCAGCGAAATGCAGCGCCTTCTGGAGCAGGGCAAACCCATTGACCTGATCACGCTTTCCGAGTCGCTGGAAACCAAAAACGAGCTTAACCTGGTAGGCGGCTTTGCCTATCTGGCTGAGCTGTCTAAAAACACGCCAAGTGCGGCCAACATCGGCGCTTATGCCGATATCGTGCGTGAACGTGCGGTTGTGCGTGAAATGATTTCAGTCGCCAACGAAATTGCCGATGCGGGCTACGATCCGCAGGGGCGCACCAGCGAAGATCTGCTGGATCTGGCGGAATCGCGCGTGTTCCAGATAGCTGAAAGCAGAGCGAATAAAGACACCGGGCCGAAAAGCGTCGATCAAATCCTTGAGGCAACGATCTCGCGGATCGAGTCGCTCTATCAGACGCCCCATGATGGCGTTACCGGCGTGGACACCGGCTACCATGATCTTAATAAAAAGACCGCCGGTTTGCAGCGTTCAGATCTGATCATCGTCGCGGCCCGTCCGGCAATGGGTAAAACCACCTTCGCCATGAACCTGTGCGAAAACGCTGCGATGCTCCAGGATAAACCGGTACTGATTTTTAGTCTTGAGATGCCAGGCGAACAGATCATGATGCGTATGCTGGCCTCGCTTTCGCGCGTGGATCAGACCCGTATTCGTACCGGCCAGCTGGATGATGAGGACTGGGCGCGTATCTCCAGCACCATGGGTATTCTGCTGGAGAAAAAGAACATGTTTATTGATGACTCCTCCGGCCTGACCCCGACGGAGGTTCGCTCCCGCGCACGGCGAATCTTCCGCGAGCACGGTGGCCTGAGTCTGATCATGATCGACTACCTGCAACTGATGCGTGTGCCGTCGCTTTCTGATAACCGTACGCTGGAAATCGCCGAGATCTCCCGCTCCCTTAAGGCGCTGGCAAAAGAGTTACAGGTGCCGGTTGTGGCGCTGTCGCAGCTGAACCGATCGCTGGAGCAGCGTGCTGATAAACGTCCGGTCAACTCTGACCTGCGTGAATCTGGCTCTATCGAGCAGGATGCTGACCTGATTATGTTTATCTACCGTGATGAGGTTTATCACGAAAACAGCGATCAAAAAGGGATTGCGGAAATCATTCTCGGCAAGCAGCGTAACGGCCCCATTGGTACGGTGCGTCTTACCTTTAACGGGCAATGGTCGCGGTTTGATAACTACGCAGGCCCGCAGTACGACGACGATTAACCCGCCCGGCATAAAATGGGCATCACCCCGTTATCCATCAGAAAATAGTGTTGGACAACGGGATGAAAAATGCGGTTATCTGTCCGGGTAGCGTCCCTGTTCAGCCGCCCGGATCGATAATGACTCAGATTGATGATTACGACCTTAAGATACTGACTTTACTTGAAACTAACGGTCGTCTGACCAATCAGGAACTGAGTGATTTAGTGGGGCTGTCCGCCTCACAATGTTCACGCCGCCGCATCAGTCTTGAGCAGGCGGGTCTGATCCTGGGATACCACGCGCGGCTCTCACCTGACGCCGTTGGCCTGGGGATGATAGGGCTGATTGAGGTCCGTCTGATCAACCACACCTCCGATTACGTTGAAAGCTTTCACCGCATGGTGGCAGAGCAGTCTGCGATTGTGGATGCCTATAAAACTACCGGCGATGCCGACTATTTATTGAAGGTGGCCGTGGCCGATCTTGCCGGGCTGAGCGCGTTAATCAGCCAGCTGGTGGCGGGGCACCAGAGTGTCTCCCACGTGAAAACCTCCGTGGTTCTTACCCGCTTAAAAGAAAACGGCATGATGACGCCCGCCTTCGCACCAGTTCAGGGCGAGCCTGCGTCAAAGTAGTGCATCAAAGCGCATTCTGACGCGCAACCCGTGCAGGAAAAAGTATTATAGTGCGTGATTTGACGATGTAGCCCGTCTTTTATGCACAAAATAAAGTAGTAAAGCGCCTTGTATTCAATGGGTTAATTCGCTGGCACCATCCGGCTCGTTTTTTGCGTGCCGGATTGGTGCGATTTTTGCTGTATCCGGAGACGCTTTCTCTGAGAACCAGCTTTTATGGATAACGTTGTACAACCCGCTAAAATCCCCCACACGCTTGTTGAAGATGCGCTGGCCATCCTGTTTGGCACGCTTCTGGTCTCCTTTGGCGTCACGCTGCTGAAAACGGCCGGTGCGTTAACGGGCAGCACGGCCGGGATTGCCTTTCTGATCAGCTATCTGACGCACACCTCTTTCGGTCTGGCTTTCTTTGTTATCAACCTGCCGTTTTACTGGCTCGCCCTGCGCCGGATGGGACGGGCATTTACGGTGAAAACCTTCTGCGCGGTGGGCCTGGTGTCGCTGTTTACCCATTTGCATCCGCTTTTCATCCACTTTTCCGCGCTGGATCCCTTTTACGCGACACTGTTCGGTAACGTGATAATGGGAATTGGGTTTATAGTGCTGTTCCGGCATAAAGCCAGCCTGGGCGGCATCAATATTCTGGCGTTATGGTTGCAGGATCGGTACGGTATTCGTGCCGGGAAGCTGCAAATGGGCGTGGATACCTGCGTGGTGCTCGCCTCCCTGTTTGTGGTGTCACTGCCGATGCTGGCCGCTTCCATTGCGGGCGCGGTGATCCTTAATCTGATTATCGCCATGAACCATCGCCCCGGACGCTATGACGTCTGACCTGTCCTGCGATGAAGTAAGAAGTAGTGCGCTGCCGGTGAGGGCAGCGCGAGCCTGACCCAACCAATTAATGGAGATCTGCACCGTGTTTCAAAACGTTGATGCCTATGCTGGCGATCCAATTCTCTCCCTGATGGAGACCTTCAAGCAGGATACGCGACCGCAAAAGGTAAACCTGAGCATCGGCTTATATTATGACGAGCAGGGGGAAATTCCCCAGCTGAAGGCGGTAGCAGAAGCGGAAGCGCGTTTAAATGCTGGCGCGCATAACGCGTCGCTTTATCTGCCGATGGATGGTCTGCCTCCTTACCGTAGTGCGATTGCCCCGCTGCTGTTTGGTCAGGATCATCCGATGCTGAAGGCTGGCCGTATCGCCACCATCCAGACCGTTGGCGGTTCCGGCGCGTTGAAAGTGGGTGCGGATTTCCTGAAAACTTACTTCCCGGGTTCTGAGGTCTATGTCAGCGATCCGACGTGGGAAAACCATGTGGCTATCTTCTCCGGTGCCGGATTCCAGGTCAAAACCTACCCGTGGTACGACGAAGAGAGCAACGGCGTGAAGTTTGCAGAGCTGGTCGCCACACTCAAGACGCTGCCTGCGCAGAGCATTGTGCTGCTGCATCCTTGCTGCCACAATCCGACCGGTGCAGATCTGACGAACGCCCAGTGGGATGTCGTTACCGAGGTGCTGAAAGAGCGCAATCTGATCCCCTTCCTGGACATCGCCTATCAGGGCTTTGGTGCCGGTATGGAGGAAGACGCTTACGCCATTCGCGCTATTGCGGCGGCGGGTCTTCCAGCGCTGGTCAGCAACTCCTTCTCTAAAATCTTCTCGCTTTACGGTGAACGCGTCGGCGGCCTGTCAGTGGTGTGTGATGATGCTGAAGAAGCGTCCCGCGTGCTGGGTCAGCTCAAGGCAACTGTACGCCGCAACTACTCCAGCCCGCCAAACTTTGGTGCGCAGGTAGTGTCAACCGTGCTGAATGATAGCGAGCTGAAGGCTGACTGGCTGGCTGAAGTGGAAGCAATGCGCGTGCGCATTCTCTCTATGCGTCAGGCGCTGGTAGGGGCACTCAGCACGGCCATGCCGGATAAAAACTTCAACTACCTGTTGCAGCAGCGCGGCATGTTCAGCTACACCGGCCTGAACACAGAGCAGGTGGACCGCCTGCGTAATGAGTTTGGCATTTACCTGATTGCCAGCGGCCGCATGTGCGTGGCTGGCCTGAACAGCAAAAACGTGCATCTGGTAGCAGAAGCGTTTGCTGCGGTGATGTAACGCTGAAGTCAGCTACAGCTGAATACGGCTCCTTCGGGAGCCGTATTGCCAGGAAAAAGCCGTGAAATGGAATTTCCGTCCGGGCAAAATCAAATATGGCAGGAAGCAGAGACAGCGCCACTTTGCATGATAAGCGCAAGGCGTCTTATTCCCGACCCACTACTACAGGCACATAAACATCCCCTCTCACTGATTTATTACTCCCGTTGCTGCCAGTAAAATTCTGCCATCCTTCGCGCCCCCCGGCTGGAAAGTGATGCCGCTGTCTGCTTCCCTGCGACAGTTACCCCTATTTTTACGATTGCGGGTTTACCTTTTCGCCACATGCTGCACACTTAGCAGGACTCATTTCGTGAAGGAGCAACACAATGTGGTATCAGCAGACAATTACCTTAAGCCCTAAATCCCGCGGATTTCATCTGGTAACCGATGAGATTGTCGAAGAACTGCGGCGCCTCAGCGACGTGCAGGTTGGGCTGCTCCATTTGCTGCTGCAACACACCTCCGCCTCTCTGACGCTGAATGAAAACTGCGATCCCACCGTGCGTAGCGATATGGAGCAGCATTTCCTGCGCGCCGTGCCTGAAAAAGCGCCCTACAAACACGATTATGAAGGGGCGGATGATATGCCTGCACACATCAAATCGTCGATGTTAGGAGCCTCGCTGATGTTGCCTATCAGCCGTGGACATCTGGTTCTTGGGACGTGGCAGGGCATCTGGCTGGGAGAACACCGCATTCATGGTGGATCACGCAAAATTGTGGCCACGTTGCAGGGGGAATAAATATGCCCTTAACAGCGCGGCAGAGGCTGTGGCAGGCTCAGACGCTTGAAATTCTAAGGAGAGGCAGACATGTCTGAACACCCGCGTCTGGCAGAGCAGTTGTGTTATTCCATCCATTCCGCCTCACTGGCTATTAAACGGCTTTACAAGCCGCTACTGGATGAGATGGGCATAACCTATCCGCAATATCTGGTACTCAATGTGCTGTGGGAACAGGGTGAGCTGATGATAAGCCAGATTGCCGAAACGCTGGCACTGGAAATCAGCACCCTGACGCCCTTACTGAAGAGGCTTGAAAAAGAAGGGTTTGTTTGCCGTAAACGCAGTTTGCAGGATGAGCGTAAAATACTGATCACGCTGACTGAAAAGGGGGAATTACTGGAAAAAACCTCCCTGTGCCTTTCCGAGACGCTGATGTGCCGCTCACGGCTTGAAGGAGAGGCTTTGCAGCGGCTAAACGAACAAATTATTCAGTTGCGTGACAGCATTGTTGAGCAGGAAGTCAGCGGGAAGTAATGTGCCAGTTTGTGGCTCACAGTATTGGTAAGCGGGAAGCCAGCTGGAAGTGATGTGTCAGCTTTTGGGTCACAGTATTGGTAAGCAGGAAGCCAGCGGGAAGTGATGTGCCAGTTTTTGGCTCACAGTATTGGTAAGCAGGAAGCCAGCGGGAAATAATCCGCCAGCTTTTGCGAAAAAGCATTACTGAACAGAAAACTAACGGAAATAAATCCGTTAGCTTTCAAAGGCGTTCTTTACTGCAAAGAGTACAAACAGGCCGCCTGGCTGGCGGCCTTCTGCTTATTTAAGATGCCGTTGCAGTTCAGCTGCTGCCTGCTGAATAGCCGTGCGGACCGTTGGTTCCTGGCTCAGGGCATTCAGTAACCCGTAATCATGGATCATGCCGTTATACCGCGTCACGGTAACGGGGACGCCTGCTGCATCAAGTTTCCGGCCAAAAGCTTCACCCTCATCACGAAGCACATCCAGCTCTGCGATCTGAATCAGCGTGGGTGGCAAGCCCTGAAGCTGCGCTGAGGTGGCGCGTAAAGGCGAGGCCAGAATGTTGTTGCGGTCCTGTTCCGACTGGGTGTAACTGTCCCAGAACCATTTCATCATGTTTTTCGTCAGAAAATAGCCGTCGGCAAACTGCTCATAAGAGGCGGTGCTGAAGCTGGCATCGGTCACCGGCCAGAGCATGACATCGTAACGGATAGCCGGAGTATGATTATTTTTCGCCTGTAGCGCGACGGCAGCCACCATATTTCCCCCCACGCTGTTGCCTGCCAGCGCAAGACGCTTGCCATCCACCCCAATCTCATCACCGTGCTGAGCAACCCATTTTGTTGCTTCATAGGCTTGTGTAATCGCTACCGGGAAATGAGCTTCCGGTGAGGGATCGTAATTAACAAATACGGCAGCGGCACCAGACTCATTGACCAGATCACGGACCAGGCGCTCGTGGGTCGGATAATCACCTAACACCCAGCCTCCACCATGGAAGAACATGAACACCGGCAGCGTACCCTCTGCATGCAGCGGTTTCACAATGGTCAGGGTCAACGGTTTCCCCATCACGCTGATTGTTTTCTCAGAAACCTGTGCCGGAGGAAGCGAAGCTCCTTTCTGCGCTCCGACGAGTACGTTGCGGGCATCTGCCGGCGAAAGTTGTTCAACAGGCTTTCCGCCGCCGCTGTTTAATGCGTGCAGGAATTTTGCCACGCCTGCCGTTGGAGCAGGCTGGTTGCCTGGTTCGGCAGCCCAGGCAGACAATGTACTGGTTAACAACATAGCGGCTATGGCGGTTTTTTTACTGTTCATGGCGGATCCCTCAGTCGAAGTTTAATTTGCTATTAAATAGCGTGCTACTTAAGTCGGTAGAGCTATCCTGCCATAACAAATTTATTTTGCAAGCGATTAGTTATCGCGATAACTAAAAAATCAGATGGCCCGTTTTGAGCCGGGGGAGGGTATGCTAAAGAAATCACCTATACTCACCTACCACGGTGACTACGCTGCAAGGGGAGTTAAAGCATGAACGTATCGGATCTTCTGACTTACTGCATGGATAAACCGGGCGCGGAACAGAGCGTTCACAGCGACTGGAAAGCAACACAGATTAAAGTCGACGACGTATTATTTGCGCTGGTTCATGAAGTTGATGGTCGCCCGGCGGTGGCCCTGAAAGCAACGCCTGCGCTGGCAGAGTTACTGCGTGATGCGCATGAAGATGTGCAGCCCAGCGAACATCTTAACAAGTCGCACTGGAGCACCGTGCTGCTGGACGGCACGCTGAAAGATTCGCAGATTTACTATCTGGTGGATGCCTCTTTGCAGAAGGCGCTGGATACGCGCCGCGCGCACTAGCTGTCTGAGCAATTGCCGAAGGGCCGAATGATATTCAGGCCGCCCTGAATGCGCCCGACATTGCTCGTCGGCTTCTTGTCAGCGGATGCGGTTCGCCTTGCTCACCCTGGCGGATCCTGCCCTGTGCTTGTGCAGCCAGACTGATGGTATTGCTCCCGGCTCTGGCATAGCGCCATGCGCAGTTTTACCTCCTGCTTCACAAGAATATTCGCCACTGGGTTGAGATAGGTGCTGCGAGGAATTTTATCAGCAGGCGAGCTGGCTGAAAGTGGTGCTGGCACGCTGCCAAGCCCGAGGCGATTCTGCAAAGGCACCATTAGGAATAAAAAAACGGGCGGAAAATTCCGCCCGTCTGCAACAATAGTACCAGCAGGGTTTACTGGTTACGCAGCGTATCGATGTCGATCACAAAACGGTATTTCACGTCGCTTTTCAGCATACGTTCGTAAGCTTCGTTCACTTCTTCCATTTTGATCATCTCAATATCGGAAGTGATGTTGTGCTTACCGCAGAAATCCAGCATCTCCTGCGTCTCTTTGATGCCGCCAATCAGCGAACCGGCAATGCTGCGGCGTTTAAAGATCAGGTTAACAACCTGCGGTGACGGATGGTCATGTTCAGGAACGCCAACCAGCGTCATATTGCCGTCGCGGCGCAGCAGGTTGATGAACGGGTTCAGGTCGTGCTGGGCTGCCACGGTATTGAGGATAAAGTCGAAGCTGTTAACGTGCGCAGCCATCTGCTCCGCATCTTTTGAAATCACCACTTCGTCCGCACCCAGGCGCTTGCCATCTTCCACTTTAGAAGGTGAGGTGGTGAACAGCACAACATAGGCACCCATGGCATGAGCAATTTTCACGCCCATATGGCCCAGGCCACCCAGGCCAACGATGCCGACTTTTTTACCGGGCCCCACTTTCCAGTGCTGCAAAGGAGAGTAAGTAGTAATACCGGCGCAGAGCAGCGGCGCGGTACCAGCCGGATCCAGATTCTCCGGTACGCGCAGCACGAAGTCTTCATTCACCACAACCTGCGTGGAATAACCACCGTAGGTGATATCACCCGTGATGCGGTCTTCGCCGTTATAGGTGCCGGTGAAGCCGTTTTCACAATACTGCTCCAGGTCCTCTTTACAGCTGTCGCAGGTACGACAGGAATCAACCATGCAGCCTACGCCGACCAGATCGCCGACTTTGTATTTATGAGTATGGCCGCCTACCGCCGTTACGCGGCCTACGATTTCATGGCCTGGAACGACGGGAAAAATGGTGTTTTTCCACTCGTTGCGGGCCTGATGGAGGTCGGAATGGCAAACGCCACAGTACATCACTTCAATCTGGACATCGTGTTCACGCAGTTCGCGCGGCTGGTACTCAAACGGGGCCAGCTTCGATTTTGCATCCTGTGCAGCATAGGCATGCGTAATATTCATGGTATCTCCAGTCAGTGAAAGTTTTTTTGAACGTAACGCTTAGATGAGTCCCTGCAAAGGGCGTCGTGATCTGAACAGATCAGGGAACAGTAAGGATAGTTAGCGAAACGCAAAGGGGGTATGCCGGAACCTGTCTAAATCTTGCCTGATCCTGCACGATTACGCTGAATGCGGCAAAAATCGCCTTAAAAAATGGGTGATTTGTTGAAAAGCGTAGATTTTATTTATCACACAATAAACATCAGGGTGTCATTTGTCGGGGCAGAACTCTCCGCCCCGACAACGTTATTACTTCACATCCAACAACGGCTTGAGGAAGCGCGCGGTATGTGACTCTTTGCACAGCGCTACCGTCTCTGGCGTGCCGGAAACCAGAATTTCACCGCCGCCGCTGCCGCCTTCCGGACCAAGATCCACAATCCAGTCCGCGGTTTTGATCACATCAAGATTGTGCTCAATCACCACGATGGTATTGCCCTGGTCGCGCAGCTTATGCAGCACTTCCAGCAGCTGCTGAATATCCGCAAAATGCAGACCGGTGGTCGGCTCATCAAGGATATAGAGCGTCTGGCCCGTTCCGCGTTTGGAAAGCTCACGTGCCAGCTTCACGCGCTGTGCCTCCCCCCCGGAAAGGGTGGTGGCCGACTGCCCCAGCCGGATATAGGAGAGGCCAACGTCCATCAGCGTCTGTAGCTTACGCGCCAGCGCAGGAACGGCATCAAAGAACTCGCGGGCCTCTTCAATGGTCATATCCAGCACTTCGTGAATATTCTTCGCCTTATACTTAATTTCCAGCGTTTCACGGTTATAGCGTTTGCCTTTGCACTGATCGCACGGCACGTAGATATCGGGCAGGAAATGCATCTCAACTTTGATTACGCCATCACCCTGACAGGCTTCACAACGCCCGCCACGGACGTTAAAGCTGAAACGTCCGGGTGTATAACCCCGCGTGCGCGATTCCGGTACGCCAGCAAACAGCTCACGTACTGGCGTGAAAATGCCGGTATAGGTTGCCGGGTTAGAGCGCGGCGTGCGGCCAATCGGACTCTGGTCAATATCGATAACCTTATCGAAGTTTTCCATGCCGGTGACTTCGCGATAAGGCGCGGCTTCCGCAACGGTTGCGCCGTTGAGCTGACGCTGGGCAATCGGGAACAGCGTATCGTTAATCAGCGTGGATTTTCCCGAGCCGGAGACCCCGGTAATGCAGCTGAAGAGGCCTACCGGCAGCGTCAGCGTCACATCTTTCAGGTTGTTGCCTTTGGCGCCGGTCAGCTTAAGAACCTTGCTGGGATCTGCCTTCACGCGCTCTTTTGGCACCGCAATGCCACGCTTACCGCTGAGGTATTGCCCGGTTAACGACTCCTCAACCGCCATGATGTCATCTACGGTGCCTTCCGCCACCACCTGACCACCATGTACGCCAGCGCCCGGACCGATATCAATCACGTGGTCAGCCGCACGGATAGCGTCTTCATCATGCTCAACCACAATCACCGTGTTGCCGAGATTGCGCAGATGCACCAGCGTCTCCAGCAGACGCTCATTGTCGCGCTGATGCAGGCCGATAGAGGGTTCATCCAGCACGTACATAACGCCGACCAGCCCCGCACCAATCTGGCTCGCCAGGCGGATACGCTGCGCTTCACCACCAGAGAGCGTATCGGCAGAGCGGGACATAGAGAGATAGTTCAGGCCCACGTTCACCAGGAACCGCAGGCGGTCGCCAATCTCCTTCAGCACTTTTTCAGCTATCTGCGCCCGCTGGCCGCTCAGCTTCATGTTCTGGAAGAAATCGAGCGCATGGCCGATGCTCATATCAGAGATGGTCGGCAGCGTGGTGTTCTCTACAAACACATGGCGCGCTTCACGCTTCAGGCGCGTTCCGTGGCAGCTGGCACAGGAGCGGTTGCTGATAAATTTCGCCAGATCTTCACGTACTGCTGAAGATTCGGTCTCTTTATAGCGGCGCTCCATATTATGCAGCACGCCCTCAAACGGATGGCGGCGCACGGAGGTATCGCCGCGATCGTTGATGTACTTGAATTCGATGCTCTCTTTGCCGGAACCAAACAGGATCACCTGACGGGCATGATCCTTCAGCGTTTCAAACGGCGCTTCAATATCAAATTTCAGATGTTCGGCGAGTGAACGCAGCATCTGGAAATAGTAGAAGTTGCGGCGGTCCCAGCCACGAATAGCGCCGCCAGCCAGCGACAGCTCCGGGTTCTGTACCACGCGATCCGGGTCGAAATATTGCTGTACGCCCAGGCCGTCACAGGTTGGGCAGGCACCGGCCGGATTGTTGAAGGAGAAGAGGCGCGGTTCCAGCTCGCTCATGCTGTAGCCGCAGACCGGGCAGGCGAAGTTAGCGGAGAACACCAGTTCTTCGACCGCTTCATCATCCATATCAGCCACAACGGCGGTACCGCCAGAAAGCTCCAGCGCGGTTTCAAAGGATTCCGCCAGACGCTGCTGTAAGTCTTCGCGCACTTTAAAGCGGTCTACCACCACTTCAATGGTGTGTTTTTTTTGCAGCTCAAGCTTTGGCGGATCGGACAGATCGCACACTTCACCATCAATACGGGCGCGGATATAGCCCTGTGACGCCAGGTTTTCCAGCGTCTTGGTGTGCTCGCCTTTACGATCTTTGATAACAGGCGCCAGCAGCATCAGGCGGCGGCCTTCCGGCTGAGCCAGCACGTTGTCCACCATCTGGCTGACGGTTTGTGCAGCCAGCGGCACGTCGTGATCCGGGCAGCGAGGCTCACCCACGCGGGCAAACAGCAGGCGCAGGTAGTCATGGATTTCAGTGATTGTTCCCACGGTGGAGCGCGGGTTATGTGACGTGGATTTCTGCTCGATGGAAATGGCAGGCGAAAGCCCTTCAATATGATCAACGTCCGGTTTCTCCATCAGGGAGAGAAACTGGCGCGCATAGGCAGAGAGAGATTCCACGTAACGGCGTTGCCCCTCGGCATAGAGCGTATCAAACGCCAGCGAGGACTTACCGGAACCTGACAGGCCTGTGACAACGATCAGTTTGTCGCGAGGGATGATCAGGTTAATATTTTTCAAATTATGGGTGCGTGCACCCCGTACTTCGATCTTATCCATTCACAATTCCCGGATTAACACAGACCTCACCGTGCAGGCACGGTCAGAATGAAGCCTGTTATTATGGCACAAAAAAACCTATATGGATAACCAGTGTTTTGCCAGCAGAGCACACCAGGATCCTGATCCTGACCGGCGCCTGACCGGAAAATTTTCCGATCCTTCTCAGGCCGCAACCTGCAACGTTGCAAGCCTGATAAACCCTTTTCGATCCCGATCTGAAAGTAGGATCTCAAAGAGTGGCATGTTAGAATTTCCGGCTTAGACTTAAAGCAGAACAATTATCGGAGACACCAACATGGCCAGCAGAGGCGTAAACAAAGTGATCCTGGTGGGCAACCTGGGTCAAGACCCGGAAGTTCGCTACATGCCGAATGGCGGCGCCGTTGCCAACATTACCCTGGCCACGTCTGAAAGCTGGCGTGACAAGCAGACCGGCGAAACCAAAGAGAAAACCGAATGGCACCGTGTTGTGCTGTTTGGCAAGCTGGCGGAAGTGGCGGGTGAATACCTGCGTAAAGGTTCCCAGGTTTATATCGAAGGCGCGCTACAGACCCGCAAATGGACTGACCAGGCTGGCGTAGAGAAATACACCACGGAAGTGGTGGTTAACGTCGGCGGCACCATGCAGATGCTGGGTGGCCGTCAGGGTGGCGGTGCAGGCGCACCGGCAGGCGGCGGTGGCCAGGGCAACAACAACGGTTGGGGCCAGCCTCAGCAGCCGCAAGGCGGCAGCAACAACCAGTTCAGCGGCGGCCAGCAGTCCCGTCCGCAGCAGCCACAGCAGAATAACGCTCCGGCTAACAATGAACCGCCAATGGATTTTGACGACGATATTCCTTTCTGAGGAAGCTCATTACAGTCATCGTTCCATAAAAACAGTGAAACCCTGCTCAGGCAGGGTTTTTTTGTTTCAATATCGCGGTAGTGCTTTAACGCCGGACGCTTATTTAGTCAGTTCAGCCGATACGTAAGCGCCGTTATCAACACGTGCACCGGTGATTTTATAAGTTGCGCCAGCTTGCAGAGCCTGAGCAGAAATTTGCGCTTCAGCATCGTCAAGAGTAGGGGCTGAAACGGTAATGCTCTGGGCAAAGCTGCCGAAAGAGATCAGGGAAAGAGCGGCAACTGCAACGAAAGTTTTGATGGTTTTCATGTTTAATTCCTCAGAGATAATTTTATTAAGAGGCCGTTCCGCCTCGATAAAATCATAATAGGCGCAAACATGAATGTTTAAAAGCTGAACAATTTGCTGAAATTATTCAATAAATTTGAATGATAATCAGGCCGCTTTTAACCGCTCGGTAAGCACTTTATATCCTGCCAGACACAGGGCGCTAACCTTGCGCTGTCACTCTGAAACGGTATCGATCCGGCTGAAGGCTATCCCTATACCAAAGCAGACTGCCGGAGTAGAGCCGCCAGCTTCTCAGGCTTCTTCAGCCAACTGAGTGGGGTCAGTGCCGTTTATGCTACCCTTTATATTGGTTTATTTTCATGGATATTTGGCGTTAAACGTCAGTTATCTGAACTTATGTGCGTTAACCAATGAATATGCAGATAATCGGGAAGACAACGGTTACTGAAATTTTATTACTGATATGACAACTATAAATTGTTGTCTGAATATAAGGGAAAAAAATGCCAATGATATTCGGTGAGTTATCTGGTGCGCCATCATGGGTGCCTGCTGTATTGCTCGTCACTCTCTCATTTGCAGTGGGGTTCCTGGCCCGATTTATACTTCTCGTGTTTATTCGCTACTGGCAGAAGCGTGACCGAAAGCTATTCAAATCCCTTGAAAAAAATCTTCGTGGATCGATGTTTCTTTTCATTCCGTTGATGTTAATAAATATTGGCGTTAATTATATTAACATCCACCCCAGTTACCTCTATATTATTACCAATATCGTTAATATATTCATTATATTATCATTTTGCTCGATATTAATTCGACTGACCAATGTTGTGCAGGATATGCTTTTTATACGCTATGACATTAATCTTTCAAATAACCTTCGCGCCCGTAAAGTTCGTACTCAGATAATATATGTAAAAAAGGTCGCTATTGTCCTGCTGGTCTCATTCTGTGTTTCTCTGATACTACTCAGTTTCCCTGGCATTCGAAAATTTGGCACAACCATCCTGGCCGGTGCGGGGGTAGCCGGAATAATCATTGGGTTTGCCTTGCAGAAGTCGCTTGTCAACCTGTTTGCCGGTATTCAGATAGCCTTTACGCAACCTATAAAAATTGATGATGCGGTAGTGGTTGAAAAAGAGTGGGGCTGGATTGAGGAGATCAACCTGACTTATGTTGTTGTGCGTATCTGGGACCTGCGCCGACTGGTGCTGCCTATAACCTACTTTACAGAAAATGCCTTCCAGAACTGGACGCGTAATAACGCACAAATATTAGGCTCTGTTTTTCTTTATGTTGATTACACCATGCCTTTAGAGCCTCTGCGTAAGCATTTTGAAAAAGTCCTCAGTGAGACAAAATTATGGGATCAACAGACTCAGGTGCTTCAGGTTACTGATACTAATGAGAAAACCATGACAATCAGAATGTTGATGACCGCGCAGAACTCACCCATAGCCTGGGATTTACGCTGTCACGTACGTGAGAAAATGATTGAGTTTATTCAGCAAAATTATCCGCAGAGCCTCCCTCACGTCAGAGCTACACTCACCGAAGCCGATGATTGATAGTCCGGCCGATCGGCAGCTAATCGCCCTGGTTTATTCTGGAAACCGTGAAACCCTGCTCAGGCAGGGTTTTTTTGTTTCACTATCGCGGTAGTGCTTTAACGCCGGACGCTTATTTAGTCAGTTCAGCCGATACGTAAGCACCGTTATCAACACGTGCCCCGGTGATTTTATAAGTTGCGCCAGCTTGCAGAGCCTGAGCGGAAATTTGCGCTTCAGCATCGTCAAGAGTAGGGGCTGAAACGGTAATGCTCTGGGCAAAGCTGCCGAAAGAGATCAGGGAAAGGGCGGCAACTGCAACGAAAGTTTTGATGGTTTTCATGTTTAATTCCTCAGAGATAATTTTATTAAGAGGCCGTTCCGCCTCGATAAATTCATAATAGGCGCAAACATGAATGTTTAAAAGCTGAACAATTTGCTGAAATTATTCAATAAATTTGATTGATTATCTGGCCGGTATTAACCGGTCAGTAAACGCTTTATGCTTCTGCCACACGCATAAAGTTCACCTTTTCCTGTCACGTGGGCAGGGCATTTAGCTGGCTGAACACTACTCAGAGGATAAAAGAAACTGCCGCAGTACAGCCGCAAGCTCTTCGGGAGCCTCTTCGGCCATATGGTGGCCGCTGTTAATGCTCTTACCCTGCACATTATGCGCCCAGCGTCTCCAGATGGCCGGAATATCGCCATAGATCTCTTCCAGGTCATCATGCTCAGCCCACAGCGTGAGCAGAGGGCACTTAATCATTCTGCCTGCCTGACGGTCCTGAAGTTCATGCTGTCGATCTACAGACAATCCGGCACGGTAATCTTCAATCATTCCATGTACTGTTGCGGGATCATGTATCGCCCTTCTGAACTCTTCATACTCTTCATCTCCCATCGTTTCCGGACGCTCGCCGTACCACTGGTCAGGATCGGCCAGGATAGCCCGCTCCGGCTTTTCAGGTTGCGCAAAGAAAAACCAGTGATACCACTGGCGGGCAAATTTCTCATTACATCGCTCCAGTGCTTCGAGTATGGGAACGCATTCCAGTACCGCCAGGCGCGTAATCTTTTCGGGATAATCTAAAGCGGTGCGGTAGGCGGTATAACTTCCTCTGTCATGCCCGACTAACGCAAATTTCTCAAAGCCGAGAAAGCTCATCAGCTCTATACAATCGCGGGCTTTTGCTTTTTTAGAGGAGCCTGCATGATCGGGTAAGTCAGCGGGTATGGAAGATCGACCAAAACCGCGTAAGTCCGGGCACACCACGGTGAAGGATTGAGCAAGCAGCGGGGCGACCTTTGACCAGGTTGCGTGAGTACGGGGATGACCATGCAGTAACAGCACCGGAGGGCCATTGCCGCCATAACGTACGTTAAGCACGGCTTCAGAAAGCGTAACTTCCTGCTGAGTAAATCCTGCAAACATACTTTTCTCCTTATCTGCATAGAGTAAGGAGTATAGTTTTTCTTTAGCGGCAGCCTGGTTGCTGGGGTTTGGCGGAGGGTGCACTTTCCTGGATAGTTTACTTCTGCCAGTCACCACCGGCATAAATCAACTATCTTCGCTGAGGGAAAAACCATAAATAACTTAACACGCGAATTTATAAACCAGAATGTACCGCTCGCTGGCGTGACTTCCGTTCTGCCCGCACTGTGCGGGCAGTTAGCAGTTATCACGGATGCCAGTCGGGCTGAAGCAGAATGCTGACCCCGGCATATTTCTTGCCCAAATCTGGCGACTTATTGCAGGTTAGCCCGCTCCAGTCCATAGACGCTATCCTGTGAACCCGGCGCCATCTGTGAAATAAGCTGCAACCGGTTCCAGCTGTTAATAATTGAAATGGCAAAGGTCAGCTCTGAAATTTCAACGTCAGAGAAATGCTCCTGTGTTGAAAGATAAACCTCTTGCGTAACGCCATGGTCACTAATGCGGGTCAGCGCTTCCGTCAGCGCCAGTGCCGCTTTCTCTTTGGCCGTAAAGAGAGGAGACTCCCGCCAGATTGGAAGGTGATAAATACGCAGTTCGCGCTCACCATTAATTTTTGCCTGTTTAACGTGCATGTCCAGGCAGAAAGCGCAGCCATTCAGTTGGGAAGCTCTGATATCAATCAGATCTTTAATGACCCGATCGACAGACGTAGCGTGAGAGGCCTGCGTAACGCCGGAGAGCGATTTGATTAACGCCGGTACCGTTTTGAAATGGTTTACTCGAGTGCTCATAATAATGTCCTCAGTTAATTGGAAGGTGGTTAACAAACTGGATGGCGGAAGGTAAAGCGGTTTCGCGGTTACGCGGATCGTGCGTTCCCTCTATACGAATAAACTCTATGTCTGTAATGCCGATATAGGTCAGCGCCGTTCTGATATAGGGTGTGAACTGGTCATCGTGCATGGAAGGGGCATGGGTAAAAATGCTGCCGCTGGCGACCACGACATAGACTTTTTTGCCTGTAACAAGCCCAAATTTGGTGCCCGTTTCAGAGAAACCAAAAGTACGGCCCGCTCTGGTGATATGGTCAAACCAGGCTTTCAGAACCGAAGGCAGCCCCAAATTCCACATAGGTGAGGAGATAATGACAAGGTCATTTTCCAGCAGTAAATCAACCATTTCATCAGAGCGCGCAACTGCGGTGCGCTGCTCCGGAGTGCGGTTTTCGGCTCGGGTAAAAAAGGCGCCAATAGTAAGTGCGTCCAGATGAGGCAAGGGCGCCACGGATAAATCCACCACCGTTTCTGTCAGTCCCCTGTAATGTTTTTTTAATTTTTCCGCCAGAAGGGTCGATACGGCACGTGAAGCAGAACCTTCTGTATCAGGGCTGACTTTAATATGTAATAATTTCATAATCACCTTCTCCGGCGTCAGTTATTTCCTGGCGTTTAAAAAATTCACCTGATGCCCCGTTTAGCTTTCCGTTGAATAAGCACAAAGCACACATACACTTTTTAATCACAGTTAAAGCGTTATATTCTGCAAGCCGTTTTTCTCTTCTGTATAACCTTTCTTATTTACAGAGCGTATATTGCTTGCTGGCAGAAAACTCTTTTGAAGGCCGGGTAGCTTGTCTGGGTAGGGAAATAGTAACCGGACAGGATTTATTAAAAAGATACAAAAGGCGTAAATAAAGGTAGGACATCCAGATGGGATACAGAGGCATCTATGAGCAGTATCGTCAGCTGATCATCACCGGGCTGCTTAAGCCGGGTGACAAACTTCCGGCAATCCGGGTGCTGGCGGAAGAGTTAAAAGTTGCCAGAAAAACCGTTGAATCTGCTTACGCTATCCTTGTGGGTGAAGGATACATTGTCAGTCAGGGGGCCAGAGGAACAAGGGTTAACCCGGATTTAAAGGTGAGTGCTGTCAGTAGCCCTGTTGAAGCAAAAGTGGCGGATGCGGGTATCAACGAGATCCTCGATCTGCGGGACGGCAGCGGGGATCTCCGGCTGGGCATTCCTGCCCTTGATGAATTCCCTTTTAAAAAATGGCTGTTACTTTCTGGTAAAGCGGCCCGTTCACTGCGTCCGGAAGAGATGACCAACCAGCCTCTGATGGGCTATGCCCCCCTGCGTGAGGCACTGGCCAGCTACCTGCAAATCTCACGCGGGATAACCTGCACGCCTGAACAGCTATTTGTGACTAATGGCTATCGCACAAATATTCGCTTAATCCTGCAATCACTGGCTCAGCATAACGATAAAGTGGTGATGGAAGACCCAGGCTATTTTTTTGGCCAGAAGCTGCTCAAACGTATTGCTTCAAACCTGCATTACTCGCCAGTAAATCAGCAGGGGCTGGATACCTGTTATTTTAAGAAACACCATCATGATGCGCGTTTTGTCATCATAACCCCGACTCATCAAAGCCCCCTGGCCGTTTCCCTCTCTTTACCGCGAAAACATGAATTGCTGGCGTGGGCCAGTGAAAATCAAGGCTGGATTGTTGAAGATGATTATGACGGAGAGTTTCACTACACCCGTAAAGTTATACCTGCATTAAAGAGCCTTGATATCAATGAACGAGTGATTTATATCGGAACCTTCAGTAAAACCATCATGCCCGCGCTGCGTATTGGTTACATTGTTATGCCACCGGATACCATCCAGCGTTTCCGGGAAACGGGGGAAATTATAGAGGCCGGCCAACCTTTATTACCTCAAAAAATACTCAGTATGTTTCTCAGTGAAGGGCATTTTTTTAAACATATAAAAAGAATGCGCACTCTTTATCAGCAGCGAAGAGAGATAATGCTCGGCGCGTTGCATGCACTCTATCCTGATATTTTTTATTATGAACTGACAGATGGCGGCATGCATATCGTGGCCTTTCTTCGCAAAGGCGTACAGGATGTGCCGCTTGCAGCTATCTGGCAGAAGCATAATCTTCAGGTCTTTCCTCTTTCCAGCTGGTATAGCCAGTCGCAGAAACGCTACGGTCTGGTTCTGGGCTATACAAATATTCGTTCGGAAGCGCATGCCATTACCTTGCTGGAAAAGCCGCTCCGGGAAACACTTGTGTTAATTAATTCAGCAACCTGAATGACCGGGATTTTGGCGCAACGCGCTCTGGTTCTGTGCCGTCGCTGCGGTGATAACCCGGTCTCCAGAGCTTACTTCTGGCAATAGCGCAGCTCAGTGTTACCTGAGCGAAATCCGGTGCCATCCCAGAACAGCAGAAAACAGAAAGCGCGCCAGCAGGAAATATAAACGCAGCGCAGTGACCATATAGTGGCGGACGGGAAAAGCTGGTGCGGCAGCATCGGCTTTATGCTCCCCAAAGGGCTGCTCTCCAGCGCGTACAGGGAATATAAAGAAAAACCGCGCCATTCAGCGCGGTTTGTTCAGTCACGGGCGCATCAGAGCTGGGCGAGGGTATGCAGGGTTTCCGGGTTCTGCTCTACCATGCGGATCAGCAAAACGGCCTGTGGGTTAGGCCTGGCTCTTCCCTGCTCCCAGTTCTGGTATGTGGTTTCACCCGTGTGAAGATAGCGGGCAAAAACTGCCTGTGACAGGTTGAGTTTTTCGCGCACGTTGCGCAACTCCTGCGGTGCAATGGTGATGGGCGGGCGTTTGCTGACCTTGTAGCTTTTGAGCGTGATCTTACCATCCTGATGATCTTTAAGCTCCTGCATACCCGCCATCAGTTCACTGAAAATATCGCGTTTAGTCATGTCTCAGCCCCTTTTTAATCACATTCAGCGCATCCGCCAGGGCATCACGCTGCTGTTTGGTCAGATCATCGCGCTGATCTTTATCGTAGAGGGTAAACAGGATGAACTGGCCTTTTTCGTTCGTCCAGTAATAGATAACCCTGATCCCGCCCCTTGCGCCCTTGTTCCGGCGCTCATCCCTGAAACGAACTTTACGTAGCCCGCCTGTATCAGGGATCACATCGCCCTTTTCAGGGTCGGCCAGCAACATGTTCTGAAACAGCCTGAACTGATCATCATTCAGATATTCAGCCCGGTATTTCTGGAAGCTGGAAAGCTCAATAAATGTCGCATGCATGATGTCACCTATCCCCAACTATGGGATAGTTTATCCCCCATATGGAGATAATTCAACGATTGATATGCCCGGATTTTGTGTCTGATTGCACCCTCAGTTTATTCGGCACCAGCCAGCGATTCAGGTAAGTCTGTGCATGACTCATAAGCAGCGCATAAATGTAATAAATCAAATATCGGACAATTCATCGGGCATCGGCGCAGTAACCGCCAGAGCTTTAGTTTTAACTCAGTGCGCATATCTCCTGCGCCAGCCGGCCAATTTCTGATTCCCTGAATAACTTACTTGCGCAGTTGGCCTCTGGATCGGCATGCATTGAACCCAGATTTGTCAGGATGACGATGGCACAATCCGTTTTTTCATACCACCATGCGCAGGCACTGAAACCCAATACGTTACCGCCATGTCCTGTTGCTCTGCCGTTATTTGTCTCCGCTCTGAACAGACTCAATCCCATACTGGCGTTGTCGGCTGGCATCCAGTTCTGCATTTCCTGCCAGCTTTGGACATTCAGCAGCCTGCCATTTTTCAATGCCAGAATAAAACTGATAAGATCCTGCGCCGTTGAAATTATGCCTCCAGCCGCCCATTCTACAGAGAGGTTGTTGGCAGAAACGTCAATAAGATTATTATTGGCTGGCTTAAACCAGGGGGAAAGTCCGGCATTTTTTATAAAGCTGGCGTCGGCATGATGATATTTGTTGGCTATTTTTAAAGGCGCAGAAAGTGCAGCGCCTGCTAAACAGGTATTCTCTAACGCAAGCGGCCCGATAATCCTTCTGTATAATTCTGTTTCAAATCTATTCTGTGTGACCCGTTCGATTAATAATCCCAGCAGCGTAAAGTTTGTATTGGAATAATTAAATTGTTCACCCGGACGGCACAATGGCTCTTTCCCGCGGATATACTCAATCGCTTCTGCGGGTGACCATCGCTTTTCTGGTTCTATCCCTTTACCGCGGGCGGCGCCAATCCATGCGGGCTGATTTTCCCAGCTCGGTATTCCGGTATAGTGTGACAGCAGTTGCCGGACAGTGACGGTTTCTGCGTTGGCGATCCCTGACAAAAAGCTTTTTTCTAACCAGTGTGACAGCGGCAGATCAAGCGAGAGTAAGCCTTCTTCAGTTAACTGAAGAATGATTACTGCAACAAACACCTTGGTAATGCTGCCAATGCCAAAACCGGTATCGGGAGTGATTTTTATCGAATGCTGAAGATCGCAACAGCCTGCCGAAGCCTGCCAGACTCGGTGGTGGCCTTTACCAACAGCCACTGAAATAGCTGGAAAATCTTTCAGGGTTAGCTGTTGAAGCAACTCTTTCAGTTGGATTTCCGGGGAGGACATGTTAACCCTTTCCTTTTTGCGATAAGATTTTTCAGGCGATGCGCACAGAAAAAGATAGCTCTCATCAATGATTAAGCTAAAGGATAAAACGCTGTATGGTAAAAAAAACCTCTCCGGAACAGCGTCGTGAACTGGGCGCTTTCCTCGTAAGCCGGCGGGCGCGTCTGAACCCGCAGGAATTTGGCATGCCCGCAGGGACGCGCCGCACGCCAGGTTTACGGCGTGAAGAAGTGGCGGTACTGGCTGGCGTCAGCGTGAGTTGGTATACCTGGCTGGAGCAGGGCAGAGAGATTAAGCCCTCCGCCGATGCCCTGCAACGTATAGCCAAAGTCCTCAGGCTCGACAGAATTGAGTCTTCCCATCTTTTTGCCCTTTCACCCCGTGAAGAACCTCTGCCTCGTACGGTTGATGATGGCGTCAGCGAAGGGCTGGAGAGTCTGGTTCGGGCTATCGACCCCATCCCGGCCTATATCCGCAATACCCGGCTTGATATTCTTGCCTGGAATGATGCCATTGCAGAGCTGTTTATCGATTATGGTTCGCTGCAACCCCATGAGCGCAATACGTTGCGCCTGCTGTTTCTGTACCGGCCCTACCGCACGCTGATCCTGGATTGGGAGCAAATGGCGAGAGGGATGATCTCTGTGTTCCGCGCTTCACGGGCGCATGCGCAGAATAAAGCGCCATTCGACAACCTTATTCAGGAGCTTTCTGAACAAAGCCCGGAATTCCAGGAGTGGTGGCAGGATACGGAAGTGAAGGGCATGGGCGAGGGCAGCAAGCGGCTTTTACATCCTACCTCGGGTCATATTGAATTCACCTATGTCGCCTTAACGCCAGAGGGGCGTCCCGACCTTTCGCTGGTGACTTATATTCCACGACACGTTGCCAGTGACAGCGAGTCATAGGATAACAAGACGCCTTCCAGGGATGATCTGACCCGCCTAAAGTGGATTCACAGCAGCACACAACGTGCTCTCTTAAACCACCCGGAGGCAACATCATGTCATCTCAACCGATTCCAGTGACTCCCCCTGCCGTCAGCGTCGCGACTTCACGTAATCCTGCGACTGATGAGTTAATAGCGACCTATGCATTCCAGACCGCTGAGCAGGTGGAAAGCCTGCTGGCGGCAAATAACGCGGCTTTTCGTCTGTGGCGTGCCACCCCAATGTCTGAACGCGTCGTTGCTTATCGTCGCCTGTCGGCGATTTTGCGGGAACGCACAGAAAGCCTGGCGGGGATCATTACCGCAGAAATGGGAAAAACGCTGGCCGCCGCCCGTGGGGAAGTAGAGAAATGTGCCGCTACTCTTGACTGGATTGCGGACAACGGCCCGGCGATCCTCGCTGACGAACCTGTCTCTGTTGAGAATGACGATCGGGTGCATGTCTCCTATCTGCCTGTTGGCTCCATTCTGGCCGTTATGCCCTGGAACTTTCCGCTGTGGCAGGTGATCCGCGCCTCCGGGCCGATTATGCTTTCAGGCAACGGCTTTATTCTTAAGCATGCGCCGAATGTTATGGGCTCGGCTTATGCCTTACAGGATGCCTATGAGAGCGCAGGCTTCCCGGCAGGACTCTTTGCCAATCTTATTACTGATAACGATACCGTGGCACGGGTTATAGAAGATGACCGTGTAGCAGCGGTCACGTTGACCGGAAGTATGCGTGCAGGTTCTGCCGTTGCGTCAATCGCCGGCAAGGCGCTGAAAAAGAGCCTGCTGGAGCTGGGGGGTTCAGACGCGTTTATTGTGCTTGCTGATGCGAATATCGAACTGGCCGTGAAGGCGGCTGTAGAAGCGCGGTTCCAGAATGCAGGCCAGGTCTGTCTGGCGGCCAAGCGTTTTATTCTGGAAAAGCCTGTAGCTGAAGAATTCACCCAGAAATTTATCGCCGCCGTCAGGCAACTGAAGATTGGCGACCCGCTTGACCCGCTTAATAACGTTGGCCCAATGGCGCGGAAAGATCTGCGGGAGGAGCTGCACCAGCAGGTAGAACGTACCCTTGCAGCCGGAGCAACGTTGCTTCTGGGCGGAAAGAAAATAGAGGGAAGCGGCAATTTTTATGAGCCTACCGTATTGGGTAATGTCACTCCGGGTATGGCTGCATTTGATGAAGAAACGTTTGGTCCGGTGGCCGCTATCACCATTGCCGACAACGTAGAGCATGCCATTCTGCTGGCTAATACCAGCGATTATGGTTTAGGCGGCAATCTCTGGACCAGTGACTTAACACGAGCGCAGCGTATCGCACGTCGGCTGGAAACGGGCGGGGTCTTTATCAATGGATTTTCTGCCACTAACGCCAGGATACCCGTTGGCGGCGTGAAGAAGAGCGGCTATGGCCGCGAGCTTTCCCACTTTGGGTTACGTGAATTCACTAACGCGCAGGCCGTCTGGGCAAAAACGCTCGATTGATTTCTGCCAGGCATAAAAAGTCTCTGAGGCAACCCTTTGAAAATATTGCTGTCATTGGGTTAGCCTCTCTCTGAACCCTGGCAAGTCAGGCAGCAGAGAAAAAAGAAGCAAATTACTTGTAGACGACTGGTCTAATGGATGTTAGCTTAGAGACATCAACCGGGGGTAAGCAAGAGTACAGACCGGTGTTGAACTGAAAAGTAAAAGAGTTCTTACAGAGATTATTTAACCAGGCCGGGCTGTTTTTTTTTACCCTGTAACTAGACGACCGGTCTAATCAAACTTTAAATACTATATTGCAGGAGTCGCAAATGAAAATTCTTATGGTTCTGACCTCACACGATCAGCTGGGTGATACCGGACGCAAAACAGGTTTCTGGCTTGAAGAGCTGGCAGCGCCTTACTACGCCTTTAAAGATGCGGGCGCAGAAGTCACCCTGGCTTCGCCAAAAGGGGGCAACCCGCCGTTAGATCCTAAAAGCAACGAGCCTGATTTCCGCACTGAGCAGACGCACCGGTTTGAAGCTGACGCCGACGCCATTGCGCAGCTGGCCGAAACGGTCCGCCTGGACAGCGTGTCGCAGGCCGATTACGACGCGGTCTTTTATCCGGGTGGCCACGGCCCACTGTGGGATCTTGCGGAAGACAAGCACTCCATCGCATTAATCGAGGCCTTCCTGGCGGCAAACAAAAACGTCGCGCTGGTTTGTCATGCGCCCGGCGTGCTTCGCCACGTCAAAACGCCTGAGGGTGCGCCGCTGGTTCAGGGTAAAAAGGTCACCGGCTTCACCAATACCGAAGAGGAAGCGGTCGGCCTGACCCGGATTGTGCCTTTCCTGGTGGAAGACGAACTGATTGCCAAAGGCGGCCTCTACTCCAAAGGCGCGGACTGGAGTTCCTATGTCGTCAGCGACGGCCTGCTGATTACCGGTCAGAACCCGACCTCTTCTGCGGCCACGGCGGCACAGCTTCTTAAGCAGCTGGCTGAATAACACCCGGCGGTGAGGAGGCGGCCTGACGGCACGCCTCCTCTGCATAATCCTGTTCATGCGTGAACGCGCCTCTGCCGGTCAGTGAACCGGGGCGGCTCCAGACATTTGCGAGAAAAATCATGTTTAAAAAATCATTGACCTCCCTGGCATTAAGTTTGTTCCTCTCCACCTTTGCTCAGGCTTCAGTGGCTGAACCGGTGAAAAACGTGGTGCTGGTGCACGGTGCTTTTGCTGACGGCTCTGGCTGGTTACCGGTGGCGCGTATTCTGGGCAAAGAGGGCTATAACGTTTCCGTGGTGCAGGAGCCGGAAACCTCGCTGGCTGATGACGTTGCCGCGACCCG